>Ga0154020_10003600_pt1 | contig 18611 bp, 11 predicted proteins | sample Klosneuvirus_201_FD_109709 | JGI IMG/M metagenome (GOLD analysis project Ga0154020, IMG submission 109709) | Active sludge microbial communities from wastewater, Klosterneuburg, Austria - Klosneuvirus_20160825_MG | ecosystem: Engineered > WWTP > Aerobic digester > Activated sludge | place... | reverse complement strand
TGGAGCGAGATAGTGCGCACGGTCGTCGTCGGTACGGAACGACAACCGGTTTCGGAGGCGCTTTTGACGGCGTTGGGTATTGCGCCCCACGAGGACCCCGTCCGCACGGCCCTGTCTGCATTGCCGGCAGCACACCTGCTTCACCGGGCGGCGGCGCCGTTGGAGGCTGTCGTGCAGCCGATGGTTTCCGCTTGTCCGCCGGACCCGCGCCCGGTCTGCCCGCCCGCCGTCGTGCAGCCGCTTTTGGCTATGGTGCTGCACGATGCCTACCCGGCTGTGCTGCCGGAATTGTTTGCTTTGCTGAATGCCCGCCGTTGGCGTTTGCCGCCGGAAGTGCTGCCCCGCCTGCTCGATTTTTTAGTTCGAAAAAAAATGTTCGCGCCGCCGGTGTACGCCGCACTGGGGCTGCCGGCGCGTTGGCTTGCTGCGCAAAACCCCGACTGGGCCGCGTTTGTGAAAAAACTGCCGGCGGCACCTGCAAAACACGCCCGCAAAGGAAAACGCCCGGATGCCCTACCCGGCAAGCAGTACTTGGAAGTGGATTGGCCGACGCTGCCCGAAGCGCTCTGGAGGCGCTGTGTGCTGGATTTGATCCGTGAAGATGCCCGGCTGGAAACGCCCGACTCGGCGCTGGCGACGTTGCTACTGGAATCCGAACACGTTTGGCCGAAGGCCGTACTGCTGGCGGTTTTGGAATACCCCCTGCGCCAGGTGCACCCGCGGCAGTGGTCGCCGCCCAAACACCTGCGGGCGCTGCTGCAACGCGCCGCCCTCCGCTGCCGCCCGGCCGATGCCCAGGACTACGGCCAACCCGCCCGCGACTGGCCGTACGCCTGGCACAACGAACTGGTGCAGCTCCGAGGCGTGGTGCAGTTTCGGGCGCGGTTGTGGGAGATTTTTCGGTAGGGTTGAATGTTCAGGGGCGTTTTGCCTCCCCTACTTAAAATCCATCGCCTCCACCCCCGTCCAGCCCTCGGGCGCGCCGTGTTCGGCGAGCTGTGTGGCTTTTTGCAGGTACATCTGCACGACAGGGTCGGCGGGATGCCGCTGAGCCAGCGCGTGGAACGCCTCCGCAGCCTCGGGGAAGCGGCGCTCGAAGTAGTGTTCCAGGGCCTGGTGGTAGTCGGGCAGCAGGGCAGTTTTGGGTTGGCGGAGTTCGGCGAGGTCACCGCTGAAACACTCGAACAGGCCGATGTCCTCGCGTTTGCCTTTCACCTGTACCCGGCCGAGTGCGCGCAAACCGGCGCGGGTGCGGGCATCGAGGTGCTCCACCACGGTTTCGCTCAGCAGGATGTTCACGCCGAAATGTTTGGTCAAGCCCTCAATGCGGGAGGCCGCGTTCACGGTGTCGGATACGATGCCGGTGTCCATGCTCAGTTCGCTGCCCACAATGCCGATGATGACCTCACCGGTGTGCAGCCCGATGCCGATTTTGATCGGTATGGCCGTCTTGCCGGGGCGTTTCACGACGAAATCACGGATGCACTCCTGCATCTCGACGGCGGCATGCAAGGCGTCTTCGGGCCGGGTGAAAAAGGCCAGCACGCCGTCGCCGAGCAACTGGTTCACCATGCCGTGGTGCCGGGCGACCACGCCCGACATCTGCTCGAGGTAACTGCTGATGAACAGGAAGTTTTCCTCAGAACTCAGTTGCTCGGCAATAGTCGTATAAGCACGGATGTCGGAAAACAGTACCGTCATGGTCTCGCTTCGGTGGTCGCCGAGTTTCACGTCGAGGATGGACGTGTGGCCCAAAAACCGCAGGTACTCTTTGGGTGTGAAACGGCTGTATGCTTCGGTTAGTGTGACCTGTTTGTCCAGGGCCTCTTCGAGGTTTTTGTACAGCAGGGCGTTGTCCAGCGACACAGCGATCTGGGCCGACAGGATGTTCATCACCTGCACGCGCTCGGGCGGGAAGGCCGAGGCGATCAGGTTGTTTTCCAGGTACAAGGCCCCCCGGAAAACCGCCTGATGCAGGATCGGGATACACAGCACAGACTTGGGCTGCCGGGCGGTTATGTACGGGTCGTTTTTGAACCGGGCGTCGGCGGCGGCAAAGTCGAGCACCACGGGTTCGTGGCTGCGCCGGCTGTACTGGAGCACGGTTTCGGGTACAAGGCCGCTGTCGGGTACAGGAATATCGGGCAGCAACACCGCTTCGGGTTGGGCGGTGTCGTAGGCGGCGGCTAAGTAGAGGGCGCCGTTTTGTTCCAGCACCAGCAGGCCTGTTTGTGCACCGGCGTTTTCCACCACGATATGAATCATGGCGGGCAGCAGTTTGTCCAGCATGATCTCGCCGGAAATAGCGGTGGCCGATTTCATCAGGCTTGCCAGGTCAAGGCCGTGTTTGCCGCTCGATGAGTCGCCCTCCTGCTGGGACTGGAACGCCCCGGCAGCAGCAGTATCCGGCGCAGTTCGGAGCAAAAGTTCGGGGTAATTCTCGGTCAGGTGGCGCACCTTGGCCGTGGCGCCCCAGCGCTCGTATGCGTACAGGCTTTCGCGCAGGTACAGCCGGCCGATCTTGTTCCGGCCCTGGGCCAGGTACTGTTCGGCCAGTAGTTCTTTTGCCAAGGCGGTCATTTGGTGCAAGTCGCGCCGTTCTGCTTTTTCAACGGCTTGTTCGAGGTGGGCCACGGCTTGCCCGGGCAGCCGGTTCAGCAGGTCGCGCACGGCGGCCACGATCAGGTAGGGGCACTCGTAGTTTTCCGGACAGTTCGCGGCCCGTTTTTTCAGGGTGTTGTGCTGCCGGTTGATCAATTTTTTGAGTCGCGAGCGGGCGCTGCGGGGTTGTTTTTCATACACCTTGTATGCTGCGAGCGACACAAAAAGGGCATAGTCGAAAAACACGTACGTGCCGCTCAAATATTCCTCGTAACGCGCACCGGCAAATACGTGCCGAACCAAATCGGGGCCGGCGTCCAGCATATAGCCGGTTTGGCACAAGGTGAGGTACAGGTTGGCCAACTGGGAAAATGACCGCTCGGCCAAATAACGCTCAATCCGCTCCTCGAGGGTTACCTCCGGCTGCCCGTGCACCCATGGCAGCATTGGCCTGCCACTGAGCGCCAAAAAGCACTGAAACCGGCTTAACAGCAGGTCGTAGCCGTTAAAATTTTTCAACTGCGCCATCTGCTGCAAATAGGCCTTGCCCTCCTCGCACACCTCGTCAAGGGGCTGTCCGAGGGCGGCTTTGTAACAAATGAGGTCATATTGGTAGTAGGCGGCGTACACGAGGTCGCCGGACGCCAGTGCCAGGCGGGACAAGTGGGGAAACTGCTCGATATCCTCCGCCACACCTTCCTTGAAGTGCTTGACAAAGTGGAGCTCGACGAATTTCAGTTTGTGAAACGGGAAGGGGTTGCCGAACTGCTCGTTGAGCCGCTGACCCATTTTGGCAAACGCGTAAGCCGTTTCTACATCTCCGAAAGCAGCGTTCATGATCATGCCGTAACCCGTGTAACCGAGGGCGGACGATGGCGTGTTGCCCAGGCGGAGCGCGTAACGCACTTCGAACAGCACCATCCACGCGAACAGGTCCTGGTTGGATTGGTACGCCGACGGCCCGGCTTCGAGCAGGATTTCGGCCAGTTTGATGTGGTCTGTGTCCGTACAGCGCGGCAGGTTCACGATGTCGTCGGGCGACAAACCACGCATCCCGAACTTGATCTTAGCAATGCCCGCCATGATTCGGGCTTTGGTTTCCAGAGGCCGCCTCGGCATGGCGATGTCGAACAGCCGGAGCGCATCGCCCACGGTGTCGGTCACGCGCTGGTACAGTACGCGGGCGGTGTACATGTCCACCATGACCCGGTAGACGCGCAGTTTGTCCAGCCGGGTGCGTCCGTGTTCGAGCAGTTCGGCCTGGGTGTGTTCGGCGGCGGGCATGTCGCCGTTCAGGTACCGGCATTGGGCGGCTTCGAGGCGGAGTTCGAACCAGAGCGGGTAGGCGTTTTCGAGGCCATTCGGCGGTAGCAGGGCAATGCCGGTGTTCAGGTAATCAAGCGCCGGGCCGTACGCCGTGGCGGCGCGGGCTTTTTTTCCTGCGTTCAGGTTGAGTTCGGCTACTTGTTCCCGCTGTGTGTCGTCGGCGAGCAGGTTACGGGCCTGGTTGAGGTGGTTGCAGATTTCAAAAATGCGCTCGTCCTGCTCGGCGGCGCTTGTTTGCAGCAGGAGGTTTCGGCCCAACTTGAGGTGCACCTGCCGGCGTGCGGCCTCCGACAGCACGGAATAGGCGGCCTGTTGCACGCGGTCGTGCAGAAACCGGAAGCGGGCGTCATCAGTGGGTTGCGGCGTTTCGATGTTGGCGCCGTAGTAGTAGGCGTTCAGTTGCTCGGGATCGGACAGCAGGACGTAGTTTTCATCCAGTGGCGACACAAGACCCTGCTCGATTGCAGCGGCCAGGGCGGGCAGAGCGTCGGGCGGGGCAACCCACGACAGGGCACGGAGCGAGAACTCATTGCCGATGCAGGCGGCGAGGCACAGAATCTGTTGGGTATCGGGCGACAATTTGCGGATGTTGCCCACCATGAGTTCCACCACGTTGTCCGTGATGTTCATGTCGGATACGCGGCGCAGGTCCCAGTCCCACGCGCCCTGTTTGGCGTCGAAGCGGATCATGCCCGCCTCGTGCAGGCTTTTGAGCGACTGGGTCAGGAAAAACGGGTTGCCCTCGGTTTTGGACAGCAGAAGTTGGGCCAGTCCGGCGGTGTCGGCAGCGGGCCGGTTGAATGCGTCGGCCAGCAGGGCCTGCACATCCTCGAGGCGCAGGGGGTCGAGCCGCATCTCGTGTACGGTCGCCGTTTCGCGCACTTTGACGCAGGTGCGGGTGAGCGGGTGGGCGGCATCCACCTCATTGCTGCGGTACGAGCCGATGAGGCCGAAGGAGCGGATGTCGGGGTCGGCGAGCAGCAATTCGAGCAGGCGCAGCGAGGCATCGTCGGCCCACTGCAGGTCGTCGAGAAACACGATTAGCGGGTGCTCCGGCTGGGCGAGCACGCGCACGAACTCGCGCCACGTGCGCAAAAACCGGTTGGATGCCTCCTCGGGCTGGAGCGGTAGTGGCGGCGGGTGCGTGCCGAGAATCCATTCAAATGCGGGTACCAGTTCGGCGATGATCCGGGCGTTGTCGCCCAGCGCTTCCAGCAGTTTGGTTTTTAGTCGTTGAAGCGTCCCCTCTTTTTCGGCTAAAAGTTGTTTGGCCAATTCGCTGAAAGCGAGGCTGAACCCCTGATACGGGATGCCGCGGTTGAGTTGGTCAAATTTTCCGGACACAAAGTGCCCCTTGGCGATGGCGATCTGCTGGCGGGCTTCCTGCACCAGTACGGTTTTGCCAATGCCCGAATAGCCCGATACCAGCACCAGTTCGGGGCGTCCGGCGCGTTCGATGCGTTCGATGGCGGCAGACAACTGCTGCAGTTCCACCTCGCGACCGTACAGTTTGGCAGGCAACAAAAACAGCCCTTGCGCATCGGCGGTGGCCAGCGCAAACGGCTCGATACGCCGATGTGCCTGCCACTGCAACCGGCACTGCTCCAGGTCTTTTTGCAAACTGAACGCACTGGGATAGCGCTCTTCGGCCATTTTGGCCAATAATTTCAGGATAATCGCCGCCAACGGCTCCGGCACGTCGGGCCGCAGGGAACGCGGGTCGGGGGCTTCGTGGGCCAGGTGCGCATGTACCCACTCCAGCGGGTGGTTGGCCGAAAACGGCAGCTGCCCGGTCAACAATTCGAACAGTGACACCCCCAGCGCATACAGGTCGGAGCGGTAGTCCACCGGACGGTTCATGCGGCCGGTCTGTTCGGGCGACAGGTACGGCAGCGTACCTTCCAGCACGCCGCCGGACGCCGCCTCCTGGCTTCCGCCGGCTACGCGCACCGACATACTGAAATCAATAATCTGCACTTGCCCGGTTTCGGGCAGCACGAGAATGTTGGCGGGTTTGATGTCCTTGTGGATGATCTGGCGCGCGTGGATGCGCGTCAGTACCTGGCAAAGCTGTCCGCCGATATCCAGAAACAAGTCCATATCGGGTTGTGGAGCTTCGCCCAAAAATGCACGCACCGGAACACCACCGTTGTCCTGAATGACGATGAAGTGCCGGTTGTTCTGGTTTTCCAGCGCCAGGTATTCCGGCACGCCCTCGATAGTTTGTCCTTGCAACAAGTCATACTCACGCCGCAAGCGGGCTATTTCCAGCGGCCGGGGAAACGGGTTGGCCAGCATCTTGAGCACCACCGGCAGGCCGTCCGCCTGGCGGGTTGCCCGATAAATGATGGTTTTGCTCCCCTGATGGAGCGTGTCGCTGATGTGGTAGCCTGTGAGTTGTTCCATTTCGTTGCGGAACGAAGCGCGCGGACGGGATTAGGCGAAAGGAGGTTTTGAACGTGCCAAAAGTACGGAGATGACAGGCACATTTCTGTCATGCACCGAACGAAACATTACTTCGGCGCACACACACTACTTTTGCGCCATGCGGCTTTCCGTGGTTTTGGTCAATTACAACGTGCGTGCTTTTCTGGAGCAGGCATTGCTTTCCGTGCACAAGGCCATGCAGGGTATCGAAGGCGAGGTGTGGGTGGTGGACAACAACTCCTCGGACGACTCGGTGCGCATGGTACGCGAGCGTTTCCCGGAGGTACACCTCATCGCCAACGACGGCAATCCCGGCTTCGCGGTGGCCAACAACCAGGCCATCCGCCAAAGTGCGGGCGAGTACGTGCTTCTGCTCAATCCCGACACGCTTGTAGAGGAGGACACGTTTCGTCGCTGTCTTGACTTCATGGACGCGCACCCCGATGCCGGCGCCTTGGGTGTCAAACTGCTGGACGGCAGCGGTGCCTACCTGCCCGAAAGCAAACGCGGGTTCCCGTCGCCGTGGGTAGCGTTATGCAAAACAGTGGGCCTGGCCCGGCTTTTTCCCGGGAGCCGCCTGTTCAACGGGTATTACCTCGGCCACCTCGGCGAAGACGACACCAATTCCGTGGACGTGCTGGCCGGTTGCTTCATGTACATGCGCCGGGCCGCGCTCGACAAAGCCGGGCTGCTCGACGAGGCGTTTTTCATGTACGGCGAGGACATTGACCTATCGTACCGCATCATGCAGGTCGGCTACAAAAACTATTATTTCCCGCAGGCCCGCATCCTGCACTACAAGGGCGAGAGCACCAAAAAAGGCAGCCTGAACTACGTCCGCGCCTTTTACCAGGCCATGATCATTTTTGCCCGCAAACACTTTACCGGCAAGCGGGCGGGCCTGTTCGTGCTGATGTTGCAGGCAGCCATCTGGCTGCGGGCAGCTTTGGCCGTGTTGTCCAATGCCGCCCGCAAGGTTTGGCTCCCGGCAGTGGATGCAGTGCTGATTTTCGCAGGACTGGTGTTTCTCAAGGATTTTTGGGCCAACTACTATTACAAAGACCCACTCTATTTCAAAGCCCCCGTGCTGTGGTTCAACTTCCCGCTGTACACCCTCGTGTGGCTGCTGGCCGTGTGGCTGAGCGGGGGCTACGACCGGCGCTACGATCTGGGCCGGCTCCTGCGCGGTGTCGGGCTGGGCACGGTGCTACTGGCGGCCATCTACGGGTTCCTCGATTTGGAATATCGCTCCTCCCGAGCCTTGCTGCTGCTGGGCGGCGCCTGGGCGGCAGTGTCCTTGGCGGCGCTGCGCGCGCTGCTGCACTTTGCCGAATTTCGCAACCTGCACATCGGCCAGGAGCGCGTCAAAAGCCTGGTCATCATGGGCAGTCCGGCAGAAAGCGAACGGGTGCAAGGGTTGTTGGCGCAGGCGGGAATTACAGCGAATGTGGTGGGCACAGTAGTTCCCGCGCCACCTGTTGTCGGCGAACGGAGCGGGCTACCCGCGCTGATCCGGGTTTTCGGCGCCGACGAGGTCGTGTTTTGCACGAAGGATGTTCCCGTGCGCGATGTGCTGGACTGGATGCGCCGCCTGGGCCCAAAGATTTCCTACAAAACCGTGCCCGAAGGCAGCCGGAGTATCATCGGCAGCAGCAATAAAAACGAGCCGGGCGAGCTGTACACCTCCGACATCCGCTACCGGATCGCGCAGCCGGGACAGCGCCGCAACAAACGCGTGTTCGATCTGAGCATTTGCCTGTTGGCGCTCCTCGGGCTGCCGCTTTTGCTGCTTTTTTTCAAAAAAACAAAACCGCTGCTGTTAAACTGGTGGCCGGTGTTGTTAGCCCGAAAAACCTGGGTTGGTTATGCGCCGGCACCGGAAAACGAAACCCTGCCCCGGTTGGCTGCGGGGGTATTCTCCCCCCTCTCCGGCTGGGAAGACCAGGAGCTTGGTACAGATACGGCGGCCCGGTTGAACTTCCTGTACGCGCGGGACTGGAATGTGTGGCTGGATGCGGAGGTGGTGCTTCGAATGGTGTTTGGGTAGCCAACGGCACGATAACTCGCAACTCAAAACTCAAAACTACTTCTGCGCTTTCCCCACCAGCCACAACGCCACCACACCAAAAATGAGGTTGGGAATCCACATACCCAGCAGAATCGGCACCTGACCACTGGCGGCAAACGACACGGCGAACTTGGACAACAGGATATACCCCGCGCCCAGGCCGATGCCGATGGCTAAGTGCAGCCCCATGCCGCCGCGTACTTTTCGGCCAGCTACGGCGAGGCCGATGACCGTCAGGATGAGGATGGTGAACGCATCGGCAGTGCGGCGGTACAGTTCGATCTCGTAGTTGCGGGAGGTGAGCAGCCCCCGGCTCCGGTCGCGGGCAATGGCCTGCCGGAGTTCGAGCGAGGTCATCTCCTCGTTTTGGTTGTGGTACCAGATGAAGTCTTCCGGCAGCAGGTTGATGGCTGTGTCAAGCGGCGTGTTGTAACGCCGGAAGGTTTCGCGCAACCCGTTGAAGGTGCGCACGGTGTAGTTGTTCAGTTCCCAGCGTTTGGTTGAGTCTTTCCAGACGGCCTGTTGGGCTTCTAGCAAACTGAGTAACCGGTTGTCCTTGAACTGTTCCAGGCGCATCCCGGTGGCGGTTTTGTTATTCTTGTCGTACCCTTGAACGTACACCTTTCGGTCGGCAGCAACCAACAGGTGCACGTACGATTTTTTCCCTTTTTCCTGGTCGGTCCAGACGTATGCGCGTTCAAACTTGAGCCGCGACTTGTTTGCAAGCGGGATCAGGAAGTGATTGAGCGACAGGTGCAGCACGGCTACCACCCCGGCAGCCACGAGGTAGGGGCGCAGCAGCCGCCCGAAACTCACCCCGGCATTCAGGATGGCCAGAATCTCGGAATTGAATGCCATGCGCGACGTAAAAAACACCACCGCCACCAGCACGTACAGGGGCAACAATAGCCCGCCCATGTAAAGCACGAAGCCCGTGTAGTAGTCGAACAGGATTTCCCCGAGGGTGCAGGGTTTTTCAATAAAACTCTTCACCTTCTCACTGAAATCAATAGCCATCGAGATGATCGTGAAGATCAGCACGGCAAAAAAGAAGGTAGCGAGGTACTTGCGGATCAGGTAACGATCGAGGGTTCCCAACATGTTTTGAGCTTTGAGTTTCGAGTTTTGGGTTTTGAGTTGGCCCGACAAAGAAACTCAAAACCCAAAACTCAACACTCAAAACTTTAGAACGGCAGGTCGTCGCCACCGGCCGGGACGGCATCTGCGGGGGGCGCCGTCACGGGCATTTCGGTGTTGCGGGCTGCCGGTGCGTTTTCGGCGGGAGGGAAGCGATTTTCCTGTGCGCCCTCCCGGCGTTCGAGCATGCGGAAGGTATTGGCTACGATATCGGTCACGTGACGCTCCTGGCCTTCCTGTGTGGTGTATTTCCGGTAGGATATTTTGCCTTCGACGTACACGAGCATGCCTTTTTTCAGGGAGCGTTCGGCGCGTTCGGCCTGCTCCCGCCACACAACGACGTTATGCCACTCGGTAATGGTCTGGAAGTTGCCGTCCTTGTCTTTGTAACTTTCGTTTGTCGCTAAGGAAAAACGCGCGACGGCCGTGCCGCCTTCGAGGCGCCGAACCTCCGGGTCGCCGCCAAGGTGTCCGATAAGGGTTACTCTGTTGATCATGATTCCAATGTTTTAAGCGTGAACGTTTCAAATTAGACCCGAAAGTTAATGTCTTTCCCGCCAGAACCATTCGACGATACGCGGCACGGCAAGTATTTTTTTAAAATATATTTGTTCGACTTTTTGCCATTCCGAAAGCCTATTTTCTTGCAAATCAGTCGGTTCAAAATTGTCAGAAAGGTCAAATTCACAAAAAAATGCTGTCACGATTCGGTGCGAAAGCGTTTGCCGGTACGGCTTGGACACGCCGCGCAACACAATGTCCGACGGCGAACCGTCGGGAAAAAAATGGTCGAGTAGCTGCTGTGGAAGCGCACTCGTGTCGTCCGGTAGTTCCGGCAGTTCAAACAAGGGAAATTCGTACAAATTCTGCCAGATATCGTCGGCTTTCCGTTGGCGGACCCATACGTGCCCGTTCTGGTAAAAAACGGCGTACAGCCAAAAGCGCTGCTGCTTCGGCTTTGCCTGGCTCTTGGCCGGCAGCCGATGCACATCACCTGACCGGTACGCGGCGCATTGCCCGGCAAGCGGACAGGCACCACAGGCAGGCTGCCGGGGCGTGCAATGCCCGGCGCCGAAGTCCATGATCGCCTGATTGTATGCACCCGGGCGTTCCGTGTCGAGCAGCCGTTGGGCCAGCGCCGAGAATTCCCGTTTGGCTGCCGGAGAATCCACTGGTGTTTCGATGCCGAAAAAACGCGCCAGCACCCGGTACACATTGCCGTCGAGCACGGCGTGCGGCAGGCCGAAAGCGAACGAGGAAATCGCTGCCGCCGTATAGTCACCCACGCCCTGTAGCGCCCGGATGCCATCGTAGGTGTCGGGGAAAACGCCCTCCAACCCGAAAGCGATGTGCTTAGCGGCGGCGTGCATATTGCGGGCACGGGAATAGTAGCCCAGCCCTTCCCACAATTTGAACACCTCGTCCGGCGGCGCCTCGGCCAGTCGGCGCACGGTGGGATACGCGGCGGTGAAACGTTCGTAGTACGGCAAGCCCTGCTCCACCCGCGTTTGTTGCAGGATGACCTCCGAGAGCCACACTTTGTACGGGTCGCGCTCGCCTTTCCAGGGCAGGGGACGCCGGTGCCCGGCGTGCCAGATGAGGAGATTTTGCCGAAAAAAAACTGAAATGTCCATTGCCGTATTCTAAATGAATCGCCCCGAACGATAATCCAACGGGCCAAAACGGGTTTTTTCCAAAATTTTCTGTTAACCCATACGTGTTAGAAATAAGTTGGCATGAATTTTTAATCCACGACTATCAGGTTTCATCACCAAATCCACGATCATGAACACAATAATCAGCGTAGTCCTCCCCCTCGTCGCTCTTGTCGCTGCCGGCGCCTGGAGTACGAACAGTCCCGACGAACCGAAAACAACTTCCCCTGCCACATCCGTATCCGTGGTCTTGACCACCCCGGAAAAAACACCTGGAATGCAGGCCCCGGCCTCTACCCTCTACAAAAACGAATCCTTCCATCTCCGTTTCGCTGCTCCAAACGCTCCCTACCTCGGCGTGGTTGATCCGGAAGGCCACTTTTTTTATCTTGTTTTCCCCGCCGAAATGACCGAAGGCCAGCTGACGCCCCTAGTGGACAGCAAGACTTTCGCTTCCACAAAAGCCATCACGATCCACACCGGCACGCTCAAAGCCGATCCGTACATCTACGGCGTGTACGAAAACCAACGGGTGTTTACCCAAAGTGGGACGTACACGTTCATCCTCGGTGCAAATCTACACGTGGACGACCCCATGCTGGTGGAAAAAGTGGCCGTCAAGTACGTCCACAAGCCGCGCCCGGTTTCGACAACGGCGGAAGTGGCGGCCAGTACGCCACGGCGGTCAACGCCGGTGCTGCCATAGATTGGCACAGCATGTTGTTCAAGTGCTCAGGCAGGATGATTTGTTTTTGGAACGAAAGCCCAATACTACCTTTGTTCCCAATGACCATTCATCCACCGCACTCCGACACATGAAAAAGCACGCCTTTCTCCATGCCGCCACCTGCCTTTTTGCCGCTGTTGCACTGCTAAGCAGCTGTCAAACCAAACCCACTCCGCCGCCAACGCCACCCGAAGAAAAAATCGGACTGGAAACAGCCGTCTGGCAACTGACTGATATCCGCACCGATTCCGTGCCGATGCCGGTACCGGATACCTTGCCGGTGCCCATCACGGTAAAATTTTCGGGCGGGAACATCGAAGGATTTGGCGGCTGCAACAGTTTCGGTGGCAGCTACACGGTAGCGGAAAACCGCCTCTCCGTCGGCGGTATCCGGATTACCCGGATGTTCTGCGGGAGCAGCTCCGAATGGGAAAACCACTTCGTCCAACGCCTCGAAAAAAGTCAAACATTCAAAATTGAGGGCGAACGTTTGGAAATCCAAAGCGGAGCCATGGGCGGACTGGTGTTTCGCCTGAACTGGAAAAAACGATAGTTGATTTGATTTTGATCGTACCCTTCTTCATGCCGCTTGCGAGTCGGGCGGGGACAAGCCCCGCCCCTACCAGTCATTACGGGCAACTTAGATGAAATTAAGCCCTTTTTATCGTAGGAGCGGGGCTTGTCCCTGCCCTCGCGAGCGACATACACAGTTTGTTTCCTGAAAGCGGATAGTCATTGGAAATCAAACTCTGTGTCTCTCTGTGCAGCACTCGGTGTACTCTGTGTTATTATTTCTCGCAATGGGCTGGTACAGTTCTCCTCCAATGCTTTAAAATTGCCGATGATTTGGCACCTTTGGCGCAGCATGCGTCCACGCCATACCATACTCCTTGCTTTTGCGCTGACATGCGGCGCGTTGCCCGCTCAGGTCAACACAGATAGCCTGTGGCAAGTTTGGAACGACGTGGCGCGACACGACACCATTCGCCTGAATGCCCTGCAGGGTTTGGCTTCTGCTTACCTGCACAATTCCCCCGATTCTGCCCGGACAGTTGCCCGCCTGCAGTTGGAATTTGCCCGGAAGAAAAATCTGGTCAAATGGCAATCCCGTGCGCTCAACGTCATTGGGTTGACCTACCGTTTCCAAAGCGATTATGCTGCATCTCTGCATTATTTCGAGCAAAGCATCGCCTTGCTGGAAAAAACCGGCGACCGGAATTACCTGTCTGCCGTGTATGGAAACATGGGAGGCGTGTACCGGCTGCAGAGCAATTTTCCGAAGGCAGTAGACTACATCAAAAAGTCTTTGTCGCTGGCAGAAGAAACCGGCGACCGGAAGAGAGCCGCCGATGCCACTGTCAGCATTGCGATCATGTATTACGACGACACCGGCGACCTTGGCAAGGCGCTGGAATATTTGCAAAAAGCACTTCAGGTCTATGAAGAACTGAACAACCAAAACGGGCTGGCTTTGGTATATGGGAATATGTCTACCATTTACCTCGACATGGGCGCCCTCGACACAGCCCTGGTTTTTAATGAAAAATCGTTGGCTTTGCAAAAAAAATCAGGCGATCGGTATGGCCAGGCCACGTCCTTGCACAACCGCGCCACCATCTTCGGCATTCAGGGGAAATACCCCGAAGCCTTGTCCGACTTTGAGGCTCAAATTGCGATTTTCAAATCCATCGGGGATCAGGAAGGGCTTGCCAATTCCTACAACAGTATGGCCGACCTGTGGATACTACAAAAACGCTATGCCAAAGCCGCCCAATTGTGCAACAGTGCCCTGCAGATTGCCAAATCAATCGGGAGTCCCAACCTGATTGAAGTTAAGGCTTGTCATTGCCTGTACACGGCGTTTCAAAAGCAAGGCAAACACAAACTGGCGCTGGGCTATCTGGAGCAATTTGTAGCGGCTAACGATAGTTTGAAAAAAAACGAAACGATCCATAAACTCCGGCAAATGGAATTCGAGCGCCAGTCCGTGGCAGATAGCCTGAACCGGGTCGAGGAAAAATTTCGGATCGAATTGAACCATCAGGAGGCTTTGCGCCAAAAAGACCGAACCGTGAGCGTGCTCACAGCAGTGGGTTTGGGCGTGCTTGCCCTCGCACTGGCGCTGTGGGCGCTCATGCTGTACTTTCGCCGGCGCTCGCTCCGGCTGCAAGCCCGCTCCGATGAACTGGAAAAACAACAACTGCTCAACGAAATTGCACTCCTGCGCACACAGGTCAACCCGCACTTCCTGTTCAACAGCCTGAGCATTCTGACCTCGCTGGTGCATGTGGACCCCCACCTGTCGGAGCAATTCATCGAACAACTGTCGCGCTCTTACCGGTACATTCTGGAACAAAAAGAGCAGTCGCTGGTGTCGCTGCGCACCGAACTGGAGTTCATCCGCGCGTATGCATTTTTGCTGAAAATCCGGTTTGACAACAAGTTCGACCTGGCGATAACGCTGCCGGATGATATGCTGGACACCCACAAAATCGCTCCCCTTACCCTGCAACTACTCGTCGAAAACGTCGTCAAGCACAACCGGATGTCGGAAAAAGAACCACTTGTGGTGACCGTTTCCGTAGAAAACGACGACACCCTCCTGGTAAAAAATCGCCTGCAACCCCGTACAACTGCAGCTGTTTCCACAGGCGTAGGCCTGCAAAACATAGCCGACCGCTACGCGTTGCTCACCGACCGGCCGGTTTGGGCCGGCGAAACGGAACAGGAGTTTGTGGTGAAAGTGCCGCTTTTAGCATGATCAATAAACTTTCTACCGTCCAGCGTCCACGCCTTTTCTCGTCCACCAGAAATAAAACGGCACCCCGGTCAGCATGAGCACGACGCCCAACATGGCCTCGCGCGGGTGGCTGAAGCATGTGATGACGATTAGTGCGGCACAAAACAGAATAAACAATGCCGGCACCACCGGATACCCCCACACCCGATAAGGGCGCTCGGCATTCGGCTCGCGCACCCGCATGACGAACACCCCAAACGCCGTGGCTCCATAGAAAAAGAACGCAGCGAAAATCAGCATGTCAGTCAACTGGTCGAAACTACCCGACAGCACCAGCATGCAGGCCCACACACCCTGCATCCACAAAGCCGGGTTGGGCGTGTGGGATTGGGGATGTATCTCGGCAGCACGGCTGAAAAAGAGGCCGTCGCGGGCCATGGCGTAATACACACGGGGTGGCATCAGGATGGTGGCGTTGGTACAGCCCAAGGTGGTGATGAGGATGACGATGGAAATGAGCACGGCGCCCACGTCGCCCGCAAAATGCCGTACCACGGCTACTGCAGCGATTTCATTCTGATTTTTGTACCCATTCACGATCTCGTCAATGGGCAGCACGTACAGGTATGTGAAATTCACCAGCAGGTACGCCCCGATAATGATGAGCATGCCGGAAAACAGCGCCAATGGCAGGTTTTTTTTCGGGTTCTGGATTTCGCCACCAAGGAAGCCTACGGTGTTCCAGCCTTCATAAGCCCAAAACGCCGCCAACAGTGCTGCGAACATCGCCTTGATAAAATCAAAATTCAGCCAACTGCGTGCCTGGAATGTGACTGACGGGGTTTGGAATGTTTCGAAACTGCCGCCGCCGAAAATTAGTCCCGACAACACGATCAGGCCGAGGCCAAGGATGACCAGGCGCGTGATCCAGGTGCTGAGGGCCGCTGCGCCGCGCAGGCCGCGGGTATTGATGAACGTCAACACAAGGATGAGCGCAATGGTGGCTGCTTTAACCCCCGCGTTTTCAAAGGGTTTAAACACCCAAAACTGGATGTTCTCGATTTCCGGCGAAAGCCGGGGAAGGGTGTAAATGGAATTGAGCGACTGCGTGAACACATACGCGATGCCCGCTATGGCCGCCGTTTTGATGACGGCGAAAGTGGCCCATCCCCATAGGAAGCCCATGAACCGCCCGTATATCCGCCGGAAATACACGTACTCGCCGCCCGCATCGGCCATCATACCCGCGATTTCGGCGTTGCTCAGGGCGCCGCACAGGCTGATGATACCTGCGAGTACCCATGCCCAAAGCACCAGATCGGGCGAGCCGAGCTGATCCGACATGGGCGCCACTTTTTTGTACACGCCCGATCCGATGACCGAGCTGACGACGAGGATGGTAGCAGCCCCGAGGGTTAGGCTGCGGACGAGTTGACCTTGCTGTTTTGCCATGCGTATTCGAGTAATTTACTGCGGAGTAAATTGTTTGCCGGATGTAAAGGTGGGAAAAATCCGTAAACGCGAGGCTGTTCAAAGAACTGTGTTAGCCTGTTGAGAGAAATAATAACACAGAGAACACAGAGTGCTACACAGTTCTTTAATCTGTCTTGCAAACAGAACCTACCGTTTCCAAAACACCAGCCCGTTCGGTGCTTGCAATCCGCTGCCTTCGAGGTACACCCCGATAGACGTGCCGGAGTCGGCTTCCAGTTTTTTGATCAGGTTCATCCGGGTATCGCAGCCGTACAGGAACCCGTCGGGGCCGAGCGCTATACCCTCCAGCCAGCCAAATCCGTCGGCAAAAGGGCCATCATACGCAAAGGCACCGCCTTCGGGCCGGAAACGTTTGATTGAAGCGTGGTCGAGGTCGGTCACGAGTAAATTACCATTAGGTTCAAACCAGAGCGCTGAGGGGCCGCGCAGACTGCCGGGCGGCGACACTGCCGACGATTGCCCGCCAACCGCCGGAAATTTCCACACCTCTCTGCTTTTTTTGCAGGCCACGTACAGATTGCCCGCCTTGTCCCATGCGTGGCCCATGGGGCCGGACAAGGTGCCTGTCACGTCCCGATCGAAGCGCCCGGTGGTGGCATCGAAGCGCAGCACGCGGCCCGAGCCGTCGTCCCATTGGCTTACGTACAGGTAGCCGTCGGGGCCAAAGGTCAGTTTGACCGGGTTGTTCAACTCGTAGCCGGACGTAAAATTGCCGAGAAACGCGCCTGTCGCCGGGTCGAACTTTAGTATGTGGCGGACGGGGAGTGCTGCCACATACAACTTGCCGTCGGGGCCGATCGCGAGGTCTTGTGCGTCGCCGCCAATTTCCACCTTGCCGATACTGCCTTTGGGTTGGCCCGTGAATGCGTCGAAGCGCTCCACGGTGCCCGTGCTTCGGTTGCTCACAAACAGGTCGTACCCCTTCAAGGTAGCCGGAATTTTTGTTTGTTCCTCGTTCACGCGGTTAAACCGGATGATGAGGGTTGGGCCGTCGCCGCTAACGGAAACGTTCAGGCTCGCGTCTTCCTGTAGCCAGTAGTCTATAGTTTTAGGGAAATCATGTTCCGGGTTCTCGAATGTCCACGAGGTAGTCGTGAAAAACGTAAGCGGAAAGGAGATTGTGGCGCCTTGGTTCTGGTCGGGTACGATGGCCTGGTACACGATGGCGCCATCGGCTTGTCGAACAAGGCGCAGGTATTCGCGGATTTTTTTTTCGCCGTTGGTGGCCAGGGAAAACCCTTCTCCCAAAAGCGTGTCGGGCGAAGCCTTTGTCCATTGTTCAAAACTGGATTTTCCGGTGCGCTTCCAGGTACCGGTAAGTTGTTGAAGCCCTTCCCATGGCCCCTGGGCCGGGAGGGACAGCGCAAAAAGCGCGACAAGGAGAAAGGCCGGTATGCGTACGGTCATGGTTTTCATAGCATTGAATTTTTTTGCAAAGTTCGCGCTTTTTCCATTACCTCCAATTCGCTGTTGGCTGCGACTACACTCCAAAAATCCAATAGCTTACTGCCAAGAGCCAACAGCCAAACTTGGCACGGTTTTTTAAAAACAAGAGCCAGAAAAGAGCTTAGCTTTTGATTGGTTAATTGTTTTCATGGTTATGTTGCGCCATTTCGTCGGAAAGACGGGATGGCTTTTTTTTGGGGTTTCTGGTTGGAGGGTTAGAAGGTTTCTGGTTGGAGAGTTTCTGGTTGTGATAACTCCAGCCGTCTAACCCTCCAACCAGTCTTGTTTTTTTATCAAAAACTCAAAAAAAACCGGAAAGCGTGGTTCAGCAGCAGAGTTTTTATCGCGCGGTTGTAGGCTCCGCCCCAACAGGAACGGGCCAGAAAAGTCCATCCAATTTCAACACAGCCTTTTTCCCTGTCGAGTCCGAAAAACCGTGTACTGCCAATCACAGCGCCCGAGGATTTATCTATTGCCAGAAATGCGCCACCGGAATCGAGAGCACCTTGAAAAAAAGATACGAAAACAGGCCGCTGCCAGCGGTCGTGCTGAGGATGTTGTTCCCAAATCAGCGGGTCGGAGGCTACGGCGAACAAGTCTTCGAAATCTTCCGGTTGCAGCGGCCTCAGCACAACAAGTTCGTTTTCGAGCACGGGTTGCAGTTGAAAATCCATTCTTTTGACAAGGCTTGGTTATCCGCCGAAAGATAGGGCACTTACCGCAACAGCACCTTGCCCACGCCCGCAGTTCTTCCTTCGTCATCCAAAATCTGAAAAAAGTACACGCCGCTTGCGAACCCCTCGCGTTTCAGGGTGTACGTATTCCCGTTCAGCGGCGCATCCTGTTTGTTTTTGCCAAGAGCATCCTGCAAGACGAACCGGTATGCTCCTTCGGGTAGCCCCTCGAACGTCAGCAGCGCCGATTCGGCCACGGGATTGGGGAACACCCGCAGCGACCGGAATCCCGGAGCATCCGCCACATCCACTGTGA
>Ga0154020_10003599_pt1 | contig 18616 bp, 7 predicted proteins | sample Klosneuvirus_201_FD_109709 | JGI IMG/M metagenome (GOLD analysis project Ga0154020, IMG submission 109709) | Active sludge microbial communities from wastewater, Klosterneuburg, Austria - Klosneuvirus_20160825_MG | ecosystem: Engineered > WWTP > Aerobic digester > Activated sludge | place... | reverse complement strand
GTCGTGCGTCGGACGGGATTCGAACCCGTAAGCCGTGAGGCAGGGATTTTTAAGACCCCCGAGTATACCGTTCCTCCACCGACGCGAAGCGAACGCTCAGACCCTAGCACGCGACTCGGCACGCTCTGCATGGCGCGTGATCGCGGCAATGATCGTCGACCATAACGGCTCGGGTAAGTGGTGCCCCATGCCCGCGATCGGCAACCACGTGGCGTCGGGCATCATCCGCGCGAGATCACGGCCGGCGCGCAGCGGGAACATCGGATCCGCGCTGCCGTGGATCACGAGCGTCGGCACCTTGCTGTCGCGCAGCTTCGGCCGGCGATCGGGTGTGCCGAGTACCGCCGCGAAGTGACGCAAGAACCCGCGTGGGTTGAGCCCGCGCTCGAACGCGAGGGCACCGGCTGCGCGCATGCGCACGTCGTCGGACGGCCACAGCGTCGAGCCGAGGATGCGGAACGTCTGCGCGATCTTCTCGCCCGCATCGGCGGCGCTCGTGGGCCGCGGCATGAACAGCGCGCGAAGGGCACGCGGCTGCGGCAAGTAGCGGCGACCGCCGGGCGTGGACATGATCGAGGTGATCGATCGCACGCGATCGGGGTGTTCGATCGCGAGGTGCTGCGCGACCATGCCGCCGAGCGATGCACCGACGACGTGCGCCGGCGAGAACCCGAGCGTGTCGATCAAGCCCGCCACATCGGACGCCATGTCCGAGAGCGAGTACGGCACCTCGGGCAGGCGGCCGAGCATGCGCTGCGCGAGCACGCGGTTCGCGCGCGGCGTCGGCGCGTCGCGCAGATGGGTCGACTGACCGATGTCGCGGTGATCGAAGCGCGCGACGTGGAAGCCCGCGGCGACGAAGCGATGGCACAGCTCTTCGGGCCAGAAGATGCGCTGCGCGCCGATGCCCATGATCAGGACGAGCGGGCGGCCGCGATCGCCGAACACGTCGTACGCGAGCTCGATCGCGCCGACCTTCGCGCGCCCGGTGCGCGTCGTCGGTGTTACGGGAACTTCTTGAGGCACGGCATGTCCGGATCCGGGCAGTCTTCCTCGGGAGGCTTCTTCGCGCTGCCGGTCTCCGGCGGCTTCGCGCTACCGGTCTCCGGCGGCTTCGCGCTGCCGGTCTCGGGCGGCTTCGTCGTCGGCGTCGCGCTGCCCGTCTCGGGCGGCTTCGCGCTGCCGGTCTCGGGCGGCTTCGTCGTCGGCGTGCTGCCCGATCCCGTGCCCACGACCTTGCGCGTCGGCGTGGTACCGGACTCACCCTTCTCGAGCGGGACGACGTAGTCGAAGCTCTTGTCGGGCGTGAGATCGATGATGAGGTCGGAGTAGCCCTTCATCGTGATCGACAGCGAGATGGGCTCGCGCGAGCCTTTCACGTCGAGCGTGACGGGCGTCTTCCCGAGCGGGCGGTTCTTCGCGAGGTCTTTGACGTCGGCGCCCTTCGGATTCGATCCGAGCTTGATCTTCACGCGATCGGGGAGCGCCGGCAGCTCGGGAGGCGGTGGCGTGACGGCGGCGTCGGGCTGCAGAACCGTGGCGCTACCGGGGCCGATGCCGGCGACTTGGCTGCCGGGCGCGGAGCCGCTCGGCATGTTCGAGCCCTGTGCTGGCTCGTTGCTGTTGCCGCGCGTCGCGAAGAAGGCGGCCGCACCACCGACGCCGAGCACGACGATCGCGCCGAGGATCAGCGGCAGTTTGGATTTGCCGCCGCTCTCGACCATCTCGGTGTCGGTCGGCACCTTCACGCTGCCGGTCCACTGCGTGCGCACGCGCTGGCCGGTCGTCGTCGAGGGCACGACGCTCATCACGGCCGATTGGCCGGACGAGACGTTCGGTGCTTGCGCCTTGATCGCGCCGGTCGGAATCGGATCGCCGCACACGCGACGCACGCCGTTCGCGAGCTCTTCGATCGTCGCCCACCGCATCGACTTGTCTTTTTGCAGCGCGCGATCGATGACGCCCGCGAGCTCGCGCGGTGCACCGATGAGATCGAAGATCTCCGGCGGGATGATGGGTGGCGGCTCGGTCAGGTGGAGCGTCAGCACGCCCATGAAGTTGTCGGCCTCGAACGGAACACGACCCGTGACGAGCTGGAACAGGATGCAGCCCATCGCGTAGACGTCGACTCGGGCGTCGACCTGCTCGCCGCGCGCCTGCTCGGGAGACATGTACTCGGGCGTGCCGAACAGCATGCCGGTCTTCGTCAGCTTGCGACCGCCGTCCTCGACTTCCGTCTGCTTCGCGATGCCGAAGTCGAGCAGCTTCACGAAGTCCGAGTCGCCGAGGAACTCGATCAGGTAGATGTTCTCGGGTTTGAGATCGCGGTGAATGATGCCGTGCGAGTGCGCCGCTGCGAGCGCTGCGCAGATCTGCAGGAAGATGCGCTTGCTACGCGCCCACGGCAGCAGCTGCCCGTTGAGCCGCGCGCGCGCGATCTCCTCGTGGAGATCGTGCCCCTTGAGGTGCTCCATCGCGAAGAACACCATGCCTTCGGGCGTCGTGCCGAAGTCGCTGATGTCGATCACGTTCTCGTGGCGAATTCGCGAGGCGGCCTTCGCCTCTTGGATGAAGCGCTCGACGAGATCGGGCTTTCGCGTGAACTCGCCGTGCAACACCTTGAGCGCGACCTGCTTGTCGAGCCCGATGTGCGTCGCGAGGTAGACCGCGCCCATGCCGCCTTCGCCGAGCTTCTTGGTGATCAAGTAGCGGCCGGCGAGCGTCGCGCCGATGAACGGATCCACGCCCTGCACGTACGAGGTCGACATCGCGGCGCTCGGCGGTGGCGTCTGCGTCGGGACCGGCGTCGCGTACGGCTGCCCGTACGGCGGCTCGGTGCCGGTCGGCTGCAGGATCGCGGTCGCCTGACTCGGCGTCTGCGACGTGGCCGGACGTGGCGGCTGCTGCGCAGGCACTGGCCCCGTCCCGAACTTCGTACGCTTTTCCTCGGACACCCCGCAGCATCATAGCAGGGGTCCCCCCACTACCGCCCCTGTTATGGTGAGCCGTCGCCGATCGGGTCGTCGATCCATTCGGACGCCCGGATCATGGCGGAGCAGACATGCTGGACGAAGTCGATTCGCACGTTGCGATCGATCGGCGTCGCCGGTACCCCACCGAGACCCGGTCCGATGACCGCGAAGTCGTTGTCCCAGCGGATCTGTTGCCCGAGCGTGTACTGCATCGCGAGCGCGATCTGGGCGCGGACGTCGGCGTCCGGGCTCTTGTGGTGCCGGCCGAGTAGGTAGGAGGAGATCATCGCCTCGGTCCGTGACCCCGCGGGCGTGTTGTAGGGCGGGACGAACGACGTGAAGTTGTAGGCCCCCACGAAGTCGTCCTGATCCGGGTACTCGCCGGCCTGGGGCTGCTGCCCGCGGAGGAACTTCCCGTAGCCGTGACAGAAGTCCATGTACTTCGGGTTTCGCACCCCCGCGTGCCACGCGGCCTCGGAGGCGATGCAGGTCCAGTGCTCCTCGCCGTAGAAGAACCCACCCATGAAGAAGTCGTACCAATCGACGAGCCACTCGAGCGCCTTCTCCGTCGCTTTCGCGTAGCGCGGATCGCCCGTGACGAGGTGCATGCGCGCGAGCGCGAGTGCGCTCTCACCGGAGTAGTAGAGGAGCTCGGTCTTGTCGTCGCGCTGTTTCTTGAACGGGTCGTAGAGGTGACGGAACGAGCCATCGTCGCGCTGCATGTACAGGAGGAACGCGGTGAACTTCGTCGCGAGCGGCAGGTAGCGCTTGTCGCCGGTGGCGCGTTGATACTCGGCGAGCGCGACGACCGCGAGCGCCGTCGAGCCGAGCTGCGCGACCTTCTCCGTCTTGTCGAGCACGCAATCGATCTCGGTGCCGTCGGCGAGCTTCGTGGCGCAGTTGCCTTGCGCCAGTAGATCCGCGAGGTGCTTGAACGCACGCTCGATCGGCTCGCGTAGCCAGGGCTCCTTCGTGATCCGATAGAGCTCGGCGAGGAAGTACGTCGTGCCCGCGTGGCGCGGCATCGAATACGACGACGAGCGCACCGGATCCGTCTGGCGGCCGGTTCCGAGATCGTGCTCGTAGATGTAGCGGCCGTTCGGCGCGAGATGCGCGACGAGGAATCGCCCGCCCGACAGCGCGGCGGTCCGCAGTGACGCGGCCGACAGCTTCGGTGCCACGGTGTTCCCGCGATAGAGCTGTAGCGGGAACAAGCCGCGCATCATCTCGGGCGGCTCGACGAACGCGTCGGTGCGAAACCGATAGAGCTCGTCGGGATCCACGGCGACCGGGAGGCCGGCGCGTTGCGCGAGCAGCGTGCCGATGCGCTTCAGATCGATGCCCATCGCGAAGTCCGGCATCTGATTCGACGGTCGCTTCGCCGCGAGCACCTTCGACGCGACCAGCTCGTGAGGAAGCAGCATCGCGTGCTTGCCGTCCTCGGTCCCACCGATGCCCTCGAGGCCCGGGTTGATCGCGAGCATCTCGCCGACACCGGGGACGCCATACGCGTCGACGCCGCCGAGCGGCGCGGTACCCGTGACGATGTCGACCTGGATGCGTGCGCGGGACCGCGTCGACGCGACGATCGACGTGAGCTGCGGATATTCACGCAGCTGCGCGGCCGCGGAATCGATCGCCGTGCCGATTCCACTGCCCTCGCCTTCGACGCGCGCGACCGGACGGCCATCGAGCCACACCGTCGCGACGAGATCCGTAGGGCCTGCATCGAGGCGCACGCGACATGGCTCGGCGGGCTTGCCGTCGACGGCGGCGCGCAGCGGGATCATCGCCGCGAGCCGCTCGGGGCCGTTCAGCCGAACCGCGGGCTCGATCCGATAGCGCGTGTACATGCACGTCGCGATCGCGAGGAAGAACACGCTCGGCAGCGTCCACACGAGCACGAGAGCGATCGTGCGTCTTCGGTTCCGCACGGTCATGACAGCGGCATGCCGTAGACGACGCGGCCCGTGCGGGTCAGCAAGTACTTCACCTGCACGATCGGCAACAGCGCGACGAGCTCGACGAGCAGCGCGACCGCCGTCAGCGCCGTCATCGCCGCCGCTTTTCCGAACGCGCCGTAGACGCCCGACAAGAAGGCCGCCGACACGATGATGCGCGCGATCAGCAGGATCGTCGACGCGAGCGCGATCGAGCCCGCGATCACCGCCAGCTTCCAGCCGAAGCGACTGCGTAGCATCGTGCCGATGCCCATCGCGAACATCGCGATCGGGAGCGTCCACAGGTGGAACGCCGCCGACGGCAACCGATTCGGCACCACGCGCCAGATCAGGATCGCTTGCGACACCGCGAACAGGATGTCGAGCGCACCGTAGATCCACGGACGCGGGTCGGTGCGCGGCGCGGTCGGCATCGCGGCCGGCTTGGCAGCTGCCGTGCTCGCAGGCTTACCAGCGGGTTTCTTCGACTTCGTTCGGGCCATGCGAGCGCCGACGATAAGCTAGAAGCAGCCGGGGCGCTCGACGTCGTTCGCCGGATCTTGCGTCGGCAGCACCATTCGCAGGTACGCGTACTCGTCGTCGCAGAACACGCCGGGACCCTGCCCTTCGAGCTCCGCACGCTCGAAGAACGGGCGATCACCGCCGGAGTCCATCAAGCGGTTCACGCCGTCACCCGCGTTATGAAAGCCCTCGGCGAACGGATTCGCGAGGCCGAGCGAGTGGCCGATCTCGTGCGACAGCGTGCCGCCGACGAGATTGCCGAGGACGAAGATCGCGCACGCGACGCGATCCGCGCGCTCGCTCGACGGGCACATGTCTCCGCTCGTCAACGACTCGACGACGCCGCTGAGATCCGCGGCGCGCACGGGCTCGCCGTCCTGATCGGGACGGAACGGGTCGAAGATCTGGTCGAACACGACGTCGGCGCCGGGCACCGACTTCGTGAAGCTGCCGGGGTGCTTCGAGAAGCCCATCAGCGACCGCAAGAACACGCCGCCGAACCCCGGATAGCCGTCCTGCTGAGTGAGCGCGTTCACGCCACCGAGCCGGTCGTAGAGGCGCTCGTTGCCGTTGTCCTTGCCGGGCGAGTTGTCATAGCCGAACAGGCCCATGTTGTTCGGATCGACACCCGTGATCTCGACGTGCTCGTACAGCGCGAAGTCCGTCGGCGGCGTCAGGCGGAACTCGATGTTGATGCCGAGGTACGTACGCTTGCAGACCTCGATGATCCGCGCGCGCAGCTTGTTATCCACGGCGCGCAGACCGAAGTCGCGCAGGCCCTCGACGTACGACGGGCGGAAGTCGAGGTAGACGACCTGCTTGACCGGCGCGATGTTGAACGTGAGCGACTTCGATGTCCCGCCGACGCGATCGCTATTGAACTGGATGATCGGCGTGATGGTGCCGGTGAACGTGCCGGTGTCCTCGCGCAGGTTGAGCGCGTGACCGAGCGTGTCGTCGGTGTTGAGCACGTAGCGAACGAGCGAGCCTTCGACGAAGTCGGGGATCAGCGTCATCGTCACGGGCGCGGGGCTCATGCCGGTGCGGTTGAAGGTGCCGCGGAGCTCGAGCTCGGTGGTCTGTGCGGCGTCGCCGCCGATGAAGCCGCCGCCCTTGACGAACACGTACTGACCGAGGCTCGCCGCGACGCTCGTCGCATTGCACGGTTCGCCCACGCACACCGTGAAGATCTGCGGCGACACCATGTTGTAGGTCGCGTTCGTCGCCGGGGCCATCGACGGCGGCTTCGCCGTCTGCTGGTTGACGATCGTGACCGTGCCCATGAACGTGCCGGGCTTGATGCCGGCGACCTTGGGCGAGAACGCGAAGGTGGCAGCGTCGCGCTTCACCGGATCCGTCGGGATCAGCGGAATCTCCTGCGCGGTGATCGGCGTGCACGAGCCGCCGGTATCGAGCGTGAAGCAGCCCGCGATCTTCGCGACCGTCGTGCCTTCGTCGCCGCCGAGCAAGAACCCAGCGCCCTGCACCGCGATCTTCTCGTTCACGAAGATCACGCCGTTGTTGTCGAGCATCGTCACGCTCGGAGACAGGGTCTCCGCGAATGCGAGCGACACGCTCAGATCCTCGCTCGAGTACGTCTGGCCATCGGACGTCGCGAGCACCTCGACGGTGGCGGTGCCCTCGAACTGCACCTCGCCGCCGATCTCGTCGATCTTGCTGCCGTCGATCGCGACGGTCATCGTCGAGAAGTCGACGAACGTCGCGGGCCAGCTCACGTCGACGGAGCTGCCGCCCGCGGTGCCGCGCAACCGGAGCGTCGCATCGCCCCACATCGCGTCGACGAAGGACGAGCCCGCGACGACGAGCTTCGTGCCCGGGATGATCGTGTCGGGCGCGACCTTCGTCACCGCCAAGCCTTCGAGGCCCGGGTCGGCGCCGATCGCCGCGCTACATCCCGTCGCGAGGACGAGGACGAGTGCCGCGGCTCTCATCACTGCACCTTGATGGCGATACCGTAGGTGTTCGTCGAGTGGTTGTAGCCACGGACGACCACGTACATCTCGCAACCCGCCACCGGACATCCGGCCGGCACCGTGTACTCCGCGTGCTCGTTCGAGACGCCGCCCTGCCCGTGCGCCGACGTGCAGCCCGTGGGGTTGTCGTACGAGCATGGCCACAGATCCGTGAACGGACCGTCGTAGAGGTGGAGGTCGATGTCCTGCGTTCCGTTCGACTGCGTGAACGTCAGGTCCATGATGATCTTCTTGCCCGACGCGGCGGTGACCTTGTACCAGTCGTCGTTGTCCGGGCAGATCGTGTTGCCCGTCGACGTGTAGTTCGCCGTCGTCGGACGCGCCTGAGTGAACGTGTTGTCGTCCTCACGGCTATCGTCCGTGCAGGTCGTGTCGCAGGCCTGCGGTGTCGCGATGTAGTCGAACAGGTATTCGGTGCGCGCGTTGTCGAAGCCGTTGATCTTCACGTAGTACGTCGCCGGCTTGAGGCACTTCACGATCTGCTCTTCGTAGCCGAGCGTGGTCGACTTCGACACCAGGCCACCGCTCGCGTTGTAGATCTGCAGGTCGATGTCGCTCTCGCCGCCGCCGAGGAGGTACATGTCGACGAGCGTGTCCTGCGTGATCTTGAGCTGACGCCAGTCATCGTCAGCCTTCGAGCCGGACGTCGGCTGCGGAACCTTCGGGCACAGCGTGCCGTCGATCGAGGAGCTGGTGTTCGTCAGGCCGTTCATCGGCGCGTTCGCCGACGCCTGGCTCATGTTGTCGTCGTCCTCTTGGTTATCGTCGACGCACGCGGCCGTGGGTGCGGTGCACGAGCCGTTGCTCGGCACGCACTGCAGCGCGTGGTCGAAGTCCACCGAGTAGATCTCGCCGGCCGAGCACGCGTAGCCGGTCGGGCAGCCCGAGCCGCACGCTTGGAGGCAATAGCTGTCGCCCATCGAGCCGACGTACGTGCAGAGGTCACCGGTGCCGCACTGCGCATCGGCGGTGCACGGCGCGCAGATGCCGAGGTTCGCCGTGCCGCTCGAGGTCACGACCATCGAGTAGACCTGCGATTGCGTCGTGTGATCGCAGTTGCCGGTCTCGTCGTCGTCATCGTCGGCGACGATCACGTAGTACAGCGTGCGCGATTGACCAGCGGGCATGCCGGCGACGGGGTTCGGCACGTCGGCCGCGTACTGATTGCCGGTGATCTTGATCATCGAGGTCTGCGTCATGCCGCCCGGGCCGAGGTTCGGTGTCGCGCCGGGGTTCGTCGTCGAGTAGTAGAACAGCGGCGCTTCCTTGAGGCCCTTGTCGTCGGTGACCGTCGCGTCGATCGTCAGGTCGACGATCGTCATCTCGTTCGCCGGCGTGTGCGTGATCACCGGCGCGGCGCCGGGGCAGTTCGTCGTCGCGCCACCGCGAAGAACGATGAGGTAGTTCTTGATGATCTTCGGGTTGTCGCCGTCGTCGGCGGAGATGACGAGCGTGTAGCGGTTCTCGCTCTCCTGCTCGCGGGTCGGACACCAGCGAACCTTGCCGGTCAGGCCGTCTTCCTGGTCGAGCGTCATGCCCATCGGGAACGGCTCTTCGAGGGTCAACGTGACCATCGCGCTGTCCTGATCCTCGACCACCACGTCGAGGTCGAGGCACTTCATCGTGGTCAAGTCCATCTGCGTTCCGGTGCCGAGCGGCTGCCGGAAGATCGGTGCGGTCGCCGAGCCGATCGCCGAGCGAACGTCGATATTGATCGTGACCGTCGTGTCGTTATCGCCATCGGAGACCGTGAAGTCGACCGCGTGCTCGCCGACGTCGGCGGCCAGCGGGGTCCAGCGGAACACGCCCGCGCCGCTGGGCGACTGGGTGATGACCGCGGAGTCGTCCTGGAGGTCCGCGATGCGGTAGCTATAGCTGAGCTGGTCGCCGTCGGCGTCCGTGCCCAGGAGGTCGATCTTGAGCTCGGTCCCGACCTGGGCGACCTGGTCCTCGAGCCCGGAGAGCTCGGGAGCGGCACCGCTGGAGCAGGCTACAGCAGTAGCCATGCAAGTCATGGTTGTCAGGGTCAGTAGACCGCGGCTGCCGGTGAGTGGCTGAAAGCGCATGACGTTGCTCCCTGTTAGATCCGATGGCTGTCGGATAACGGCGGGAACGAGCAAGGCCCGGGCCTACCGCGATGCGTTGGAGACAGAAGATCTGTCCGAGGACGACCCGAGTCGCCACGCCTACCTGGCGACGACCGCGTGATCTTCGCCCAGGGCGAACGCGATCAGGCCCTGGGCGACCGGATCAGCCAGGAAGCTCGGCAAATCACCCCCGCTGGCTCCGACGAGGACGCGCAGACCCGCGAGCAGGGATCCCGACGCCACCAGCCCTGCACGGAGGCCTGCCACCCGGAGGTCCCGTGCGAGGAGCTTGTAGTCGAACCGGGCGGTGTCGACGGCCATCGCGAACGGTCGCAGCTCGGTCATCAGGTTGTTGGGGATGAGCCGCTTGAGCTTCTGATTCTGCGCCGCCACCGCGTCGGCGTCGACACCGTGCGGGATCGGGAAGTCGGGTGCGAGCACGCGAAGGAGCGCGACGACCAGCACGCCGAGCTCGTCGGGCAAGAGGCGCGCGGGGATCGCGACCGAGGCTTGCGCGAGCTTGAGCGCGGCGCCGGCGGCGAAGCGGATCGCGTCGCCGCCGGCTTGGGCGATCGCGGAACCGAGAACGAGCGAGACCGGCGAGGTCGGCTCGGCGACCATCGCGTACGGCTGGCGCTGCGAGATGTACACGTCGATCTCGCCGAAGCCGAGGCCGGTCGCGACCGACTGCGCCACCGCGGCCATCGCGTTGTCCTTCGCGCGGAGGCGATCGCCGCGCGTGACGCCGAATGTCCCGAGGTTCACGCCGACGTGCTTCGCGATCCGATCGCCGAGCAGCTGGAAGATCTGGCGCAGCTCGAGCTGCACGCCGCGCGGGAACAGGACGTCGTCCGCTTCGGGACGCAACAGCGGCGCGAGATCCGGCGACTGCGGCGTGCGCAGGATGCGCTGCTCCGGCTCGCCGCTCTCGCCGAGGAGATCCGCGAGCTCGGCCGCGGCGCGCGCGATCGGCATCGAGCCGTCGACGCCGGCGCTCGCGCGAGCCGCCATCGCACGCGAGATCACGCGATACGCGAGACCGTCGCGCGGATTCTGGTGCGCGCGCGCACGCATCTGACCGGCGACGCGGTTGAGGTGCACGCGCACGCTGACCATGTCGTTGTTCGACTTGTAGAACTGCACGAGCTGCGTGAGCGCGTCGTCGTTCGTCGGCGCGCCGTCGAGCGCGAGGTTCAGCGCGCGCTCTGCACGCTTGTTGTCGTTGAAGCCGTCCTTGAAGATCTTCGCGACGCGGTGCAGATGCACCGCGCGGCGATCCGGATCCTGCTCGTTCTTCACGAGCCGTTCGCACGCTCCGAGCGCGAGCTTCCACTCACCCGCTTGGGTCGCGAGATCCGCGAGGCGAACGAGCACGTTCTCGTCGTCGGGCTGATAGGTCAGCGCGCGCTGGAACGCCTTGAGCGCCATCGGGATATCGACGAGGCGATCCGCGTAGATGAGCCCGAGGCGGAAGCACAAGGTCTTGAGGATGTCGGGCTGACGCTCGAGGCGCGCGCGCGACATCAGCGCGTCGGCAGCCTCCTGCCAATTGCCCTGCTCCCACGCGATGTCGGCGATCGCGGCGTGTGCCCGCAGATCGTTCGGATCGCTCTCGAGGATCGCGCGGTAGTGCTCTTTGGCGCGATCGCGATCCGAGAGGAAGTTGCGGCACAGCTCGGCGAGTGCGCGATGCAACTCGAGCTTGGCCGGTCCTGCTTCTTCGACATCGAGCCGCTGCGCGAGCAGCGCCGCGAGCTCGTCGTGGTTCGCGTCTTCCTCGAGGAGGATCCGCAGGCGCAGGAACGCATCGCGATGGCTCGCATCCGCGTCGAGAGCCTTCTTGAACGCGACCATCGCGCGCTCGCCCTCGAGCGCCTTGTCCATGAGCGCGACGCCGGCGAAGTGATACAGCTTCGCCTTCGCTTTCTCGTCGGGTGCGTTCGCGGCCTGGCGCATCGCGGCCTCGGCCACGTCGAGCCACAGTTGCCCCTTGAGCGCCGCCTGTCGCCAGCCTTCGAGCGCCGGGATGTGACCCGGGAGTGCGGCGTCGGCCTTGCCGAACCGCTGAACGGCCTCGTCGATCTTGCCGAGCTCGGCGAGCGTCTCACCGGCGCGCGTCCAGAACGCCGCCTGTGTCTTCGGCTCACCCTCGAAGTACATCGCGATCAGCTCCTCGAGCTTCGCGAGCTCCTCCGAGACGCCCGAGCGGCGAACGATCGCCTCGAGATACATGAGAGCGAGCCGGCGACCCGGATCGACCTCGAGCACCTTGCGATGGAGATCGGCGAGCTCGACCTCGGGACGCTTGTCGCGGGTCGCGAGGCTCGCGAGATCCGCGAGCAGCGCCGCGCGATCCTTCGCGAGCTCGACGGGAACGATCGCGACTTCCGCTTCGCGCAGCCGCATGAGCGATGACAGCTTGTCCTCGGCGGTGTAGCGGCGCTCGAGGCGATGCATGAGATCGATGCGCGACGGATCCGCCTGCTGCGCGGACTCGAGCGCGACCTGCGCGGACTCCTGATCGCTGTTGAGCTCCTGATCGATGTGAGCGAGCAGCTCGTACGCGTGCGCGGTCGCGACGCCATCCTTCGCATCCTCGGCGGCGCGGAGCTGTCCGAGCGCGAGCGCGGAGATCGGCGCGGGATCGCGCATCTGCGTTGCCGTGCGGATCAGCGGCACCGAGGCGAGCGGATCGCCCGGACGCAGCTCGAGCGCGTTCTGATACAGCGTGAGCGCCGTCGCGCCGTCGCCTTGCGCCGCGGCGAGGTCGGCGTCGCGAACGATGCGCGCGAACGCATCCGCCGAGGCAGGGCCGGTTGCGGGAACCTTCGGCATCGTGTCGGTCGTGATCCGCCGGATCGGACCGGAGGTCGGGCGATCGCCCGCACGCCGACGTGCGGCCGCGAGCAGATCGGGAATCACGCCGACCTGCGGCAGCGCCGCTTCGACGCGCGCGAGAAGCCCCGTGGCTCGCGGCGCATCGTTCGCGTCGAGCGCGATCTGCGCGGCGCGCAATCGCAGCGCGGCGATCTCGTGCGCGTGTGCTTTGCCGTCGTTTTGCGTCAGCGCGTTCGCGCGCTCCTCGAGCGCGGCGCCCGCATCCGCGAGCTCCTTCTGGCGCGCGGCGTTGATCATGATCGCGACGGTCTTCCGCGGATCGTCGAGACCGACCGCGACCTCGCGGAGGATGCTCTCGGTGCGATTCGCATCGTCGGCGTACAGGCGCGCGCGGCGAAGACCGAGAGACGCCGCCGCCCATGGCGAGCGCTCCGTCGACTGGGCACGCGTGAGCACCTCTGCCATCACGTCGCGATCGCCGAGTCGGCTCGCGAGCACGATCGCGGCTGCATGCGCTTCGGGTGCGTTGCCGCCCTCGAGGACGCGGCCCCACGCTTCGAGCGCGGCCGCGGTCGCGGTCTGCAAGTCGACGTTCGGTGCATCGGGCGGTGCCTCGACGACGGCCGCCGCGCCGACCGCTTCTTCCCACGCGAGCGCGCTGCGGAGCTGCGCGACCTCGCGATCGAGCTGCTCGCCCGGATCGGCGGCGAGATCCGCATAGAGCTTCGCGCGATCCGTCCACCGGCTCGCCGCGGCGAGTGCCTCGCCGAGCGCTTCGGCCAACGCGAGCGAGCCCGGACGTGCCTGCCTGCCCTGCTCGAGGATCTCGATCGCCGAGTCGAGCTGTCCTTGCGCGATCAAGCCATACGCCGCGCGTAGCCGAGCGCGCTCGCGATCCGGATCGCCCGCGACAACGAGATCGACGGCGATCGCTTCGCCCGTCGCATCCACCGCGACGTGCGCCGTGCGTAGCTGCGCGGCCGCGTAGTCGTCACCGGGATCGAGCTCGAGCGCTGCGCTCCACAGCTCGGCGCCACGACCGGGATCGAGCTCCGCCGCACGAGCGGCCGCGTAGGCGCGCTCGGCAGACGACGCGTTCGTGGTCGACCAGTGTGCGAACGCCGAGGCCGCGACCGGCGCTTCGTCGGCGACGAGCGAGGTCTCCGCCGCGAGCCGCGCGACGAGTGGATCCGTCGGCGCGGCGGCGATCGCGACGCCCGCCGCGGCCGTGGCCACCTCGCCCGCGATCCATTGCTGTGCGCGGATCGCGGCGGCGGCCGCCGTGATCGGATCGACGTTCTCGACCTGGCGCGCCAGATCGAGGAGCGCGCGACCGGCCTTCTCGCCGTCGGCTTGCGCGGCGGCATGACGGACAGCCCCGATGCGCGCGGACAGCGACGCTGGATCGGACTCCGCAGCCGCGGCGAAGTACGTCGCAGCGGCTGTCGTGTCGTTGTGATGCGCGGCGAGCGCGCCGCGCGCCGATTGGACCGCCGCACGCAGCTCCGGATCCGTGACCGCGTGCGCGAGTTGCTCGAGCGCGGATCCGAACTCGTCGGCGCGTCCGTCGAGGAATGCGAGCTCGAGGTGCGCGAGCAACGCGCGAACGTCCGACGGGGCGCTGTCGCGGATCTCGCCGACGGCGACGCGCGCCATGTCCTGGTCGTTGCTCGCCATCAACAGGTCGATGCGGTAGTGACCGAGCGGCCGGCGCTCGAGCGCACCTGCGACCGCGATCTCGGCGTCGAGGTGGCGGACGGCTTCCTGGAGATCGCCGCTCGAACGCGCGAGTCGACGAAGCCCGCGCAACGCCGCGGTGGCACGCGGGTCCGCGAGCAACGCGGCGTCGTAGTGCGCGCGCGCGCGATCGTGATCCGTCAGGCGCTCGCACAGCCGGCCGGCCTCGATGCGCAGGTTGGCCGTCGCAGCGCTGTCATCGAGCGTGGACAGCTCGCGCTCGAATACGAGCAACGATTGCGCTGCGGCTTCGTCGAGCGACGTCGAGGCGAGCGGAGGAACTTGCTCCGGCCAGCCGCGCACCGGCGCGTCGAGATCGATCTCGGGCTCGGGATCCGGAGCTTCGACTTCGACGGGGATCGAGGTCTGCAGTCGGATCGCACGCGCGCCGACGGTCGTCGCGGCCTCGTTCTCGTCGTGAAATGCTGGCAGGCCCGTCGGTGCGCGACCGGCGGGCGCTTCGGGCGGCGGCCCGAGTGGCGGCACCGACGTCGGCGTCTTCACGCGCGGATAGAGATCGACGAGCGCGGGCGGCCGGCTCGGCCGCTTCGGTGCTTCTGGACCGCTCGGGAGATCGAAGTCGTCGACTTGCGGCACCGGCAGTGGCGTCGGATCCTGCTCGTTGTCGTCGAGATCGAGCCCCGACAACGCGTCGTCCAGATCGGCCGCGGGGCCCGACCGCGGCGCGATGTCGTGCGGTGGCAGCGGCGTGATACCGGATGCCTGCTGCGGGCGGGGCGTGATCGTCGGGCGCGATGCCTCGAGCACGTCATCGGTGGCGCCGACCGCCGCCGCGACGTCGGAGAAGTCATCTTCGTCGGCGGGCTCGGACGGCGCGAACGCGCGATCGTCGGGCTCGTCCGCGTCGAGCTCCATCGAGACTTCATCGTCGTCACCGATCTCGATCGGCGCGGAAACCACCGGCGGCGGACGCGTCGGCGTCTCGGCGCGGCGGACGACGTGCGCCGTGCGCGCGACCGGGCGCGATACGGGATCGACGTCGATCGCCGCGACGGGCGCATCGTCATCCGCGCCACCGATCTCGAGCTCGTACTCGTCTTCCTCGACCGGCGGGGGCAACGTCTTCGATGCTTGCCGTCCGGCCTGCATCTCGCCGACGTCCTGGATCCGCGTCTCCTCGGCGAACGCCGAGACATCGACGCCGCGCGCGGGTGTCAGCTTGTCTTCGCGCGGCAGGCTGATCGCGGGGATGCTCGCCTGGGTCCGGCGAACGATCGCCGGTGTGCGTCGCGGGACCGTCTCGGGTACGGGCGGCGGCGCGATCGTGTCCTCGAAGTCGTTCTCGTCCGGTGGCGCGGGCGCGCGGTTCGGACGCGATGCCGACGTGAACACCTCTTCGTCCTCGCCCTCGATCTCGTCGAGCTCGGGCGGCCGCGTGATCGCACGCTGTGGAGATGCGAGATCGATCCGCGTCTCCGGATCGTCATCGTCCTCGATCGGCGGCAGCGTCGACGGCCGACCGAGCATCTCGCCGAGCGCGGCGGGCTGACCACTCACACCGACGACGGAGAAATCGGTCTCGGCCGGATCGGCATCGAACGTCTCGTCGAAGTTGGCGGCGGGACGCGCGGATCCCGCGAACGTCCGATCCATCGTGGGATCGTTCGGTTCGTCGAGGGCAGCGTCGAGCGTCATCTGCGCGTCGAGGTCCGAGTCGGTGTACGCGGCGATCTCGTTCGGTTCCTGCGGTAGCTGCGTGAGCTGCGTCGGATCGGGGGCAGGAGCCGGCCACTCCATCGGTGGTGGCGCGTCCTTCGCGACCGGCTCCTCGGTGTGGAGCGCATCGAACGTGGCATCCCACGCGTCGAGCTCCGACAGCAGGTCGTCGTCGGCGAGGAACGGCTTGCCAGGGGTGCCTTTGGGTGGCTTGCCGGTCGACACTAGCGGCCTCCCTTCAGCGCGACGCCGAGACGCTCGCGCAGATGCGCGTGATCCTCGGACACCGACCAGGCGGTGAGCTCGAGCGCCGCCGGGCTATCCGACAGCGACTTGCCTCCCTTGCCGACATCGAGCTGCGCATGCGCGACGGCGAGGTCGCCGGACCACAATAGACCCGCGCGTTGCCCGATCACGATCGCAGCTCGACGCAGATCTTCGAAGGCGACGAGGTCCGCGGTCTTGGTCTTCACGAGATCCGCGATGCTCGCCTTCTGCTTCCGGCCCATTTCCTTCTTCAACACTTTCGCGCGCTCCGCGATGCTCGATTCCTCGCCCGCGATGTTCTCGGCGATCGCCGTGGGAATCGCGACATCGCTCGCGCGCAACGCCGCGGCGATCGTCCAGCCGAGCTCGCCATCGCGCAGATCGACGAGCCCGGCGAGGTTCTCGGCGAGCACGGCCACCGCACGTCCGAGCGCGAACCGATGTTGCGGCATCGCCGCGGATGCCACGTCGGCGCCGATGCACAGGATCGGCGTCTCGGCGGGCAGCGCGCGTGCGATGCCGACGCGGGACGCGCTGATGTAGATCTCGACATCGTCGACGCCGAAACACGCCAGCGCGATCGCGAGCGCTTCGTACTTCTCGCCGAGCTTCTTGAGCGCGATCTTGTCGCCGCGGACGAAGCCGAGCTTCGCGGGATCGATGCTCGTCGCGACTTGCACCGCGGGACCGATCGCGCGCCACAGATCGCGCAACGCGCCGAGCTGACCGGCGGGACGCAACGAAGCGCGGGCGCCCTCGTCGAGCTTCACCCTGGTCGGCGCGTGCAGCTTCTGGCGGCCCTGCGCGAGCACCTGGCGCTGATCCACCGAGGGTGTTCCGAGCGCCTCGAGGCCGACGAGCGCGAGCCAGCGCGCGTCGACATCGGACTGCCAGCCGGTGACCTGCGCGAGTCGCTCGTAGAGCGTCGCCGATGCGGGGCTCTGCACGATCGAGGCGCGGAAATGGACCGCCGTCGTCGCGAGCACCTGAGCGCGAGGTGCGCCTTCGAGCAGCTCCGACAGCTCGCGCACCACGTCGAGGTTGAGTGGATCGAGCGTGCGGGCGCGATCGAGGGCGAGCCGCGCGCCCGGGCGATCGTTCAAGCGATCGCGCAGCATGAGGCCGAGGCGCAGCTCGTCGCGCGCCTTCTCCGGCGGCGTGGGACGCAGCTTGGCGAGCACGCGTAGCTCGCGGGCCGCGCGCTCGAAGTCGTTCGCGCGCAGACACAGACCGAGGAGTCGCTCGCGGAGCTGCGCGTCGTCGGGCTGAGCCTCGACCACGCGCTCGATGTTCTCGATCGCTCCGGCGATGTCGTTGACGTTCTCTGCGAGCACCTGCGCGAGTTGCAGCTCGATCTCGCGACGGCGCTGCGGCCGCGTCTCCGCGGCGATGCAGCGCCGCCACAGCGTCACGGCGAGAGCGACGTCGCCCGCGTGCAGCGCGAGATCCGCGCGGAATCGAAGCGCCTCGACGTGGCTCGCGGATCGATCGAGGAGCGCATCGAGATCCGACATCGCGCCGTCGGCGTCACCGAGTCCGTGCAGGACGGTCGCGCGCTCGAGGAGCAGCGGCACCGCCGCCGCGGGATTCGGGGTCTCCTCGGCCTCGAGGTACGTGAGGCGATCCGACAGCGCCGAGATCAGCCCCTTCACGTCGGCGCGCTCGCGCAGGATCGCGAGCAACCGATCGAGCTCGGGAGCGCCCGGCTCGACGGACAGGATGCGCTTGTACGCCGCGAGCGTCAGCGCGGACGCATCTGGCACGTCACTGCCGTCGAACACGCTGACAGCGTCGCGCAGCAGCGCGAGCCGTGCTTGCGCGTCGCCGATCGCGCGCGCGAGCAGATAGCTCGCCCGTGCCCACGTCGGCTTGTCATCGGCTCGCTTCGCCATCCGGCGCAGCGCTTCGAGAGCGCGCAGATCACCGGGCTGCGACTTCAGCACCGACGTGACAACGGCTCCGGCCTCGCGCAGGCGGCCTGCGAGCTCGAGGGCCTCCGCGCGATCGAGCTCCCACGCCGACTGCGCCGCCGGATCATCGGCGAGCGCGCTGCGCAGCTCGAGCACTTCCGCGCGCGCGAGCAGCGGATCGATGATCGCCTTCGCCACCTCGTCGGGCGTCGCGCTCGCCGGCGAGTCGACCGTCGGCGTAGCGCTGGCTTCGGCGAGCACGACGAGCGCGCTGACGTCGTCGGGTGCACTCGCGCGCGCCGAGGCGACACGCTGATTCGCGATCTCGACATCGCCCGACGCGGCGGCCATCGCAGCCGCCCGCATGTGCAGCGCGGCCGCGGCTTCGGGCATCTGCACGGAGTCTGCGAGCGCGTCGTACGATTGCTGCAACCCCGCGGCATCCCCGCGGCGCGCGGCGACGAGTGCGGCGCCGAGCAACGCGCCCCGGCGCTGGGGCTCCATCGCGATCGCGGCCTCGAACGATTGCGCGGCGCGATCGAAGTCCTCGAGCACGAGCGCGTACATCCACCCGCTGTCCTCGGCGAGCGCGGCACCCAGGCGCGGATCCGTCGTGCGTCCGGCGAGCGCGCTCGTCGCTTCGAGCCGCATCACGGTGTCCGCGCGCCCCGC
>Ga0154020_10003597_pt1 | contig 18620 bp, 10 predicted proteins | sample Klosneuvirus_201_FD_109709 | JGI IMG/M metagenome (GOLD analysis project Ga0154020, IMG submission 109709) | Active sludge microbial communities from wastewater, Klosterneuburg, Austria - Klosneuvirus_20160825_MG | ecosystem: Engineered > WWTP > Aerobic digester > Activated sludge | place... | reverse complement strand
CGATGTCGCTTCATCCGAGAAGCGGAGAATGAATGTCAGGTCAAGGACTTCGAAAGTCGAATCTATGCGCCTTCTTGAACCAGGAATGAGCACGGTGCTTCCGTCAGCAGTCACTACTGCCTGAGTCGAGAGGATGTCAGCTCTGTTACCTGTGATGACGTCTTTGATCTCATAGATCCTCGACCATGTTTCACCACGGTCCTTCGATAGATAGTGCGTGAATCGGGTAAATCTGCTTGCACCAATACTATCGGCATAAACGGTAACGAGTATGTTGTTCCGGTTCTCCGGGTGAATCCAGGTGCCTTCAATCCTGTTGGTCTCGGTGTCTATGGTTCCCTCTAATGTGAAGTTCCAGCCGTTAAGATTCCGTTCTTTGGCGAATTCGGCTCTGAGTGCATCATACCATCCGAGGGGGATGGAGTCGCCTGTGATAGGATTGTAGAGTGCCGGTTCTGAGTAAATGGTGTTGCCTCGCCTCTTCCAGAGCAGACCATAGTCGGGCTTTAGCATACCCATGAGCGTCGGTATCTCGTGAAATACTCGAACCCACGATTTTCCTAGGTCGTCTGAGTAGTGATAGTCGTGTTCAAAGTAAGAGCCAAAGCCATCGTATCCGCCGTCAATCGTTACCCATAAGCGTTCAGGTCGGCTGTAGTCAAAATTTAGAAATGCTTCCCGAGAGATTCCACGAGAATGACTCGGAATAGGAATCTCTTCCCATTGACCATCGTCGGTGTCCCTATGAAACCAATAGTCTGCCTTGATTTTGATCGGGCCACTGAAACTGGAATGGCAACTGACGAAGGTTTCATTGAGCTTCAAAGGGTGCACATAGTATGCTTTTGGTGAAATTCGATCGGGCAAGAATTTCAGACCTGCTGAATCAACAATGATGTTAATCCCATCCCTCGTCAGATAGGTTATCCTATTCCTCATCCCTGCCATCGCAGCACCCATTACCGGGATCTGAGTGTTTAGCCGTAACACAGGGAAGTACAGGCTGTCCCATGTCTTGCCTTTGTCGTAAGAACGACAAATCCATGACGAGCTATCGTTGTTAACCAATCTCCGCACGAGGAAGATAGTGTCCTTGAATGTATGGAGGTCTCCAATCCAGACTGAAAATGGAGCTTCCGATCTGAATAGGCTGTCTACCTTCTTGAAACTCTGTGCATTGGCAGTAACTGTTTGAACGCACCACAAAAAGATCGTTGCGATAGGAAGAGCGAGGAGGATTCGTACAGTCTTGAGATAAGTGTGTTTCATGAAGTTCGATCTGTGTTGTCAGTGCGTTACAACCAGGAGCTTGCTATCTGTTCTGTTGCGCGATTGAACCTGTACGATGTAAACGCCAGGAGCAAGCCCGGAGGTGCTCAATGTGTAGCGATCGGTTGATTGAGGTTTAGAGGCAAGAGATTGCTTGTAGGATGTAGCCGCTTGTCGCCCATCGAGTGTTGAGCACGTGACAATAATGCTCTCATCAGATCCCAAACTCATAACACTGCTGAATGCGACTGTCACATCCGATCCTTGGCTTGCAGGGTTTGGGTAGACATGCAAGTTGTCACTTGCATCTTCAGTTTGCGCTCGGTCGACTGAGCTCGCCATATCAGGTGTCCATTTTATCGTATAAGAGTTGAGATACTCTGTTTCGCCGGTCGCAGAGTCATAACGTGCCTCTTGATAGGAATAGTAGAGTGCCCTTGAAGCTGGGTCAAAATTTAAAGACGCAGGGTATTGGTAGGTTCTCTTCCGTAGATCCGTTACGGGGACTATCATGCTCCATGTTTTGCCCATATCCAATGTTGCCGCCACAAAGATTCGAGAATGCCACTTGTTGGCTACAAGTGTATCGAACGTGAACGCTAGGGCAAATGATTCCGGAAGTTCCGGATGAAACGCAAACCCATCGATATAGCCGTCTCGTTTTAGAGCATACCGATATCTATAATCAAGCCGCTGTTTTGTTGAGTCATAGGAGGGAAAGAGACTGCTGCGAACGCTATCTAACCACTGATACTCCTTTAGATAGGTAACTCTCTGTCCATTCGCACTAACTGAGTCAACTGGAAAAAGAATCCGTTGCTTCCCTTCGAAGTAGGCAAAGTCGATCCCTCTTTCCGCAGACCAAATCCCAACACCCAATTCCAATAGAGTGGCACTATATTCTGGAGAGAACTTGATCTGGGTGAACGTTATCCCATCGTCATCTGTGTAGTAGGCGCGAAGTGGTTCATCAGGGGAGGCTCTGTTTTGCGGATCTACAGCAATGTATGTTCGTTGGGGTTCACGGTAGTTGAATCCTAAGCTATGTCCGCGACCACCGTCACCACTCAATGAAGGTGGGTTGATCTCTGACCATGTTTCTCCATCGTCATTTGTGACCATCGTTGCCGTATATGTGCCACCGAACGATTCGTATTCGTATTGAATGTAGACCTTCCTTGGATTAGCGGGGTGAACGCGGATACGTCGTATTGGACGGTAATCGATCTTGTCACTCTCCCTTCCCGTTGTGTCAATACGAACAGCCTTAGCATCGCGAAGAATCCAATGAAGCTCAAGCGTTTTCTCAGATCTCGTGCCCGCCATGACACATCCTTTCATCGGTAACTGCCGATGCCACGATGAAACGAGCTCAACAGAATCCCATGGTGCGGATGGATTGCTTCGCGTGAATCCGCGAGCTGGAGCGTTGGCAATTCCCGGTTGCTCTTCGTAGATCACCACGCTATCGTGGTATGCCACTGACGCTTGAGTCCATCGAGATATGCGGATAGTATCGAACGTCCCTCCACCACCCTGTGCTTGGCACATGGTGCCACAAGCAATGAACATGCACGTCATTAGAACAGCGCGCATTCGTATGATTTGGCAAGTAGATGTATACGTCATGCTATGATTTGCTTCGGTATCGTAGAACCCCAAAACCCCAGCCGAACCCGATGCCGGATTATTGCATTTCCCGTGTTTTGTAAAACTACCCTACGGAACGAGCTCGACAGCGCTTTTGAATCAGAGCCACTACTGGGAACCCAGCGTTATTGCAGTAATTTTGTGGCCTCCAGCAACTATGAATACCCACAAGCCACCTACTTCCATGCGCATCGAACGTGATACCATGGGTGAGATCGAGGTTCCCTCGACCGCCTATTACGGAGCTCAAACCGCCCGCTCACTCATCCACTTTGCTATCGGCGAAGAACGTATGCCTCGTCAAGTGGTCCAGGGTATGGCCATCCTGAAGAAGGCCGCGGCGATGGTAAATGCCGACCTAGGCGTCCTCGATGCTGCAAAACGTGATCTGATCGTGCGGGCATGTGATGAGGTGATCGAGGGCAAACTCTTCGACCATTTCCCGTTGAGTGTATGGCAGACGGGTTCGGGCACCCAAACCAATATGAACGTCAATGAGGTCATCGCTAACCGTGCTATCGAAATGGCAGGGGGCGAGATGGGCTCCAAAAAGCCGGTGCACCCAAACGATGACGTGAACAAGTCTCAAAGCTCCAACGATACGTTCCCAACGGCAATGCACATCGCAGCAGGCATAGCTGTTACGTCGCAGCTTCTTCCGGCAGTGCGGGCATTGCGCGATACGCTCGACGCAAAAGCAACGGAGTTTGCTCCGCTTATCAAGAGTGGTCGCACACACCTGATGGATGCTACACCGATCACGCTTGGTCAGGAATTCTCGGGATATGTGCAGGCACTTACGAATAACATCTCGCGTATTGAGATGGCCTTGGGTGGCGTCTATGAACTTGCCCTGGGCGGAACGGCTGTGGGGACCGGACTCAATACTCATCCGGAGTTCGCTGTTCGCTCGGCGGCTCAGATCGCTTCTCTTACCGGACTCCCCTTTGTAACGGCGCCGAACAAATTCGAAGCATTGGCCGCCCATGATGCCTTGGTCTTCCTACATGGAGCTCTGAAGACGCTTGCTGCAACGTGTATGAAGATCGCCAATGATATCCGCTGGATGTCGTCCGGACCTCGCTGCGGACTTGGCGAGATCTCCATCCCGGAAAACGAACCGGGGTCGTCGATCATGCCGGGTAAGGTAAACCCAACACAGAGTGAAGCCATGACGATGGTTGCCGCACAGGTAATGGGCAACGATGTGGCCGTCAATATCGGTGGCGCCTCCGGGAACTTTGAGCTCAACGTGTTCAAGCCCGTCATCATCTACAATGTCCTGCAAAGCGTGCGACTCCTAGCCGATACCTGCACGATGTTCAATGAACACTGTGCTTCGGGTATCACGCCGAATGTTGACCGCTTGGCCTACTACAATCAGAACACGCTGATGTTGGTGACGGCGCTGAATACCCACATTGGCTATGATAATGCGGCCAAGATCGCCAAGACGGCTCATAAGAATGGAACCACGCTCAAGGAAGAGGCCCTGAAACTCGGACTGCTCACGGAAGAACAGTTCGATCAGTGGGTCCGTCCGGAGGATATGCTCGGGCCGAGTGTGTAGGTTGTGGTAACGAAATCCCCGGTTTGAGAGTCCTTCCGCTTTCCTCACCACATCCAGGCTCACCATGATCCGCTCGCTGCTTGTGATCATTGCTGTAGTTGCACTTGTTGTTGACGGTGCAGCACAACGTACCCTAACGGTATTCCAACGATCGGCGCCAAAGGGTGAACAGGTACTCCAGCAGGGGGCTGTACGGGTGAATGAGGCCGCGGTTCGTTCGCTTGTACGCAGCGGTGAGAGAGCCGTGAAGATGTCGCTGCCCATGCCGGATGGAGCGGACGTGACATTGTCGCTCGTGCGGACGCACATCGTTGCACCCGGCGCTCGTCAGACGGTGATGACCGATAATGGACCGGTGCACTCGGCGCTTGGTGATGGCCTTGCATGGTACCGCGCAGAGATGCCCGACGGAGGGGTCGCCGTCTTCACGTTCAGTGCCTCTGGTGAGGTGTCCGGACTTGTGAATACGGAAAAAGGGCGGTATCTCGTTGGCCGACAGTTCCGTGATCAGGGCAGTGATTCGTATGTGGTGATGCGCGACCACGATGCCCCTTACTCATGCGGAACTCCGGTTGAATCTCTTTCGAAGCAACTGGACCAACTGATCAGCGAGGCGCATCGCTCGGTGAAGGACCTTGGGGAACGTCTGCAGGCGGATGATACGGTGGTGATCGAGTTGGCCATTGAGGCCGACTATGATCTGAAGCAGGGCTTTGAAACCGTTCAACGCACGTCTGCCTACATCACGCAACTCGTGGCTGTGATGAGCACAGTTTACGAGAAGGAGCTTGGTGTGCGGATGGCTATCTCCAACGTCCGGATCTGGGAGACACCGAACGATCCGTATCCAGAAGAGATGGGAGTGTTCGAATTGCTTGAAGTGTTCGTGAATGAGTATCGCACGAACATGACGTCTGTTGCGCGAGACATGGCGGTCTTCCTCACGTCGCGTGGTGGACAGGGAGGTATCGCTCGCACCATCGGCGGTATCTGTCAAGAAGATGGAAGCTATTGTGCGGGCGATGTGCTGCGCTATGTGAGCAACTATCCTACATGGTCGTGGGATGTTGGAATGATGGTTCACGAGATCGGACACGTTTGCGGCGGTATCCATACGCAGAGTTGTTATTGGCCGCAGGGTCCACTCGATAGTTGTGTGGCATCGGAGTCCGGACAATGCGTCACACAAGACCAAACTGCACCGGCACGCGGCACGATCATGTCGTATTGCCACCAACAAAAACCCAATGGCGGATCTGTGATCCTCGAGTTCCATCCCTTGCACCGCTCCGTACTGAAAAGCTTCATTCGCAGTGCTCCCTGCCTTGGCAACGCGCCGCAACCGCAGCAATGCACTCTCACCGGCGTTGTTCGGGATGCCATCACCAAGCAGCCGTTGGCAGGTGTAGAGTTGAACATTGAACCGATCGAGGATGAGATCTATCGTCAGACTCCACCTACGTCCGGTGATACCGCGGTACAGACTGATGGCAATGGTCGATTTACATTCAACGGACTTGGGTACGGACTCTACCAGATCGTGGTTCCCGACCCCTATACGACCTTTCCGATCACGTTGTCGGATCCAACAAGCACAATGGGTGTGATGATCGCCGATACACTCGTTCAATTCGATCTTGTTGTTGTAAAGGGGCGTACCGTTGAGCTCGTGATCAGCAATGATGGTGATACAACACCGGTACAGATCAACATCTTCAGCGATCAACTACCCGGTGTATTTGATTACACAACACTTCCCGTGAGTGAAGCAGGTGATACAGCTATTGTGGTGCGACGTGCCATTCCGATCGGTCGGTACATCGTTGTCCCGTCTGCTATTGGCAGATCCTTCACTCCGAACAAGGTGAACGTAGATGTAGCAGTTGGAGAGGATCCCCTCCTCATTAGGTTCGAATCTTCCTCCACGTTGCCGCAGCTCACGTCAACACTTGCTCTTGGAGTTGGAGATCGTGTGGTGATAGGCAAGGTGCCAACAATCGGGCTCACCGGTGGCATGCCCTATACCATGACGAATACCACGACGAATGAAGTGGTGAATTCCGGCACCATCCCCGATGACGGAGTAGTTGTAATAGAGGGGGCTGAATCTGCCGCTTATTATTCCATCATGCCACAGGTGGATACGAACCAGAACGCCCCTTACCTCGAGAATACGTGGGTGTATCCCGAGTATGGCGTTACAGCTGCGATGTATGTGCAGCAGCCACGTAGGATGCCGCTCCTTGCGCGTGAGTACAATATGTCGGCTCTCGTCACGGGCTTCGAACCACTTGCGGACCCGATCATCCTTCGCGATAGGTCCATGGTCACACCACGTCCGTCCGAGGTTGCACTGCCTTTCCCACTGCAGATCAGTGATCGTACGTTTGTTTCGATGAGCATTGCAAAGAATGGATTTGTAGTGCTGGATGGAGAGCCATTCGAGAATTGGGTTACCAACCCATTGGCCCGACTGGAGAACGCGCAATTGATCATTGCGGCTTTCGCAGGGGAACTCAACCCCGACACATCGGCACCTGCGCCGTGGCGCATTGCGTGGAAGCTCTACAACGAGGCGCCGCATAGGATGATCGCCATCGAGTGGCGAAACTTTACGATCCGGAAGTTCAACTGGGAGACCGGTCAGGCATTCGACATCGGACGATTCTCCTTCCAGATCAGAATTCACGAGAGCGGTCGGATCGACATGGTCTATGACAAAGCAGAAGAACTCACCGAGGCGGTCACTGCTCAGGCTGGGCTGCGAGGCAATGATGTTCTCGATAACCAAGCGGTGTTCTCGTTGTCGGAGAACAATCTGCTCGACGTGCGTGCTACCTACGTCCCGGGCGGATACTCACAGATCTCCATGCTCGATGCTTCGGGTATGGTAAAGGGGCTCACGTATCGCTGGGACATCGGTGCAACGAGTGTAGAGTCCGACGAGTCATCAATGATCCGTGTTTCGCCAACTCCGTCAGCAGATGTGATTGAGATCCACGGCGTTGAGGGAGAAGCCTCGGTCCGCATCGTTGATCTGCTTGGACAAACCGTGCTTTCCAAGGACGTTCAACAAGATGCTGCACGTATCGATGTTCAAGGACTTGCAACCGGACGGTACGTGCTTCTCGTAACTTCGCACGGCAAATCACATTCGATCCCGCTTGTAATCCGTCGTTGATCGTCCATGACACCAACTCCCAGCGTTGACCTAGCCCCCTACACGACCTTTGGGATCCATGCTGTAGCGGAGTATTTCGTTAGCGTAACAACCATTGATACGCTTCTAGAGGCGATATCATGGGCACGCACACGAGGTGCATCGTTTCACATTCTTGGCGGCGGAAGTAACGTCCTTATCTCAGGAGACGTGCAGGGGCTGGTGATCCATATCCGGCTGCAAGAACGTTCTGCCAGTGTTGAGGGTGACGTGGTTACGGTACGCTCCGGAGCAGGGGAGAATTGGCACCAAGTGGTTACATGGACCGTTGAGCGAGGATGGGCCGGACTTGAGAATCTGGCCCTGATCCCGGGAACGGTGGGAGCTGCACCAATGCAGAACATCGGAGCATACGGCGTTGAACAGTCGGCGTGTTTCCATGAACTCGACGCGATGAATGCCGACACCGGAGAGATCAAAACGTTCACCAAGGACGACTGCAACTTCGGCTATCGCGAGAGCATCTTCAAGCGTGAGTTGCGAGACAAATGTGTGATAACCTCGGTAACGTACCGACTCTCCACAGTGCCAACGATTCGCGCATCATATAAAGATGTCACCGAGGAGTTAGCCGTGCGTGGTATCACGCAACCAACCATCATGGATGTCTACTCCAGTGTTGTTGCGATACGTACCCGTAAACTCCCGGATCCAAAGGTGATCGGCAACGCCGGATCGTTCTTCAAGAATCCGGTGGTGAGTGCGCAGAAGGCAACAACACTCCATGAATCGCATCCGTTGTTGCCGGTCTATCCGCAAGCCGACGGATCATCGAAACTCGCGGCAGCATGGCTCATCGATCAGTGCGGCTGGAAGGGCGTTCGAGAGGGTGATGCAGGAGTCCACGCCAATCAGGCACTTGTGCTTGTAAATCACGGCTCTGCTGAAGGTGCGCAGATCATCGATCTGGCTACACGTATTCAGCAGAGCGTGTTCGACAGGTTTGGTGTTGAGCTCGAGCGTGAGGTCAACGTTTGGTGATGTTCACTACTCTGCCCTGAGACAGCTCCACACGCAGGTCCGCATCGGCAACCGTATCGAGACGGTGTGCGATCACCAGTACCGTTACATTCGCAAACTCCTCACGGATCGTTCGCTGGATCACAGCGTCCGTTGCCAAGTCAACACTTGCCGTTGCCTCATCGAGAACGATGATGCGCGCACGTGTGAGGATGGCACGAGCAAGGCAGAGAAGCTGACGCTGACCCTGCGAGAAGTTCGCACCACCTTCCAACACGGCTGAAGACAGACCGTTCGGCAGGGAACGAATGTGGTCGGCAAGCTGTACCCGACGCAACGCTTCCCACACCTCATCGTCCGAACATTCCGAGAATCGATCGAGATTGATCCTCACCGTTCCGATGAACAATGTTGGATCCTGCGGAATGATGGCAAGACTTCTGCGCAGTCGCTGGAGAGGCACAGAAGTGATGTCCACTCCGTCAACCATGATCGTCCCCGACTCTGGTTCTACGAATCGGAAGAGTGTCTGGAAGAGTGTACTCTTGCCCGACCCGGTACGTCCGGTAATGCCAACCTTCATCGCCGGTTCAACGCTGAAGCTCACATCATGCAGCACGCGCGGAAGATGCGAGGCATAGCGCACGCAGACGTCCTTGAGCTCCAAAGCCCCCTTTGTTGGCCACTCCACATCATCGGACAGCACCGGCAGGGATGTGGTCTGTGGTTCCTGTTCAAGTGTTGCATAATATCTGAGTCGTTCTACCGACGTCATGCGAGACTCCACTTCACTGAAGGCTCGCACCGTCCAATTCAAACTCATCCAAAAGCTCAACGCATAGGTCAGTACCAATCCTGCAACACCGGGTGAAATGCCCCCTTGCCATGCAAGAACAAGGATGGCCACGCTCGTTGCCAGTCCAACAAAGCCACTGATGATGGGTACACGCGTGCTGAACCACCGGTTAAGCATGATGCTGCACCAGAAGGCTCGTTGATATCCGGCCAAGATGTTGTGGTAGGTATCGATGAAGAATGCTTCGCGACCAAATCCATGGATCACATCAAGCCCCGTAACAAGCTCCTTGAAATGAGCGTAGCGTGGTGAACGTGCAATAGACTCCAACCGTTTTGCCTCACGCGCACTGAGTCGATAATCGCGCTGCAAGCGATAGTAGAGGAACAACACCGGAACGATCACGACGATGATGATCGGCATCACGGCAAGGATCAGGACAAGTGCACCAACGGTTTGAGCAAGCGACTTGAACGACTGTTCGATGTTCCACGAGAGCTGATCATCAACGGCCTCAACATCACGCGCAAAACGGTTCAATACGCGACCCATCGGCGTGCTGTCAAAGAACCGCAACGGTGCGGCCAATACTCCAAGCAACGCCTGATCGTGAATGATCCGTCCGGCAGCCGCAGCACGGTACAGCCAGAGCAGACGTTCCCCATACCATCCCGTCAGCACGATGATGCCAAGGATGCCATAGGTGATCACCGCAGCACTAGATGCAGATACGTCGATACCGATGAGCGCAACAACGCTGCCCCATATACCATGTGTGCCTTGAGATACGGACGTGCTGAATGTATCGGTCCAATATCCCAACCACGATGTTTGAATGATGGGCAGGATCGTGATCCCAATTGCAGTACCGATCAAGGCAATGAGGATAAAGGGGCTGAGCATTGGCCTACGTCCGATCATCGCTCGCAGGTATTCCATGTAGACACCCGTGCGCACGGCACCCGTGGCACGATCTTCGTCTTCGGTAAGACGCGACGAATCGTGCTGGACCTCATCCGGCAACGTATGCATGGCGCTAGGAGGCGCGAGTGGCTCCATTGGCTGCGGGTGAGCAACGGAATGCTCCACGGAGACCAGCGCCGATTCCACAAGTTCACGCACAGCATCATTGGTCATCACCTCGGTATACGAACCGGAGGTAACCACCTGCCCCTTATCAAGAAGGACGATAACATCGAACAATGCGAGGTGTGCAAGACGGTGCGTCACAACAATGCGCGTGACGTTCTTCCACTCGCCAAAGAGCAGGCGAGTGACAAGGATGTCTTCCGTATCGCCATCCACGGCGGAGAGCGGGTCATCAAGGTAGACAATGCCTGGACGGTGGAATGCAGCGCGTGCAAGTGATACGCGCTGCTTCTGACCGCCGGAGAGATTCACACCACGTTCACCGATCTCGGTGGAGAGTCCGGCAGGCATCTGCGCAAGATCTTGTTCGAGTGCACACACATGCAAGGACGATGCGAGTCTGTCAGCATCGTTCTCATCACCGAACACGATGTTCTCGCGAACGGTAGCATTGAGAATGAATGCTTCTTGCGGTACGTATCCCGAGCGTGGACGAATATCCGATGGCAGGTTCGGGAAGGTTGCCTTTCCGTGTTGTGTAACGTGAAGTCCGGCAAGTGTGCGCAACAACGTACTCTTCCCGGCACCCACCGTACCAATGATGGCTACACTTTGTCCGGCAGCAATGTTCAGCGTGATATCTCGCAACGCCGGCTCTGCACCATCAGGATATTGCATGGTAAGCCCCGTGCAAGAGATCCCAACAGCTTGGGAAGGGGCGGAGAGTGGACGCTCATCTTCCCGTCGGACCGGTGCGCTGAAATAGGCGTGGAGTCGGGTAGCCGCAACACGTGCATGCTGCAGATTCGCAAGGAGGTGACTCACCATACCGAATGGCTCTTCGAGCATGGCAAACAAGGCCAAGCAGGCGAAGACCAACGGGGCATTGAGAATGCCGCCACCGAGCACGTAGGCGCCGAATCCGGCAAAGGCAACGAGCGTGGTGGTGGAGATGAAGATCACGGTGCTCACAGCGTCGGTGCGCACGATCTTCACGCGGGTGTCAACTTCGCGGGAGCGAACGGAGGCAACCTCTGCGCGGACGCTATTCTCCCATGCATGGAACTTGACAACGCGGATCCCTTGTAGGATCTGCGACATCAGAGTCACACGATCATCTCGGAGCCCCATAATCACATGATCGAGCTTACGATACCGTCGAGCAACAAGGATCGTCATCGGCGATACGATCATCAGCGTAGCAATGGCAGCCAACGTAGCAGCACCCAAGAAGTACCACAACACAACCAGAACAGCCAGAGTTTGGAGGATCGTATTGGTGAATTCCGGAATGATGAACATGCTCTCTGCCATGGCGTCCGTATCACTCGAAAGGTGATTGACCATGTCACCGGTCTGCATGCCGGCGCGTGCCGATCTGCGCAGCCGAAGTGCATGGTGGACAACACGCTCATTGAAGCCGTTCATGATCAGGGCAAATCCCTGCAAGGCATTGAAGTACCAATGCTGCTGAAACAACGCGCCGATCATTCCCATGAGGCCAAGTGCCACCGCTGTGAGGACGGCACTAAGCGGCAAGGATGCAGCACCAGTCACACTCGGGAGCATTGTGAGCAGCGTATGCAGCAACAACGGAGTGGTGATGCCGATGGCCAGTTTCAGCACCGTGAGTGTGATGATCCTACGTGCCGGCGCGCCTGTAGCAGCGAACGTTGCAAAGAAGAACGGCCAGAAATGATCGGTCTTCAGGTCGGCAAAACGCGATGAGACATTCCGCGGATCGAGTTCAGGCGGAAGGGGCGGAGCATCGTCCGGAGAGAGAGGTCGTTGTCGGCCGATCCTGATGATCGGCGCAGCGTTGCGAAAGAATGGATCCGAAAAGAAGGAAAGCATGACGTCGTTCAAGTTGCGAGGAGAAGAAGACCGGTACCTCTCGCAACGACGTCTGATGGATCAGCGCTGCGGAACAGGTACCACGATGGTTGGTCGAATTGGTTTCATCGCGGTTGATTCAGTGGAACAAGAGTGAGCTACGGCAATACCACGCATCAATAAATATGCCAAAATGGCAGAACACGGAAGTCAGTGTGTGATGGCTTTATAATGAAGGTGATGTCGTAGCTTTGCGTCGAATTTTCATTACTCAGAACAGGTCAACCCCATGCGTATTCTCGTCCTCTCTTGTATGATCCTCGTCGGATCGGCTCTTACTTCGTACGCTCAGCTCTCAACGGAAGAGATCGCCATTGTGCAGAATCTCTTTGGAATGGAAAAGCGGGCCATCATCACGCAGGTGATCAAGATGACGCCAACGGACTCCGTTGGATTCTGGCCGTTGTACGAGAAGTATGAGTCGGACCGCAAGGATCTCGGAAAGCAACGCATCACGATCATCCAGTCATTTGTGTCAAAGTATCCTGCTCTTTCGAACGAAGAGCTCAACGACCTGATGGATGATGCTCTGGAGCTTGATGCAGACCAGCACGATCTTATGGAGTCATACTACAACAAGATCAAGAAGGCCGCATCCCCAATGGTTGCAGCTCAGTGGCTTCAGATCGAATCCTATATCAACGTATCGGTGAAGCTTGCTATCCAAGAGAAGCTCCCGTTCATCGGTGACATCAAGCTCAAGGCACCGAAGAAGTAAACCTTCTGATATCGGTTTAGAAAACGAAAAAGGGTCAGTGTTCACACACTGACCCTTTATTATTTCTTGGGAGGGGCGTCATACAAGATCGAGGTGGTCTCCGAACTGACTCGTTGTGATCAATGCTAGAGTATCGAAGAGTTCATTCACGTCATCGGAAACATGTAGCAGGGAGGCATGGCGATCCTGCACGAATCCGTCTGAGCGCATTCGATCGATCATCGCAACAAGAGGGTCGTAATACCCTTTGACGTTCAGTAGTCCGAGGGGACGTGCGTGGAGTCGGATCTGTCTCCAGGTGAGCGCCTCAAAGAGCTCATCAAGTGTTCCAAACCCACCCGGAAGAGCGACGAGCAGATCCGAACGCTCGATCATCAGTGCCTTGCGGATATGCATGGATTCCACCTCAATAAGCTCCGTGCAATCTGCGAGAGCGATCTCCTTGGTGGCGAGGAACGTAGGAATGATCCCGGTCACGGTAGCCCCGTTCTCCAAGGCCGTGCGAGCCACTGTGCCCATCAGACCAATGTTGCCCCCACCATAGATCAAACTCCAACCGCGTTCTGCAATGGCGAGTCCAACCGCACGGGCAGCCTCTTCGAAGGCAGGATCCGTGCCGCTGCGAGAGCCGCAATACACGCAGACGTTCATGAGCGAGGGATGAAGAGCTGTTGTTTGAGACCGAAACGTTTCACGACGCGCTTGCGAAGGAAGTCCTCTGCTTCATCAAGACTGTCCGTTACGAAGAAGTGGTCGAGATCGTTTGGAGAGATCGTTCCATACTTCAGCATCGTGTCGGCCATGGTGCGCATCATCTCTTGATAGTAGTCCTTGCCGATGATCACCACCGGAAAGTGGGTGATCTTCTTGGTCTGCATCAGCGTAACGGCTTCAAACAGCTCATCCATAGTCCCAAAACCACCGGGCATCACCACAAAACCAAGGGAGTATTTCACGAGCATCACCTTCCGAACGAAGAAGTGCTCGAACTCGATCATCAGGTCGAGCCATGGATTGGCGTTCTGCTCAAACGGTAGCTCGATGTTAAGCCCAACACTCTGGCCGCCGGCTTCTTTAGCTCCACGGTTAGCGGCTTCCATAATACCCGGACCGCCCCCTGTTAAGACCGTAAAGCCCATCTCTGCCAAACGTCCGCCAACCGCACGGGCCTTCTCGTAATACTCGTGCCCTTCCGGAAAACGGGCAGAGCCGAAGACTGTGATACATGGTCCGAGGAAGTGCAGGACGCGGAACCCGCGAATGAACTCGCGCAAGACCCTGAGCACAAATCGAAACTCGCGCCATCGAGAGTGTGGCCCGTCGAGGAACTCACGTTCCGCAGTTGCTCCGGCCGATGGAGGAAGGACCTTCTTCACGGGTTCGTTCATAGATCTGTTAACACGGTGAACAGAAAGGGAAGGATCGCGAGGGAGAGAAGGCAGGCCACGATGCGCATGATATAGGTCATCTGCTGACGTTGGCGCTCTTCGTCAGTTAGGTCAATATCCACGGCCCTGAGTCGACCGATCTTCTTGAAATTGATCCACGCAAACCAGACGATACTCATGGTGACGATGGAGAGAACGATGTGCTGCATGGAGGAAAGTTACGGAGTTACGGGGTTACGGGGTTACGATGAACATGTGATGGATTTGAGAAGTGCTGGTGTTGGATGAGCGAAGCAGATATGTTCCGCCGGCCAGGGTGCCGGCATGAAGGCGGAAGGTCACTGGAAAATCGGACGATTGAGTGAGGGCGGGGAGTGTGTGAACGATACGACCTGTTACGTCCACGATCTCCAAGGAGAGAATGCGATCTGTTCCGATTGGGGAGATCGTGAACATTGCCGCAGTGGTAATGGGGTGTGGGGCAACCACGACGCTGCTCCTCGCTATATCGGTCTGATCGACGGAGGTGGTAGGGGGCACGTAGTTCATACCGGCGATCTTCCAGATCACACCATCGATATCACTGACCCACATGGACTGATCACGTTGGTCGATCTCGATACCGCGTGCATTGATAAGCCCCTTACGATTTTCGAGGAGGAGGGTCTCCGTGATCTGAGAGAGATCGGACAATGGTATCTCAGCGACAACAGCCGTTGAAAGTTTAACCCCGGCTGGTGGAAATGCTGTGTGTGCTTGGACGAGATTGCCGAGACCGTCAGCTGCAATTCCTCGTGGACCAAATGTTGATCGAAATGGATTCGATATTGATGAACGAAGTGCACCGGTAATGGGATCCATGATCACGATCCGTTGTTCTCCGTCACGCTCGCTTCCGTAGAGATCACCATTGATGTACTCCAAACCAACGCCATATCGGCGTGCTTGAGATGGAAACGACCGCTTCACTGTTCCGAACGTATCGATCACAAACACCGTTGTTGATGTACCGTCGTAATCATCAAGTCTGTGAACGTAGATGAGCCCACTGTCACGATCGAACGAGAGATCCGTAAAGAGACTGTCACCGGCTCCCTTGATGGTGATGATATTCATCAACATCCCTAGGTCTCGTGAGAACTTGTAGAGTTTGTTGCTGTGAATGTCCGTTGTCCAGAGTCCGTTGCCACCATCGGTTGCAAGTCCATATGCCGTCCACGAACACGCATAGTTCCCAAGCACAACACCCGGCTTTAAGGCAACGATGGAGAAGGACTTGCTATCGATCGATGTGAAGGGGGCTGTTGCTGATGTCACTCGAATGCGTGCCGTTGCTGTTGGCGAGTTAGGGACGATCCATCGGATCCTGTCTGACGGATCATTCGTCGTGATCGGAAGCCACGTCTGTCCGTCATTGATGCTGTAGAAGACATTGTAGGGGGCGGTAAGCCCCTTCCATGACAGAAAAACAGGATTCTGCGGAACGAACCGTTCACCACCTGCGGGCACGACGAACATGGGATCGGTTGGAATGATCTTCAACAGTGGTGCTTCCCATACGGATCGTCCATGTGTTGCAGCACGCAGGTAGGAGAATGTTTTATCGGCCTTGAGATCAAGTACCGGTGAACGCGGAAGGCCAACACCAAACTGCGACCAGCTTCTACCGCCATCATAGGTTGCAAAGACACCGATGTCCGTTCCAACAAAGGCTACCTCGTCATCATCAGGATGAAGAACGATGGTATTCACGGGAACGTTCGGCATGTGATTCCACACCGGCCACCATGATTCACCGAGGTCAGTTGTTTTCCAGACCTGGGACGTTCCGTAGGAGGAGTACGTGATCCATGCAACGTTGCGATCGTTCCGTGCACAGGCGATGTCGCTGATGTACAAGAGACTCAAGGGGGCTTTGTGGACCGATGTCCAGGACGCGCCGAAATCTGTAGAACGAACAACATCGCCGTACGACCCAACGGCCCAGAAGAGATCATCATCGGCAGGGGAGACGGCGATCGATGTTACTGTATGCGAGAAACGAGGTGATATGGGGCGCCATGAGTCGCCGTTGTTATCGCTCATGTAGACGCGTTCACGTCCGGTGAGTAGGGTTGCCGGGATCGACGGATGAATGGCGATAGGGGCAACCCATTCTGATTCTTCTTTGAGATCAATGCCAACGGTGATACGGGCAACAGATTGTTGAGCGATTCTGATCCTGAACAGATCTCCGTCCGGACCACTGCCGTAGAGAACATTGCTGTTGGATGGATCGAGCAACGTGGTCATGCCATCGCCGCCATTGAGTGAATCCCACTCGGCATCACCATTTGTTCCAAGAGTTCCGTTGTCTTGCGTGCCGCCAAAGAGTCGACCGCGCGTTTCACGATCCACATCAAACGCATAAAACTGCGACACACTCAAGCCATTGTTGATCGGTTGATACGATGTTCCACCATCGGCACTGCGCATCATCCCACCATCATTCCCTACATAGACCACTTCTGGGTCGAGCGGATCGAATGCGATACAGTGTTGATCCACATGCGGATGACCGTTCCCATCACCGTCACTGTATCCATCCGTGGTATTGATCCAGGTGCTGCCACCATCACGCGTCATGTAGAGGTCGATTCCGCCGGCGATCACATGATCTGCATTACGAGGGTCGATGGCCAAACAGTTGTCGTAGAACCCTTGGCTCGACTTAGGCACGCAGGCACCGGAGAAGAAACACCCTTGCAGATCTTGATATTGAATACGCCAGGTGAGCCCCTTATCTGTCGACTTCGCAATGAGTGCGAGTGAGTTCATCTCCATCAACGTGTAGAGGATGTTTGGATCGGTCGTTGCCTGCTGCACCGATGCACGTCCAACCGATCCGACCAGTCCGCTCATACGTCGTTGCCACGTAGTCCCGCCGTCCGTTGTGGACATGATGCCACTATCCGGCACCGCAATGAACATGGAGTTCGGATCCGTAGCGTGCATTGTGAGATCATAGATCTGCCCTTGATACAAACGCTGCCAGGTAAGGCCTTTGTCAAGGCTCTTCCAAACACCAGCTTGCTCATTCATCCCTGCGGCAATGATCGTTGATGGGGAAGATGGCGGAATGATCACACGCGAGAATGAGCCAACGGATGTTAAACCAACCACAGACCATGAAGCCCCTTGATCGGTAGAGCGCATCAAACCTCCACCGAGATAGATGTTGGCACCAACCACCTGCTCGCCGGTCCCTGCATAGATCGTGTTGGGATCATCCGGTGCGATGCATAGTGCGCCCATTGCGATGGCATTGGCATCGTCCATGATCGGCGTCCACGAGAGTCCACCATCCGTACTCTTCCACACGCCGCCTGATGCCGCACCGATGTAGATCACATTCGATCTTGTAGGATCACAGACGATCGACTTGATCCGTCCGGCCGTTGACCGTGGTCCAAGCACCGTCCACTGCGGCTGCTCTGCAAGCACATCAACATCAAGCTTGGAAGGGGCTTTCCGCTGCACCGCATCAATGGCAACAGAACGCACGTTCGCATCCAAAACACCACCACGCGGGACCCTGCGTTTGCGCATCTCCTCGAATCGACGCAGAAGATGTTCCTTGCCCTCACGGTCCGTGCCGGCAGAGACAGCAGGCGCAGCCGTGCAGAAGGAAAGCATGAGGAGTAGGGCTGAGGCAATGGTTGTAGCGAGCATGGCGGAAGTTAGGGAATGACGTCATGCCTGCCTAGGTCCCTCGTCGCTCCGCTCCTCGGGATGACGCCGTCCAAAGTGTTTTGTGAAGGAGCGTCATCCCGAGGAGCGGAGCGACGAGGGACCTGTGAGCGTGGAGGGATCGGAAATTCACCTCGGAACCCCAGCCCCCTGCCATATGTTGCTGGCATTGTGACACACTCAACAGACTTCCTTGTACTTGGGGCCGGCTACGCCGGACTCACAGCAGCTGCGCTTCTTGCTCACGAGGGCAGGGCGGTCACCGTATTGGAAGGTCACGAAACGCTGGGTGGATGTGCTTCCTTCTTTCGGACCGGAGGGTATACATTCGATGTGGG
>Ga0154020_10003596_pt1 | contig 18628 bp, 13 predicted proteins | sample Klosneuvirus_201_FD_109709 | JGI IMG/M metagenome (GOLD analysis project Ga0154020, IMG submission 109709) | Active sludge microbial communities from wastewater, Klosterneuburg, Austria - Klosneuvirus_20160825_MG | ecosystem: Engineered > WWTP > Aerobic digester > Activated sludge | place... | reverse complement strand
GCGAACCCACAGGCGCGTGAATCGGATCCGCGCTATCACGTCTCTATGGACATGCGCCGCCTGGTCGCCGGAGCCATCACGATCGCCGCGCTCGCGGGCCCGGCCGCGGCCGACACGTTTGGCGGGTTCTCGGGCGTCGAGCGCTACTACCTCGTGAACCAGGACAAGGTCTGCACGCCGCTGGCGGTGAATGCGACGTCGGGCGCGCCGTCGTGCGAGAAGGCCGCGGCAGATATCGTGGCGAAGCTCTCGATCAAGGCGCCGCTGCCGCAGAAGGACAAAGGCGACAAGGCCGCGTACGCGGCGAGCGCGTCGGGCCGCACGCTGACGATCACGCGCAACGGCGCGGCGGTCGTGACATGGACGAGCATGGATGCGATCTCGAAGATCGTGGAGGTCTACGCGAGCGAGTACAACGATCGCGTCGCGGTCGCATACATCACGCGCCGCATGGGCAAGGACGTCACCGACGTCATCGCGTTCACCATCAGCAAAGGTGCGGGCACCGCGGTCGGCGATCCGAGCCAACCGACGCAGCCGACGCCGACGCCGACGCAGCCAATCCAACCGACGAAGGTGGTCGTCGAGGATCCGCGCGTGGTCAAGGCGGTCGCCGCTGCGCGAAAGGCTGCGAAGGCGAAGGCCGTGGCCGCGTGGCAGGCCGTCCTCGCGATCGACGCCGATCACTCCGAGGCGCACTATCAGATCGCTGCCTTCTCCGTCGCCGCGAAGAAGAAGGACGATGCGCTCGCCGAGCTCAGCGCGCTGTCGAGCTCGACGCGTCCGGATGCGATCGAGTGGCTGATCGAAGCGCGGTTCGCGGCGGCGTTCGCGTCGCTGCGCGCGGATCCGGGGTTTCGCGAGAAGACCGGCCTCGATCGCAAACCGTCCGCTTCGGTAAACGCGTACGAGCGACTGATGGGCTTTGGCGGACAGTGGGAGCAAACGGGCACGAGCTGTGACAAGCCCGAGGTGAAGTTCACCGCGACGCGTGATCGCGTGGTGCGCATCCGCATCAAGAGCAAGTGCGGCGGTGAGAGCTACGACCTGCCGTTCAAGGGCGCGTGGCGGCTCGATGGAGATCGCGTCGTGCTCACGTTCGCGACGCGCGGCAAGGCCGTGTCCGCCGACGACGAGGCGGCCTGCAAGTTCGAGCCGGTCGGCGACGAGGATTCGCTGCGCTGCGTGCTCGGACGTGACATCGACTTCGCGGTCCTGCCGACACGACGCTAGCTGTCGAATTCTCGACAGCGGTCGAAGTTGCCGCACGATTACGTGCGCCTCGCGAGAGCGGCGCTGCGAGTTTCGATAGGCTCGCTATTCGTGCGGTGGTTTCTCGTCCTGGCACTGGTCGCGATGTTCGGTGCTGGTGACGCACGGGGCGACGACGCACCCTCGACGGGAGCGATCGTCGACGAAAGGTTCTCGCGCGACGCGTTCGTGCCATACCAGTTGCCGGGTGTTCATTGCGGCGATTGCCGTCCGGTGGTGAAGCGGTGGCAGCGCATCGCCGGGACGTTCGTCGCGGCGTCGCCCGTGGGCTTCCTCGCGCGCGGCATCGGTAGCTGGTACGTCAAAGACACGCGGACGGCAAAACGGCTCGCGAAGATCGCCGGCCTCGGGTTCGGGCTGATGATCGGGGGCGGTGTGCCGACGGGGGTGACCGGCGGCAATCCATACGTGCTGATCCCGTTCGTCCCGATGCTCCTCGCGGGGACCGGGCTGTTCATGCAGACCTGGTTCGCAGACATCGCGAACGCCGCCGGTGCGAGCCAGCTCGGGCAACCCGTCGCGCGCGTCCCGTGGGCGCTCGAGGCTGGGCTCGTGTGGACACACGACGCGTATCGCGATCGCGCGATGTTTCGCGGCGCTGCACGGGCGGCCACAAAGTGGCTCGAGCTCGGCGCGACGGTCTACGCGAACGAGTCGCGTTCGTACGTCGGCGGTGATCTCTCGATCGGCGTACGCCTCCTCGGCGCCCACGCGGAGGGCGTTCCGATCGACGACGGTAGCTTCCTGATGGTGCGCGGTGTCGCTCGCCTGCGCGATGATGACGACGATCGCGTGCAGGTCACGACCGGCGAGCTCGAGCTCCTCGGTCGCCTCGATCTGTGGCGCGTGTCGCGACCGCTCGACGGGAGCTTCGCGGAGCTGTCGCTCGGGGGTGGCCTCGAGCGCGCGGCATTCTCGACACAGGACGAGAAGGGTGGCCTGCTCCTCGCGCGCTTCGCGTACGGCGTGTACCTCGGGCGCCGCGGCGAAGCGCAGCTGTTCTACGATCATCGTCGCGACAACTTCGCCGGCGGAATCGCAGCGTACCGCGCGGCGGGGTTCGTCGGCTCCGTCGGCGCGATGGTCGACGCGCGCATCACCGGTCGATGGGCCGCGCACGTGGAGCTCGAGATCGGAAGCGCGTGGGTCACGTCCGTGGGCCTGCGCTATCAAGGAGGCTCGAGATGAATGACAAGCACGACGAACGTCGGGCGCGTAGCGCTCCCGAAGGGAGTGCGAAGTCAAACGAGATGAAGACCCTCGCCGTCCTCGTCGTCGCCGCGATCGGCTGCACGCGTCCGAGTGAAGAGCGTGCGTATGCCGAGCTCGACGTCGGCATCGCGAAGATCACCGACGCGTCGGTCGTCGTCGCGGGAGGGCTCGCGGTCGTCCGCGACCTGACCGATCACAAGCTCGAGCTGTGGGCGAACGCGCCGGACATTCGCATCGAGCTCGTCATCGGCGATACGGCCGCGGGCGACTGGACCGTCGTCGTCCGTAACTCGATGTCGGACGCGGTGCTGCGCGAGCAGATCGGGAACAGCTACGCGCAGACCTCGCGCATTGGTAATGACGGGCCGACCGTCGCGACGTTCGCGTTGACGCTCGCCGCGGGGACGCACGCGCTGCGCGTCGGACCGCTCGACGCGGACATCCCAGGGCCATTCCAGATCGCAGCGATGGCCGATATCCAGAAGGCGTTGCCGCAGGTCGACGACGTGTTCGCCGCGATCAGCGCCGTGCCCGAGCCGCGGTTCGTGGTCGGAATGGGCGACATCACCGAGCGAGCGGAGGACTCCGAGTACGAGACGTTCGATCGCCAGCTCGCGTACCTGCGGATCCCGTTCTACACGACGCTCGGAAACCACGAGCTGTGGGAGTCGCCCGACAAGTTCTTCTCGCGCTACGGACGCGGGAGCTTCCAGTTCGAGTTCAAAGGCGTGATGTTCACGTTCGCGGACTCCGGCGATGCGGCGATCGATCCGTTGGTCGACGAGCAGCTCGTCGAGTGGTTTCGCAACGGGCGCGGCCAGACGTCGGTGTTCCTGACGCACATGCCGCCGATCGATCCCGTGGGCGTCCGCTACGGATCGTTTCGTCACACCCGCGATGGCCAGCGCCTGCTCAGCCAGCTCGTCGATGGCCAGGTCGATCTGACCCTGTACGGCCACATCCACACGTTCGTGGAGTACGACAATGCAGGCATTCCGGCCTTCATCTCCGGCGGCGGTGGCGCGCAGCCGATGAAGGGGGATGGCATCGAGCGCCACTTCCTCGTCGTCCACTTCGACGCGACCCACACCAACGCCGCCCAGCTCACCGACAAGGTCCCGGGGATCCCGGGGGGCGTCCGGCAGGTCGATCTCCACCGGGTCGACGAATAGTCATCGATTATTGGTGGGGTAGCGCACGCTTGGGCGTGAACATCCCGAGAGGGCCGGCCACTAACGAAGTCGCACGTTATGCTGCTTCGGGTGAAGCGCGACACGGGAACCACGCCCGCGATGGGGCCGGCCGACGAGGCCGACCTGATCGCGCGCTGTCGTGCTCACGAGCGTGCGGCGCACGACGAGCTCTATCACCGGTTTCGCCGCCAGGTCGCCGCGAACCTGTATCGCGTGCTCGGCGATCGAACCGACCTCGATGACCTCGTACAAGAGGTCTTCGTGATCGCGTTCCGCGGGCTCGAGCGCTTTCGCGGTGACGCGCGGCTCTCGACCTGGCTCTATCGCATCTGCGTCAACGTCGCGCTCGGACGGATCCGCACCCGCAAGCGGAAGCCGCCCGCGATCGGTGTCGCCGATCTGGACGCCGCCGCGATCGATCCGAGTATGACGGAGCGTCCCGAGACGCCCGAGCGATCGCTGGAGCGACGGCAAGATCAAGCGCGCGTGTATGCCGCGCTCGAGACGCTCGCACCGAAGAAGCGCATCGTTCTCTACCTCCACGAGATCGAAGGACTCGACCTCAAAGAGATCGCGTATCTGGTCGATTCGAACCCGGTGACCGTCCGCACGCGGCTGTTCTACGCACGTCGCGAGTTCTATCGCGCGATCGCCGGCGATGGCACGCTCGATCCCGACGCTGCCCCGCCGAACGAGGAGAGCGACGAATGAGTCGCCACGTCGAACCGCAGCGCTGGGGCGACATGTTCGCCGGCCGCGTCTCCGACATGGAGCGCGAGACGATGCAAGCGCACGCGAAGGAATGCACCGCGTGCAAGCGGACCCGCGATCGCGTGGGCCGCGCGAGTGACACGTTCACCGCGATCCGCGAGCAACCCGCACCCGAGTTGCCGTGGGATGGCGTCCGCGCGCGCGTGCACTGGTCGGTCTCGAAGGAACGGCGTGAACGCCGCGATCAAGAAGCGGCCGCGAAGGAGCCGCCGCGCGGTCGGCTGATCGCGTGGACCGCCGCCGCGCTCGTCGCCGCCGCGGGCGTCGCCATCGGCGTGTACGCGGTGATGCCGGAAGAGAAGCCGGCGCAGGCGCCGATCGCGGTCATGCCGCCGGCGGTGCCCGACCACGCACCGCTCGCGCACCACGTGCCGGCACCCACGCCGGCCCCGCTCGCGGGGCTCGTCTCGCGCATCGCGGGTCACACCGACGACGTCCTCATCGACGGCGTGCGTCCGACGGATCTGTTCTCGCGTCGCCTCGTCGCGGGCACCGTGATCGCCACGGGCGATGGCCGCATCGACGTGCAGTTCGGCGATGCGAGCGCGTTTGCCCTCGGGCCGCGCTCCACGCTCGAGCTGCGCCGGTTCGATGCCGAGATGATCGAGCTCCGCGTCGACGGCACGCTCGATGTCGAAGTCGCTCCACGCACCGCGGGGCAGCGCTTCGTCGTCGTCGCGGGAGAGCACACCGTCGAAGTGCGCGGCACGCAGTTCCAAGTCCGCCGCGATGCCGCGCGCACGATGGTCGCGTGTCGCCACGGCCTCGTCGCGGTTCGCGATCGCAACGCCCAGGTCGACGTCGGCGCCGCTCGCCAGATCGCGATCCCCGCCGGTGAAGCGGTCAGCGGCGATCACGTCGTCCCGCTGTCCGTCGACGAGCTCGCGTCGCTCGCGGATGCCACGCCACTGCGGGTCGCGTGGACCGATGTCGACACGTTGTTGCCCTCGTCCGCTCCGCTCGAGATCGCCACCGTCGGTCGCCGCGATGTTCGCGTCGATGGCATCGAGCTCGGTGCTGCACCGATGATCGTCCGCGTGATGCCGGGCCGCCACACCGTCGAAGCGACCGACCATGCAGGTCGCTATCGTCGCGCCGGATGGATCGACGTCGGCGCACCGAAGGCGAATGCGAAGCCCGCGCGCCTCGAGGTCGCGATCGAGGCTCCTGTGAGCGCGACGGGAGTCGCGGATCGCCGCCGCCAACTTCGCGCGGGCATCGATCGGCAGAAGCTCGCACGCTGTACTCGCTCGATCGCGAAGGCCGGCCTGTCCGATACCTTCGTCCAGGTCGAGATCGCGGTCGACCCCGCGGGCGCGATCGGCTTCTTGAACGTCATCGACACGGATCTCCCGTCGACCACCGCCGCCTGCGTGCGCGAGGTGCTCGCCGAGGTCGCGTTTGGCAAGGGACCCGCCGCCACCTGGCGCGAGCGAATCGACCTCTAGCCTTCACGTATCTCTGAGACATCTCTCAGAATCCTGATGCGCGCCGTCGACGTTTCGCACGGTTAGTCCGCGGCACGACGCATGCTCTAGGCCACGTCATGCGCCTCGCCTTGGCCGTCGCTCTCACGCTCGTCCCCACCATCGCCGCTGCTCGCCCGTTCACCGCCGGCGTGAACCTCGGCGTCGATCAGAGCAAGGAGTCGGGCCTGAACGGCGAAGACGCGAGCCACACGCTGGGGCTGTTCGGACGCATCGGTCTCACGCCGCGCCTGTCGGCCCAGCTCGAGGTGTCGAAGATCCGCCTGCCGGACGAGTCGACCGAGATCCGCAGCGTCACCGGTCTCCTCGTGGTGGACCTGTCGTCGAGCAAGACGCTGGTCCCGGTCCTCCTCGTCGGATTCGGCGCTGACTCGGCCTCGTCGAGCACCTACTACGATTGCTTCGACTGCTACGGCACCACCGACACGAGCGCGACGCACATCGAAGGCGGCTTCGGCCTCGAGTACCGCGCGGCCGGCGGCCTCACGATCGGCGCCGACGTCCGCATGGGCGGTCGCTCGGTCACGCAGTCGGAAGAGGTCGTCCCGCTCGACTACGGCGCGAAGGAACCCACGACGGCGCTGTACTACGCCTCGGGCATGCAAGAGGGCGAGTACCGCAGCGCGCGCGTCACGCTCGGCATCCGCTTCTAGTCTTCCGCTCTATCGTCGAGTATGACCGAGGCGTGGATGCGGTCGCGCGCTCGTGGAAGTTATGGGTGCTGGTCGCCGCGGCGCTCGGCACGTACGGCTTCTTCCAGCCGTTCTTCACGATCGATAGCGTCGATCTCGAGGTCAGCGCGTATCGCATCGTCGCTGGCTACCAGTCGCTCGACGAGATCGGTCCCGAGCGGTTCGGCGTTCGTCCCGACCAGCGAAACACCGAGTACGAGCGCGAGACCCTGCGAAAGGTAAACGACTGGGTTCGCAGCGACCACGTGGCCCAGTTCGACTGGAACACCACGGTGACGCAGAAGAGCTTCGTTCCGTACTACTTCCTCTCGGCCGCGTTGCTCCTCGCGATCGCGTTCTATGCATTCGTCGAGCGCAAGCTGCGGACGTCGGCCGCGTGGGTCGTGCTGATCGCGTCGATGCCCGCCCTGTGGGGCTTCTCGCGGGCATGGCGCGGAGCCATGGCGTACCCCGAGGTCCATCTCGGTTCCGGTGCGGTCTTCCTCGGCGCCACCGGCGTGCTCGCGATCGCCGTCGGCATCGCGGCGCTCGTCCGCGAAGATCCGGGTGGCTTCTTCAAGAACGCGCCGACGGACGACGACGAGATCGTCGAGGAGCTCGAGGACGTTCACGGCCGCCGCACGATGCGCGACCCACGCGACCTCTAGGTTCGACGGCTACTGACAGGCGCCCGGCATCGCGGTGATCCACTCGCGGATCAGCGCGGCACCCTCGGCGTCGACGAGGTTGCGGCCGAGCTCGGGCATCTTCACGTCGGCTTCCGTCGATTCGAGACGGAACACCATGATCGAATCGTCGGGACGACCGGGCACGATGCTGAACAGTCGTCCGCCCGAACCGCGACCGGCCGCGACGGGTGGCTTGCACACGCCGAACTCGACGGGCACGGTCTGCGCGAGATCGAGGTAGAGCCCGCTCGTCCGCGCGGCGCCGCGCGGGTTGTGGCAATGCGCGCAGTTGATCTCGAGCCACGCGCGTGCGCGTTGATCGAGCGATCCGCTCTGCGTGTCGTACGCGTCGGGCACCTTGGGCCACAGCGACGGATCCGGCGCGCCGGTCAGCACGCCGCGCGCGACGAGGTCTTCGAGCTGACCATCGCGGTTGATGTGCCGCGCTTTGGGGCCGAGCAGATCGGTCGTGTCGTCGTGATCGGCGTGGCAGTTCTTGCACTGGTTCTTGTTCGGGATCACGTAGAGGTTCGTGCGCTCCGCGCCGTCGTCGTGGATCCACGACGCATCGAGGGTCCCACCGGCGATCGCGAGCTCCGCATCGTCGGTGCGATCGCCATAGACGTACGAGGCGCCGGTCCAGCCGGTGTCTTGCTTCACGAGCAAGCGCGTCTCGAGCAGGCGCTTGTCACCCGTGGGTGCGCGACGATCCGCGAGGTAGCTGAACGTCTTCACCACGATCGTGCCGATCGGTACGGCGAACGCGTCCGGATCGGCCCACGTCATCGCTTCGCCGTCGGGGACCGCGAAGAAGCGCTGCTTCGTCGTGTAGTCGCTGAACAGCGGCGTGTTCAACGCATAGGGGATGACGCCCGCGGCCGGCGCTTGCGTCGCGATGTCATCGAACAGACCGTAGTCCGAGAGGTGCGCGCACATCGCGCCGTCGCGCACGGTCGTGCGATCGCACGGCTCGGTGCTGCCGTCATTGTCGCCGCAGGCGGCGAGCGCGAGCAGGATCAGCGCGCGCTTCACAGACTGACCGGCGCGAGCGCGGGCAGAGTGCACGCCATTCCGCTCATGTCGCGGGTGGGCAGCTCGCCTTCGAGGAGGGGCCACGCGAGGCTCAAGAAGTCCGCGTCGCCGTTGTCGTGAATGCAGATGCGATCGGTGTCGGCGAGCGGGACGCGCGCGGGATCGAGGACGCCATCCCACGCGATGTCGGGGACGATGTACGGCGGGCCGCTGATCTCGCCGAGTCCCGTGATCAATGCGGCGCCGAGCATGCCGGTCGGCTCGTCGGAGGTGCCGGACATCGTGTTGCCGTGGATGTGGATCGCTGTCGGGTACTGGTCGTACTCGGGATCCGTCGGCGTGCCGATCGGCACGTAGCTGATCATGCCGAGGTTGACGGCTTTGTGATCGCGGATGTCGTTATCGAAGATCTCGACGTTGTGCGCCGCGAGGATCACGACGCCGGTGCCCGTCGGCACCATGCCGACGATGTTGCCGACCGGCGCGAAGTTCTCCGTGTTGTTCTCGAAGACCTGGTTGTTGTAGACGCGCGTGCCCGAGCCGTTCGCGACGTCGAGGCCGGGCAGGTTGAACACGAGGATGCCGCCCGTGTTCGTCGTCGCGATGTTCTCGGTGACGTCCGCGTTCGTAGAGTTCTCGATCTCGATGCCCGCGACGTTGAGCTCCGCGCGGTTCTTGCGAACGATGATGTTGTGGCTCTGTCCGACGTAGATGCCCGCGTCGGACGCGCCCTTGACGACCGAGTCTTCGATCAGGACGTTCTCGCACTGCACGGGGTAGAGGCCGTACGCGCCGTTGTTCTCGTCGGGGCCATTGGTCCACTCGACGCGTGTCTTGTAGATGTGCACGCCGGTCGTGCCGAGGATCTTCAGCGCATCGCCGGGCGAGTCCTCGAGGCCGATGTCGTGGATCGCGAAGTCGTTGCCGGTGACCAGGATGCCTTGCGCGCCCGTTGTCTGCTTCTCGAACGACAACGTCGTCGCGTCCATGCCCGCGCCCTGGATCGTCACGCCGTCGACGTCGAGCGACAGATCCGTGGTGAACGAGAACGTGCCTTCCCCGAACGCGATCGTGCCGCCGCTCGCGATCTCGATGAACGCGGTCTGCACCTCCGTGGTGCCCGCGCCTTCGGTGAGCCCGATGCACTCCCCGCTGACGCCCTCGCACGGATCGTCTTCACCACATCCAGCCACCACGAGCCCGATCGAGAGCAGCCCGAATCCATAAGCGAATCGCATGGCCACAAACTTCCTCGACCGGTCTTACCAGTCAAGATGAATCTCGCTTCAGTTCTGGATCCCCGCTTCAGTTTGGGAAACCACGCGATCGCCATCACACCAAGGCGTGCGCGATCTTCTCGGCCGCCCGCGTCGCGAGCGCCATGATCGTCACCTGCGGATTGACGCCGAGCGCCGAAGGAACCGCAGCGCCGTCGACGACATAGAGCCGCTTCACGTCGTGCATCTCGTGGTCGGGCCCGACGACGCTCGTGCTCGGATCGCGTCCCATGCGCGCCGTCCCGAGCGGGTGATATGCGGACATGTCCAGGTCCCACGCCTTGAGGCTCGTGCGCCGGAGCCGCTCGAGATCCTTCGGCGAGTCGAGCACGTCGAAGCCGTTGAACGACGTGAACACGCGCTTCGCTCCGCCTGCGAAGAACACCTGCGCGAGCACATCCATCCCGCGCTTGATGTGGGCGACGTCCTGCTCGGTCAGGTTGTACGTGATCACCGGCTGTCCCATCACCTCGCGCACACGACCGCGCGACGTGTCCTCGACCATGAAGCCGAAGCTCGAGATGCGATCGTACGACTCCGCGAGCCGCACGATCTCGGGCCCGATGATCTGCGTCATCCCCATCGTCATCTCGAGCGGGACGTTCGCGCCTTCGAACAGGATGCCCTCGTCGTGGAGCTCCTCGATCGAGTAGCCCTGCGGGATGCCATCCCACGGACGGATCTGTTCGTCGAACTCGGCGAGCGCGCCGGACGCCGGATGGATCGACAGGTTGCCGCCGAGCTGCCCCGAGCGACCACCGAGCCCTTGTCGCGCGAGCAGCGTGGGCGTCGATAGCGCGCCGCACGCGACGACGACCGCACGGGCGCGCACCGTCAGCGTGTGACCTTCGCGCGTCGTGGCGACCACGCCCGTCGCGTGTCCGCTCTCGACGATGATCCGCGTCACGCGAAAGCCCGCGAACAGCTCCGCGCCCGCTTTGAGCGCGAGCGGGATGTAGCTGACGTTCGTGGATCGCTTCGCGTCCGTGGGGCACCCGAACACGCACACGCCTTGGCCATCGCACGCGGGCGCGTTGCGCTTGAGCGGGCCGTGACGCTTGAAGCCCAGCGCGTTGCAGCCGCGCTCGATCACGCGACCGTTGCCGCCCAGCAGTGACTTCTTCGCCGCCTCGATGCCGAGCGTGTCCTCGACCTTCTGGAAGTACTTGCCCATCGCATCGGGCGCGAGCTCGTCGAGGCCGTGCCGCTCCTGCCACTCGCGGAGCACGCGATCCGGCGTGCGAAAGCACGTGCCGCCGTTGACCGTGGTGGTTCCGCCGACGGTTTGCCCGACGGGAATCGGGATACCCGTGTTGCCGACGGAGAACATCGCGCCGGCGCGCCGATACAGCTTGGACTGCATGTCGAACGCGCGGTGCGTGAAGTCCTGCCGCTCGAAGTACTTTCCCTCTTCGACGAACACGACGGCGAGGCCCGCCTCCGCGAGCTCGCGCCCCACGACCGCGCCGCCGGCACCCGTGCCGATCACGACGACATCGGCTTCGATCGCGAGGTCACCATCGAGCGATGCGTGCACGCGATCGCGCATGTACGCGGGCTTCGCCTCGGGACGGATCTTGTCGGGCGTGTAGACGCAGCCGAGCTTCTTGTAGAGCGCCGGATCGTCGAAGTGCGCCATCTTGAGCGGCGTGATCACCGCGCGCAGCATCAAGCGACGGATCGGATCCGCGTGCCGCCACTTCTCGAGCACGGCGAGCCGCTTCTCGGGCGAGAGCCGAACGAACGCTCGTCGCTGGGATAGCCACGCCGTCGCGTCGATGCCGGCGAGCAAGCCGCCGAGCCCTTTGCCGAGTGCGTCCGGCATTCGCTCGACGAAGCGCTCGACCTTGTCGACTGTGGCCGCACCGGCGGCGGGCATGAACGCGCCGGCGGGCAGGGCAGCCTCGGCGATCGCGACCATCGTGGCGTGCTGTTTCGGCGAGAGGCGGGCCATCCGCTATTGACCCTATCTCAACAGAGGTCGGACCACTAGACCTAAGTGCTAGAGGCCACCAACCGCGAAGGATCCGTCGAGGAGCCCGTAGGTCGCGGTCAGCGTGCCACCGATGAACAGCTCGCCGGAGTCCTGCGCGACGTTGCCCGCGAGGCGAATGCCGGACGCCTGGTTCATGAACAGCGTGAACCCGATCTCGCCCGCGATACGCAGGCCGCGCGTGGACTCGCAGTCCATGCCCGTGCATCCATCGCTCGACGCGATCACCGTACCCGAGAGATCGAGCGCTCCGAGCGCATCGCCGTGCTCTCCGTACGCGAAGCGGCGCAAGCGCCCCGTCGCACCGAAGGCCCACGGCGCCGGCTGCGCGATCGATCCATCGGGGTTCTCGCTATCCGAGAACAGCCGCATGCGTCCGAACGCGGTGCCGCTGATCTCGGCTTTGTCCTCGGCGATCTGCTTGCCGTAGCCCGCGGAGATCAGCAGCTGCTCGACGCGACCGCGCTCGTTCACCGTCGGTGTCTGCGGATCCATGTCGTCGACGCCGGGACGCAACAGGTAGCCCTCGCCGAACGCGAGCTGCACGTCGAGACCGCTCGGCCGCAGCGCGAGCTGGTTGTCCCGCAGCACCGTGAGGATCTCGTACGACAGTCCCGCATCCGGCTCGCCGAGGAGGATGCCGGCCTCGCGCAGGATCGCGACGGTCGCGACCATCGCGCGATACATCGAGCGCTCGCTCCGCAGACCCCACCACGCCAACTGCAGCTTGCGTGCGGTGGGCGCATCGATCTGCTTGCCGAGCGCGCGCGCCGCGTCGAGCATTCGCGCGAGTCGGCGCACGCGGATCGCGCTACCGACATCGACAACGCGGCCGTAGCCCACGCCGAGCGCGAGCTGCAGATCGGCGTAGACGCGCGTGTCCTTGATCGTCTCGTTCGGATCGTCGTTCTTGATCGAGACGTAGTTCAGCTGCAAGCCGGCCGCGGCTTTGCCGACGCCGTAGATCTGGTTCTTGTAGAACCGGACCTCGCCGCCACCGTCGACCGTGACCTGCACGCCGCGGTTCTGCGGTGACGCTTCGGGATTCACGAAGCCGCCGACGACATGACCGCCGACATCGAAGCCCCACGCCATCTGCTCGCGCTCGATGCGCTTCTCGTACCGGCCGGCCACATCGGCGTCGAACGCGGGTCGCTTGCGAATCGTGTCGTACGACAGCGCCGCGGTTCCCGCCGCGAACGTCAGGCGATCGGTCGCCGCGAGCGCATCCTCGGGCAGGGCAGGACCCGCAGGAATCTCGTCCGCCTTCGGCGATGCACCACCGCCGAAGATCGTCCCGCCGCCCGCGGGCGGTTCGCTTCCGCCGACGGTCGATCCGCCGATCGTCCCGCCGCCATCGGGCTCCGTTCCACCATCGGGCGGCGTGCCTCCACCGGTCGGCGGCGTGCCTCCGCCCGTCGGCGGCGTACCACCACCCGTCGGCGGCGTTCCACTACCCGTCGGCGGCGTTCCACCGCCGGTCGGCGGCGTCGTTGCACCACCCGACGGCAGCTTCGCGAGCGCCTTCTTCGCGATATCGCGCGTCGCTTTGTCTCGCGTCGTGTCGTTGCTGATCTTCGTCAGCGCCGGCACCGCCGACGCGTCGCCGAGGTTGCCGAGTCCTTCGATCGCGATGTCGCCGATGATGTCGAACGTCTCGGTCTCGGCGAGCTTGACCAGGATCGGGACCGCGCGCTTGTCCTTGCTCTGGCCGAGCTTGCGCGCGGCCTCGCGGCGCTTCTCTTTCCACGCGGAGCGATCTTCGCCGGCGGGCTGCGTCTCGATGAGCTTCTGCAACGCGGGAACATCGACGGGCTGCGCGTGCGCGGGAACAGCGCCGGCGGCGATCGTCAGGGCGACGAGCGCGGCGCGAACGAACTGCGTGCGCATCAGAAGTCCCTACCCAGAACGACGCAGTACATCTGCTCGGTGTTTGGATTGGTCGGCGATCCGTCGACGCGCAGCTGATCGCATGTCGAGGCGGCGATACAGCTCTGCACGAGGCGCGAGCGATCGGCCGGCATGTCTTCGATGAAGTCCATGCAGCGGCCCCAATCGAACGAGAACTCCTGCTCGCCGTCGATCGCGATCGCGCCGCAGTCGACGAGTCGCCAGCACACCGCCTCGGGCGTGCGTGCGGTATCGGGGCAGTCGTTGAGCTCGCCTCCTTGCGCGCAGAGGTCACGAGCGCCGGGGCTCGCATCATCATTCGCGCAGGCGACGAAGCAGGATGCGAGCGCCAGCGCGCCCGCGAAACAGAATCCCTTCATCGCCGACCATGATACCCGAGCCGCACCGCGACTCTCGCTATCGAGGCGCTTAACGAAGCGCTTACGTGCTCGCGGTCGGCTTCTTCTTGCGCAGCAGCCGATCCACGGGAACATCGGGGATCGACGCAGCGACCAGCTCCGCGACATCGAGCACCGCGATCTTGTCCTCGACGTTCCGCGTCTTCATGCCGTCGGTCAGCATGATGTTGCAGAACGGGCACGCGACGACCGCCGCGTTGACCTCGGCCGCGATGATCTCGTCGGTGCGGAAGTCGTTCACGCGAATGCCCTCGTGCTCTTCCATGAACATACGACCGCCGCCCGCGCCGCAGCACATGCCGTGACGCTTGCTGCGCGCCATCTCTTTGTAGCCGGCGACGCCGACGGACTCGATCACCGCGCGTGGAGCGTCGAACTCTTTGTTCCAGCGACCGAGGTAGCAGCTGTCGTGATAGGTGACCGTGCCGATCGACGAGCCGGTGCTCTTGAGCTTCCCGGACTCGAACAGGTGATCGAGAAGCTGCGTGTGATGCACGACCTCGAACTCGCCGCCGAACTGCGGATAGTCGTGCCGCAACGTGTGCAGGCAGTGGGGGCAGCTCGTCACGACCTTCTTCGCGTTGACGGACTTGAGCGTCTCCACGTTCTGCTCGGCGAGCATCTGGAACAGCATCTCGTTGCCCGTGCGGCGAGCCGGATCGCCCGTGCACGCTTCTTGGTGACCGAGCACGGCGTAGTCGACACCGGCGGTGTTGAGCACCTTCACCATCGCGCGCGTCTGCTTGATGATGCGAGCGTCGAACGCACCCGCGCAGCCGACCCATAGGATGTACTCGGGATCCGGGTTCTCCTCGATCGTCGGAACGTCGAGATCCTTCGCCCAGTCCATGCGCTGATCGTTGGCGATGCCCCACGGATTGCTCTGGCGCTCGATGTTGCGATACGTGCGCTGCAGCTCCGGCGGCGTCTTCTCCTGCTCGAGCACGAGGTTCTGCCGCATCTGGATGATCTTGAGCGGATGCTCGATGAACACCGGGCAGACCTCCTGGCACGCGCCGCACGTGGTGCACGCCCACAGCGTGTCCTCGGCGATACGGCCGCCGGTCATCTTCGGCATGTTCGCGAGCTCGGCCTTCGTCGACGCGAGCTGCTCGCGACCGAACGTGACGTCGGGATGCGGGTGCGTGGCGTCGAATCCGTGTTCCGTCGTGTACTCCTCGAGCTTCGCGAGCGAGGACTCCTGCTCTTTGATCTTCTCGCGCAGCGAGAACCGATCGAGCATCTCGTAGCGGATGTCGTGCACGAGCTGCATCGGCGACAGGTTCTTGCCGGTGTTGTACGCCGGGCAATAGTTCGAGCAGCGCGCGCACTCGGTGCACGCATAGGTGTCGATCAGGCTCTTCCACGAGAACTGCTCGAACTTCGACACGCCCCACTGGTTCTCGTCCTCGAGATCCAGCTTCGGCAGATCGAGCGTGCGCTCGGAGCGATTGCGCAACAGGATGTTCGGGAACGCGCCCAGCAAGTGGATGTGCTTCGAGTAGGGCAGGTAGTTCAAGAACGTCAGCACGACGATGATGTGCAGCCAGTACCCGAGTAACTCGCCGCGGTGCACGGACGCCGCGTCGAGCGGGGCGAGCGCGTGACCCAGTGCGTTCGACAGCGGCAGATACGCGCGGTCACCCTGGTTCGCCGTGATCGCGCCCGCGATCTCGTAGCCGTGGAACACGAAGTGCGTGATCAGCACCGCAGCGATCGCGCCGAGGATCAGCCCGGCGTCGAGGCTCATCGGGATCAGGCGCGGCTGCACGATGATGCGGCGGATGAACGACCAACAGATGACGAGCAGCACGAGGCCGTACATCACGTCGATCAGCAGATAGAGCGGCTTGTAGATCGGCGCGGGAAGGTCGAGCAGCGAGACGCCGAACAGACCCGAGACCAGCATGTCGAGGAACGCGACCTGGATGATGAAGAAGCCCGCGAAGATGAACAGGTGGTGCTTGCTCGTCCGATGCATCGGACCTTCTTCGGCGACCTTCTTCTGGCCGAAGAAGTAGATCGCGACGTCCATCACGCGACCCGCGATGTCATCGAGGCGCGGCCTCGGCTCGGGCGCGCCGGCGGCGGCCGCGCGGCCAAACAGCATCACGGTCCGCACGAAGAATGCGACCGATGCCGCAATCAGGAGGAGCAGGACGACCTGTTGCACGGTGCTGAGATATCACGCACTTCGCAGGAAGTGTTGCGACGGACCCTTGCGATCAGCGCAACGATCGCCGGGCGCGGCGCATCGTCGCAGCAGGTCCGCACACGAGCGCCATTGTCACGTGATCGGCGACGCGATCCGGATGTACGTCCGCGCCGCGGGGACGTTTGCCGGCGTGGCGACCGCGTGGTGATCGAGCACGCGGACTGCATGAGGGAACTTCGTGGTCGCGCACAACATCCTGGTCGTCAGCGATCTCCACTTCGGAGAGGAGCTGCTGCCCAAAGCGTCCCTCGATCGGCGCCGCGCGGTCGCGCTCGGTTCGACTGCGTTCCGCGAGTTCCTCCGCTACCACACGGCGCGCCGTCGCGACGGTCGCCCGTGGCGCCTGGTCGTCGCGGGCGACCTGTTCGACTTCATGTCCATCGTGGTCCCGAGCATTCCGGGCCGCCCCGCGAAGACCCATGACGAGCGCTCGTTCGGTCTGCGCCGCGGTGCGCTCCCCGGCATCGAGCGCCTTCGCCAGATCTGCGCGGCGCACGCCCCGATGCTCGCGGACCTCGCGCGCTTCGCCGCCGCCGGCCACTCGATCGACATCATCGCGGGCAATCACGACGTCGAGCTGCTCGTACCCGACGTCGCCGCCGAGCTCCTGCGCCTGATCGCGGCCGCCGCACCGACGATCGATGCGAAGGCCCTCGCGCGCATCCGCGTCGTGCCGTGGTTCGTCTACATCCCGGGCGTCGCGTGGATCGAGCACGGTCATGTCTACGACGAAGGCTGCTCGTTCGAGTTCAACCTCGCACCGATGGATCCCAAGGACGGCTGGCTGATCCACAACGCCGACACGGCGGCCGTACGTTACCTCGGCTCGGCGGCACCCGAGCTCGATCCCCACGGCACCGAGTCGTGGTCGTTCTGGGGCTACCTCCGCTACGCCATGTCCCACGGCCGATCACGTTCGGCGATCTGGCTCGGCTACGCGCGGTTCGTGAAGTCGCTGTTCGTCGCGCGCGCGCTCCACAACTCGCGCAAGCGCCGCGAGCGCCGCCAACGCGAGCATCACGCGCGGCTCGCCGCGATCGCCGCCGACACGAACATGCCGGTCGATCAGCTTCGCGCGATCGATCGCCTCGCGCGCGCGCCGCTCACGCTCAGCGCTCGTCGCGTGTCGCGCATGCTGATGCTCGACCGCTTCGGCATCGGGCTCGGCTTGGCCATCGCCGCGATCGCGTTGCTCGTGCTGATGCCCGTCGTGTGGGCGCTCGTCGGCCTGGCCACCGCCAGTGGTGCTGCCGTCGCGATCTCGCGCTGGCTCGGCGCGCACCTCGTGACCTCGCAGCTCCCGATGCGCTCCGTTCCAGCGCGGCTCCGCAAGCTCGTCGACGCGCCGGTGATCGTCTTCGGTCACACACACGATCCGCGCTACCAGCGTCTCCACTCGGGTGGCCTCTACGCGAACGCCGGCACGTGGCTGCCGGCGACGCGGCCCGGTGTTCGTCGCAGCTTCACGCACGTGTTCATCTCGCCGAGCTTCCGCGGTGGCCCGCCGATGTGCGAGCTCCGCCAGTGGCGCGAAGGGACGAGCGTCCCGTTCGATGCGGGCGCGAACGTGGGCGCCGGTGTTCACACGCTGCCCGGCGTCGCCGTCGAGATCTAGGCTTCCCATTCTGCCGCCCTCGCGTGTCTAAAGAGGCATGCGGTGGTTCTCCGTCCTCGCGCTCGCAGGCTGCATTCACACGCTCGACGAGCACGAGAGTCGCGTCGGCGACATCGAGCGCGACTGCGTGATCCCGATCCCCGAGGGCGTCGTCGCGCTGGGCGCGCCGGTGTCGATCGAATACCCGGACGCGTCGATCTGGATCTGGGAGTCGCTCGCGATGACCGATGGCTCCGTCGTCGCCAACGCGGCCGCTCGTGTCGCGCGATCTCGCGACGCCTGCGCGGAGCCGCCCGCATTCGCGCTCGATCCGGCAAGCTCCCTCGCGACACCTCGATCGATCCTCGCGCTGTCACCCGGCGAGCTCGCCGACAACGCCGCGCGCACCGACGGTCGCCGCCTCGCCCTCGTGCCGACCGGCGGGTTCGCGTCCGCCGGGCTCGCGTACGTCTACTACGACCACGTTCTGCGCGGCCCCGGATTCTTCGACGAGGAACGGCTCGGCAGCGGACTGTGCGTGCTCGATCCCGAGAGCGCGAACGGGTGCGAACGCGTCGCTAGCAGCGCGATCGATGGCAGCACGATCCTGTGGCGCCCCGATCAGCGCGTGATGAACCGCGGCGGCCTGGTCGTCGGCGATCGCGCGTTGATCGCGGGATGCCGCAAGGTCGGCTCGTTCGACGAGCCCTGCACGATCACGGGCGTACCGCTGGTCGACGTTCGCGATCCTCTCGCGTATCGCGTGTGGGATGCGTTCACCGGCTGGGTCGATCCCCTGACCGATGCGAGCGAGCTGACCAACACCATCGGCTCGCTGACGATCGCGCCGTTCGACGACGGCACGTTCATCGCGACGCAGCTCGAGTTGTTCGACAACGAGGTCGTCGTGCAG
>Ga0154020_10003595_pt1 | contig 18631 bp, 7 predicted proteins | sample Klosneuvirus_201_FD_109709 | JGI IMG/M metagenome (GOLD analysis project Ga0154020, IMG submission 109709) | Active sludge microbial communities from wastewater, Klosterneuburg, Austria - Klosneuvirus_20160825_MG | ecosystem: Engineered > WWTP > Aerobic digester > Activated sludge | place... | reverse complement strand
ATATAGTTAATTCATTTTTTAATAATCAAGCTAAAAATACAGAAGAACTTAATAAACTTGCTACCACTTCTCGTGAAAGAAAAGAAAAAGAATTAACTGATATAGAAACACAAGGTGTTGCTGCTTTTTCTTCTAAATTAGAAAGTATGCCTTCTAATACAGAATCATTTGCAGAAATTAATGCTATTCTTAAGGATCCTAATTTACGCCCTACTGCTAAAGTAGCATACGAAGCTTTAGTTAATAAAAGATTTCCTGGTCTTTTAGGAACAGTTGATATTCCACCAACTACAGAAACAGCTAATGATGCTATTACACAATTGTATGGTAAAGGATTAAGTAACAAATTAGTATCACAAGGTTATTCTACAGATGATCCTAGTAGTAATTTAAAAGTTGATACCGTAGAGCTTGTTAAAGATAGCCCTTGGACTGGATATAAGCCTGGAAGTACTACTATAGGTGTCTTAGCAAATGATGAATCCTCTGCTTATGTAAATGATAAGGGGCAGAGAACCCATAGAGCAATGGGTGCTTATCAATTTATGCCAGCTACTCTTAAAGATGCAATAAAAGAAGGTGTCGTAGCTGAAAATGAAATGTTTGATGCCAAAAATCAGTATAAAGCTGGAAAATGGCTCTATAATAAGCAGAATGCATCTGGCAGGCCAATGACTGATAGATGGACATCTTTAGCTAAAATTAAAGGAGCAGATGCTCCTGATGCTTGGAAAGATATTCCTTGGGAAGTGACTGAAAGATTCATTAGAGCAGGTGAATCAGAAGGTATAGATTTATCTGGATTATCAATGGATGATGTAAGATCCCATGTTGTTCTTAGAGATCAAGCTATAGCAAAACAACAAGAAGAACATAAAACAGCTTTATTAAATGACGCTAAGAAGAGTAGTCAAGAAAAGCCTAATGAAATTCCTAGTATAACTTCTAAAGAAGTAGAGCAAAGGCAAAATAGAATTAATCTAGTAAAACCATTTGCAGCAGCAGCAGATGTTGTATTAGCGCCATCTGTTCCTATATTAAATCAATATAGTCAAGGTGTTGGCTTTATTAATGATACATTTGGGTTAAATATTCCTAGACAAGATTTTGAATACACTCCAGTTTATGATGAATATGTTCGTAAAGAGGAACAGAAATTAAAAGAAGATGCAGAAGATTCTAGAACGTTTATTGGAAAAATAACCAAATCAGGTGATCCCACAACATCACCTGTAGCACCTCCAACTAGACAACCTAGTAGTATGTCCCCTGTAATGCTTGAAAAAATAGATAAGCAACATATATATGCTAATCCTGCAAATTATATTGAAGAAGCTAAGAAAGAAATAACAACTCAATTACATAATTTAGGGATAGCAGGATCTGATCCTGGTGTTGCATTATCTATGCTAACATTACAAAATGGAATATTACATGGTAAATTAACAACTGATTCTTTAGTTAATGGAGATGCCTCTGCTATAGCTGGAATAGTTAATTCAAATGATGAAAGTATTCCTATTAAATTATATGAAAAATATAGTATTAAGGATAAAGATAGTAAAACAACTAGAGATGATCTTGTTGATGGATTTAATAAAATACAAAATGAACTTCGTAAAGTAAATGATACTAGAAAAACACAAGGACTACCTCCTATAAATACATCTAATAAAACTGTTGCATTTATATTAGATAATGCACTGATGGGTAATTGGGATAACTGGCCTGATGTGTTCCAAAGAAGTACCTCTATTGGTGGCGGATTAGGCGTAGTCAATAGTAAAATACAAGCATACATTGGTAGTTTGGTTAATGCACAAGCTTCTAATCTTGATTTTGTAGAAAGAGCCTCTAAGTTAAAAAAATTACAAGAAGCTACTACTACTGCTGAAAAAGCATATATTGCTCTTGGGGATCCTAGATTAAGAAGTATGCACGATTACAAAATTTCAAAAGATCCTAATGCAACAACTCAATTTACTGTATTAAAAAAAGCATACGAAAATGCAATGGATAAGTTAACAAAGTATTCGTCTATTAGCTCCAAATAAATTTATTAAGGAATGCTTTAATGGCTACTGCACAAGAGTTATTTAATTTATATACTCAAAGAATTGCTAATAGTGACTCTAATGGTGTATCTGCTCAAAAACAAGCAGAAGCAGCTCAGAAAGCTGAAGCAAAAAAAGATAGGTTATCCCCTTATCAGCTAGTTACTGCTAATGCTTTCGCTCCTGAGACTATTTCTGAAGAACAGAAGGTAGAGTTAGATCCTCTTGCTTATTTACGCACATACGGCCTTGATGATTTTAATAAACATAATGCTGCCCTTGCTGATGCAAGCAGGGAGCTATTTACTGATCTTTCAATGGAAAGAAGCACACTAGAAGCCGCAGCAGATACTGCTATTGGTGTTGGCTCTGGCGCAGCTAACACGGTTGCAGGTGTTGGGGTATTAGGTCTTGCAGCTGCTGATGCTGTTACTGGATCTCGTATTGCTCCTAAAGCTGTTGATCTATTAAATCGAGCTAATGAAAAAGTAGAGTCATTAAAATCTGCATCCTTACAAGGAAACACTAGATCTGTACATGCACTACAGGAAGCTATGTCTCAAAATGCTGACAGAGAGTATCTAGCTAAACTAGATAATGGTGAAAATACAACTGTAGCTAAATTAGAAAGAATAGGTAAAGGTATATTAAATGCTGTTAATAGTGCCACATCTAACAGTGCTTATCTTGGCTATTTAGTAGCTGAAGGTGTTGGCTCCATAGCAGCTATATCACCATTATCAACAGGTACAGCAGCTATAGCTCAAGGATTTAAAGGAGTTGGTAAGGCCACTGCTTCTTTAGTAGAAAAAAATATAGCTAAAGGTATGACTAAAGAAGCTGCTGAATTGGCAGCTAAAGAGTCTATTACTAATATTAGAAATGCTGCTGCTACAGTTAACATTGGCCTTACTGAAGCTGGTGGAGCATATCAACAAGCATCTACTGAAGCTGCTGAGATACTAGCTAAACGTACTGATCTAACGGATCAACAGAAAACTGATTTAAGAAATAGGGTAGGGCTGTTAGCTGCTGCTATTACATTCCCTGGGGCTATTGCTGCTGGTAAGTTAGTAGCTCCATTTGAAGCTGCTCCATTTGCCCCTAAGACACTTAAAAACCTAACTCGTCAAATGGGTTATGAAACAGTTGAAGAAGGTATTCAAAGTGCTACAAGTCAAGTAGCATCTAATATTGGTATTTCTGGCTCAAGGGTTGATCCAACAAAAGAATGGCATGAAGGTGTTGGTGAAGCTATAGGTGAAGGTGCATTAGCTGGTGGCCTAGCTGCTGGTGTAATTGGTGCTCCTGGTGTAGCTAAAAATGCTGTAGGTAGTGCAGGTAAAGCTGCAGCATCCATCGCTACAGGCATAGCTAATAATAGAGATGCTGCTAAAGATAGTGAGGCTATTTCTGTAGTGAATGGGAGTAGTGAATCTGCATTAGAACAAATCAACGCTAGTGCTGACATTTCTACAGAAGCTAAAGAAGCATCTAAACAAGTTATTGAACAAACTCAGAATATACCTACCGAGGTATTATCTAAAACTAAAGAAGGCTCAACAGTACAACAAATAGTTAAAGCTAATGGGACAGATATTATAGCCACAATGAAGGCTCTAACTGATATTATTAAAAACTCTAAAGACATAGCTAATGATACGGATGCTCATGAAGCTATTGCTGCTGCACAAATAATTCAAAGTAAAGTAGCTGCTTTAGGACAACAATTAGAAAAAGCTGGATTTGAGGGTAATGAAGAATTAACTAAATATTATCAAGCAATGGAGCGTATCTTTAGTAGAACGCAACAATTAGCTGGAGATGAAAAAGTATTAACCAAACTCAATGAAATAAGAGATTCATTGCATGAAAAGCTAAGTACAGATGCCTCTAAAGTCTCACAACAAGAACTAGGTATTCTTGCTGATACAGTACTCAACGATATTGCTGGAGCCATAGAGAGCGGAGTAGATTTGGATAATCTCATATCTGCTATGGTTCCAATGGAAAGTGGTGATGATAGAAAAATTAATGCTCTACAAACTGCTAAAGCAGCAGTTAAAGCATTAGAAGATGCTTTAGGTACTAATTGGTATGGTTCTGTTAAACATGCAATAGCTGCTGAAAACGTCTCTAGATCAACTAGAAGCGTGTTTATTGCATTGAACGATCATTTACAACAACTATTGAATGAAACCAAATCAGGTATTGATCCAACAGCTTCTATAATATCGTTAGGTAAATTTGCTCAAGGGCAAATGAATAAATTAGCAGCTATAGAGTTTTCTAGTAATCAAGGTTCAAATAGAAACGTACTGCCTATAACTTATGGCAGAAGCACCAATAAGTTTAAGTCTTCTCCTGGTGAGAGTGTTGGTGCTGGTAAGACTGATAAACAAAAAGAGTTTATGAGACAGATTGCTGCTGAAGTAAATGTAGCTAAGTCTCTATATGATGTTCTAAAAGATAAGGCATCTATTAAGCTACCTGAACTAGATGCAGAAGGTGCTATTTGGGAAGATGATAACTCATTCTCTAAGATTGCTTATGATACTACCACTGTCGCTGGTAAAGATGGTAAATCTACCTTTGATGCATATAACCAAGTTTATGATGATGGCTCTCCTAATCTTATTAGAAAGAAAAGTAGTGGGCCAAAAGTAGAAAGAAAAGTTGGATTTAACTTATCAATTAAAGAATCTAAACATCACCAGAAAGATGTAGAAAAAGCTAAATTAGCTACTCATTTTATAGGTGATGGTGTTGAAGGATCTTCTACTGATATATACAGAAATGATGCTGAATCTCAGGGTATCCCTACAAATAAAAAAGAGGGCTATACAAAAGATTCTGTAGTGTTCGTATCTATGAACGGTAATAGAAAAAATAGAAAGGGTATAGAGACTATAGTTGATAGTCTAAAAGCTGCTATAGAGGCTGGAGCTACTATTGTCACTGATACTGAAGAAAATGCTAATAGAAGTTACAATATAGGTGAAAGAGAAGTAGCTGATTTCTTAAAAAATAATGGTTATACGTACAAAAAAAGTAATAACATAGGTGTTTGGACTAAAGCTGAGATAAAAGAGGAAACAGAAGAAGCAGCCAAAGATGAGACAGGAGAAACAACTAAAGAAACAGAAACAGAAACAGAAACAGAAGAAGTAACTACAGGAAAGGCAAAAGAATTAACTAAAGCAGAGATTATTAATAATATACAGAATGCCCTTAAATTTAGTGATATTACTGCACTAGTAGATTCTGTTATCAGTTTATCTAAAGTAGTATCTCCAAAGGTAGCTGTAGCTATTGGTTCATATATCTCTAGTGGTATGGGGGTAAATACAGAGAGAGAGTTTTCTTTAGGTCAAGAAAGACATAATTTATATATAGAAGAACTGAGAAATAAAAATCCTGAATTAAGTAAAGTATTAGATGATTTCCTAAAAGAAAGGGATTTTTCTAAAATATTGCGTGGTAAAGAACCCAAAGCTGATGGTATCTTTGCAGACGATGATACAGCGTTTAAAGAATACTTCTCTACCATGGTTGAAATAATCAATGGTAATGAAACACAAGAATATGTAAATAATATTTTAGCCATTATTAAAGAGGGCGTAGTTACTACTGCACATGGAAATAGAGTAATAAAAATTAATGGCAAGAAGTTATTAAAAAATGTCATAGACAATAGTAGTAGCAAGCTGATGCCTATCTGGAGATTGGTATATAAACTAACCCCAGATAACATACCCACCTACATAGGAGCTTTCCAAACCCCTTTTACAAAACATATAGATGAGCATCCAATATTTTTCTCACCATTGGTAAATACAAGTGGTAAAAGTAGATTTATTGATCCAAAAACACTGGTTCATGAGTTTTTCCATAATGTTACCCTTACTAATGGTGACTCAGAGTATTGGGAAGCACTTAAGGGATTAAAAGAACCCCTTAAGAAAATATTAGATGAGTTTCATGAAGATTCTTTTTTGCATATGTATATAAAATACGCCGCTTCTAATGAGAGAGAATTAGGGGCTGTTCTAGCTACAGAAGCAGTATATGGTGCAGTCACTAATGTATTAGAAACTAAACATACTAAAGAACTAGCAGATAAATTTAAAGACATACTTGGGAAGTTTATCCAAGCAGGTATTAGTTTATTTATACGTAAGTCAAAAGATGCTACTGAGAGCAATATAGCTGATCTTGCTAATGCTGCTTTTGTTGATTTGGCTCAAAGAATACTCACCAAAGATGAAGTAAATAAGATATTAGAGAACCAAGAACAACAAACAACCACCTCCACTACCAAAGTGGAACCAATAGTAGAAAGTATCTCTCCTGAATCTCATAAAGAAATTCAAAATGAATTAACAACTACTATTGGTAGTTCTGTAGATAGCTCTATACGAGATACCTTATTATCTTGGATCACCTTTGGTGAAGGTAACAGTGTGTTCATGTCAGCAGTTAATGACATAGCCACTGTTCTACCTAAAATTCAGAAAGAATTAGATAAGCTCCTTGGTTCAGAAAAAGTATCATTTAATATTAATACTATTGTTAAATTATTAGCAGATAAGCTCAATACAAGAGCTAAACAGTGGCATACTAATGCGTCTGATACAGTTAAGAGTAATTTTAATAATAGAGTAAGTGCTCTTAAAAATGGGAATGTAGCTAGGATATTCCCACAAGACTACTCTAATCTATGGACTAATTCAGAAAATGGATTTGGCACTCATCTAGCTAATGCTATGGCATTAGTTGGTATTAGATGGATAATGTCTCCATCAAAAGAGCAAAAGGTAAGTACATCTTTCTTAGCTTCACATTTAGAAGGTCGTTTAGGCGAAGGATTAAGTAAAAATGACATTCCTGGGTCTATCTTAAATAGATTTAATGGCTTCTTTATGGAAGCTGGTGCTGTAGATACATTAAATACCCTATTCCAGGATGTTACAGGATTACGTAAGAAGACTAAGGATAACCTACCTGTCTCTACTGAAGGGTTGCTTGATTCCGTAGGAACCAACATATTCATAAGTATGGTTGATGCTGGAATGATAATTCCTTATGTAGCTACATGGAACGATAGTAAATCAAATTATGATATTGTACCTTATACTTCCACCAATCAATTGGGTGATGGTTCATTTATTGTCTATAAATACAATAAGGCCGTCGATCAAACATTAGTAAATAATGTAACTAAAGTTTTAGATAATATCTTTGATGTAGCTGCTGCTAACAATGGTGTTGTATACACTACTGAGAATGAATTACCTCCAGTTCAAAAGAAGCAAATTAAATCAAAGATTGGAATATCTAAGAGTCAAACTGAAATTATTAAGAAAGCTAACTCTATAATATTTAGATTGAATAAAGGAGTTCAAGCACTATACAATGCATTGGGATTCAAGAAGTTAGATTATTTATTTGGCTCAAAAATAAATGATGATATTCATGAGATGTACAAAAATAAGCTAATAAATAGACAGCATTACGAATCCTTAAAAGGTAAGCAACAATCTGTTTATTCAGCTTTCAATAGTTTCTTAGAATATGTTGCTCTAGCAAAAGGTAAAGATGAATCTTTTGGATTCAGATTTGCTCATGCCATTTCTAAGGTACATAGACTACAACAGCAAGGCTCACTTACCACACCACAGGCTGACAAGCTTATACGGGCTTTAATGGCTCCTGGCGAGGCTGAACTAGATCCTACCAATGATGAGCACAAAGAGCTGTTTTATAAGGCTATGGCTCAAGCTTTTGGTATCAAGATTGCTGAAGATTACGATTGGAAAGATAAGCTTAATAAGATGATGGCTACTGAAGAGTTTAGCCAAGCAATTGAGCTTATCAAGAAATACACTAAGGTTGATGAAACTGCTGTATCTAATGCGCCGCCATTAGATGATAGCACAGCTGCTATTGATGTTAGTAAGATTAAAGCTGTTAATAAAGAGCAAGAAAAGGCTATTAAAGACGTACAAGATTTCCTTAATAGTAATGAAACATTTCATGTTGTAACAGGCAAAGCAGGTACAGGTAAGACAACTATTATGCAGTTGGCTCTTAGAGAAATTATTATAAATGAGCCAGATAATATAATTATCTCAGCCTATTCTCATAAAGCTAAAGGTGTCTTAGAAGGTAAATTAAATAACTATGCTAAAGCATTAGGTATTGATACTACTATTAGGGCAATGAGTGTTACCAGATTATTAGGTAAAGTTGTAGATATTAAATCTAAAACAGGCCAGAGCAAACTTGCAAAACAAGAGCCTATTAAGACAGCTAAGTATATTATTATTGATGAAGCATCAATGCTTAGTAATACTGAATTAAAAGATATTAAGAAGCACTTAAAAAAGGGGCAGAAAGTAATTTTCTTAGGTGACTCAGGTCAATTAGGTCCAATTAGTAATAGTAAATCTGGTGTTCCACCTGTATTTAGTCAAGGATTTAATGAATCAAGATTGGTTGAAAGAGTAAGACAAGGGGAGGATAGTTCTATCCTTCCGTATGCTGATTATTATTGGAACAATGTCCATAATACTAATGGCCAGGAATATAACCCAATTCCTGATTCTATAAGAAGTAATACTAATGAACTTGAGTTTATAGACTCAGTACCTAGTGCTGTTAGTGGGTTATTGCATCTGTTTAAGCAAGCAGTAGATACTGAGAATCATAACTTAATTAAAATTGTTAGTTTTAATAATCTTATTGGGCCAGGGGACAATAAGAATCTGTTAAGAGGGCTATTACAAGTTATTAGAACAAGTGCTCTTGGATTAGAACTAGGCACTCCAATTAATGAATATGAAAAAAGAGAGCTTGTTATTACTAATAACAACTCTACTGCTTACAAAATAATAAAGGAAAATGATAAAGGTGAGCCACTACTTTCTAAAAAGAAAGTCGGTATAGCTAATTCAGAAGAATTTGTTATTGATAACGTATCTGAGCCGTTAAAAGATAAAAGAGACAATACTTATTTTAATATCACTTTACGAAATAGTGATGGTGAAAAATACTTAGTAAAAGTATTAGATAATGTTTCTTTTGAGAAAGAACTTCGTGAAAGAGATAGATTAAAAAATAGATATCATAATGACAGTATCTCTTATGCTGAACAAAATAGATTACTAGAAGAATTAACAAAACAAGATGAGTATGTAGAATCTTATACTCATTTATTACATAATCACATCATATCTGCCCATAAATCACAAGGCAGTACTTATCAAAATGTTATTATTGATGAAAACAGCTTTTTCAATAAATATGCTACTCCAGAAGGTGCTTCTAGAGGTCTGTATACTGCCATTACTAGAGCTTCACAAAAAGTAATTATTGCTGGCAACTCCCCATATACAAACAAAAATAGTACCGTCATAGAGCAGCCAACTACTAATTTAGATACTGTATATGACTATGCTGATGTACTAGATGGGAATGAAGATAGTGATACTGATGTTCATTCTGCATACGAAGAATACGCAGAACAAAATGAAACTGCAGTTGATACCAAAACTGAGAGTAAGCCAACACCAACACCAGCAAAAGTCAGTAAAGAATCTAATGAATTAGACATATTAAAGCCTTTTTTAGAGGAAGGTCCAGTTGGTTTATTGGCTCTACATGAGTATGTAAAGTGGCTAGAAGCTGAAAAAGAAGGCAGTAAATTTAAGACTACACTACCTGTAGAAATTGACGGTAAGACTAATGGTCCTGCCGGTGTTATGTATATGCTTAACACTGTATTCAATGGTTCTTGGTTCCAGAATCTTACTAGAGTAGGGGTTGAATTAGGAGCTAAAGGTGCTGTTAGCTTAATGGATCTGTTCAACAAAACTGGAACTAAGCTAGATGACTCTTACAGACATACTGCTAATTTATTAAATAAAGCTATTAAAGAAGCCAAAACAGAGATTAAAAATAATCAGAATGTAATTATTGATTTAGTTAAAAGAAAAAATAATTTAACTAAAGACGATAAAGATACAGTTGGATTATTTAAGAGAACTTATTTATTTAGCGTTATGGGAAGAATTTCACCTGAAATTGAAGTAGATGAAAATGGTGATTTAATTTTTGGTAGAAGTTTTGTTAAGAATCCCATTACAGTTACCCTATATGGTTCTGGAGATGCCGGCATTGCTCAAAAGATACTTGGAGCAATGGAAGAACTGCTCTATCAAAAAGCTACAGAAGCTCTTCAATCAGGAGATCCTGAAGTGATAGCGGCTACTAAGAAAGAGTTGAGTAAGATATTAAATGATATAAATTTAGCTACATCATTCTTTATGATAAATAAGGATGGTGACGCTAAATTAGTTATAAAGAACACAAATACTACTGTTAATGACTTATTTGAATTTAGCATTCCATCTGTTCTTAGAAAAGCATTCCACGAAGAATTAACAAATAACTTTGTAACAAGATTCTTACATACATCCATAGCTAAATCTGTTAGTGAATCTGCAATAAATAATACTAAGCAGTTGGCTACATTAGCCTCTACTTTAGCAGCATTAGCCGGTATTCAATATAATCGTAGAATAAAAGCATTATATGAATTAAAACTTAAAGAAGCTGGTTTAACCTTAGAAGATAAAATACCATATATAAATATATTATCAAGAAATGATTTTGAAAAAATTTATAATGAAACTATTGGTGTTAACCCATTATTAGAGCTTGAATACGGCTCCTTAGACGCTACTACTAAGGATATGACATCTAGCGATGATACTGCTGGAGCTAAATCTATTGCCTCTACAAGAGGAGCATCAACAGTACAGCTAGCTATATCAGCTAAACTCAAACTCCCACAAGTGGGTAATCCTGGAGTTAAGGCAATCCCATACTCTATTATTGGTGGTGGGGATTCAGCTACTGTTATAGGGGCTATGGCTACTGATTCTTATGAGAAGACATTAGCTATATTCGATGGACACGATGCTCAATTAGATGTAGCTAAAAATATTGGTAATGCTGTTAATGAAGCTAATATAAATGCTTGGTCACAAAATCTTTATATTGTATATAGAGAGCTTCTAGAAAATACAGATGCATTCTTTAATGTAGATAATGCTACAGCAGAAGAATTGGCAGGATTTAGTTATGCTCTTACAGAAACTCTTTATACAAGAAAAGAGTTTAATAATCTAATAGCTGCTATACAAAACGGCAATACACAAGCAAGAGAAGAATTAATTAGTGCCGTTAAAGACTATTTAAAAACAACTACAAATAGCCTCAATCATAAAGCTGCTCTAACAGAAGCTAAAAATAATGTTATTCAGCGTATAGGTATATCTTCAGATCAGTATTCTGGAACAGGATCACCTTACTTTAAAGAAGGTGAAGAAGCAGGAGACTTTGCTTCATTAAGTAATGAAGAAAAAGTTAATGTCTTCAATGATATGTTGGCTGAGGAAGTTAATAAGATCAATGGAGCTAACGTTACAGATACGCAAATATCTGCACAAGAGTTCTTAAAGAACCTTATTAAGAATAAGCTAACTAACGCTAATGATAGGAGATTAGCTACTGGATTACTTTCTTTACTTGGCTCGACAGATTTAGATATAGTTATTACAGAGGATGAAAATACTAATGCAGTACAAGGCCCATCTAAAATATTCCACAATAAGGAAAGCACTAAAGAGATATTATCAAATATTATTGATAGAGTAATAGAAGATAAACTTATTAATATTGTTCTTGGTTCCCTTAATGGAACAGATCAAGAACAAATGGCTAATAGAATGGGTTATGCCAGACTTGAAGCCATACTAACTAACTTAGATCAAATAAACATAAGTAGTATAGCTAGTCCTGAAGCTGCGTTCATTATCAATAATTTTATAAATGACCTCAAGGATATAATGGGAGTAACTCCATCATCTTTAGGTGGTGAATCTATAACCCTTAAAGAAGCCTGGGAGCAATTGAATAAAGAAATGAATGAAGCGTCCCCTGACACGTTAGGAGAGCTTCAATCTAGAGTAGCTAATACTATGGCTCATATGATAAGAGAAATCCTCTCTGAGCCTACTATAAGAGCTATATATGGCTCATTAGAGTCTGTTGGTTCTAAACCTGAAATGGTATCTAAGGATATTAAGAACCAAATGAAGGAAATAGATAGTATATTCCCTAAGAGTGATAAAGCTGCTAGAACTGTTATTAACAGGTTACGCAAGTTATTCCATATTACTATAAAGAGTATTTTTGGAGAAGACCTATATAAGCGTGTATTTAGTATTAAGAATGATGTTGAATATAGTGTTCAGTTAATGACTTATGTTGAACCAAAGAATGTAAAAAAACCTGAGCCAACTAAACCAAAAATAAAAAATAAAAATAAACCATCTGAAGTATCCGCTATGGTTCCACTTCCTAGTAGCATGAGCGCTGATGAAAAGGCTTCAGAGGTGCTTAAGCATGTACTTACTAAATATCCTTCCTTGGCTCCAAAAGGACAGGCTACAACAGAGCAAATAGCTAAGTTATCTACGTTATCTAACAAGGTAATGCAAATGGTAGATAACTTACCTCAAGAGCTTAGAGCAGCAGATTTTAATTATAATAGTCAAGAAATGGATAGGCTTACTGAAACTGTCCTACAGCATATGATCATGCTTCCTCATGAGCCTGCTAAATTAGCAGAGATACAGAAGATATATGATTCATTTATGGATAAGGTTGAGATTTATCATTTAGATAAATTTGGTATTGGTCAACTTAAATTTGAGTTTTTAAAAAATGGAGCCAAACAATATACTAATCTTGATGGTAATCAAGTTAGGTTAGCTATATTTGCTGGCATGGTTCAGAATGACCCTGATCTTGCTAAATTAGTAGATCAGCTTGTAACTACTGAAGTTAAGAAAGTCACTAACATAGATGAGTTTCTAAGAAATAAAAACGATCAATTTTGGGATTGGTTTAATAATAAATTTTTCTTAGAAGGTAAAGGTAAACTACTTCCTTCAGAAATAGTAAAAGAATTAATTAAAGTTAAAGATAAGAATATTGATGATCAATCTTATTATGAGCAATTAGGTAGTAAGTATAATAATATTATCTCTAGTATTGATAATAAAATAGCCAATGCTATTGAAAGAACAGGCGAAAAATTATCTGAATCACAATCACCTGCTGTTGCTTTATTTGGTCAAGCTCTAGATAGAAAGAGCCATGCCTCTATAGCTAGAGGTATAACTAGACTTACTAACACATTACCTTTTGGTGATGCTATCAGAAGTCTTGCTAGAGACGTACTGAATCAAGATAATTTTATGGATGCTTATGCCAAGTTAAATAAGCAAGCTAAGAATATATATCAGTCAATGAGGAATAGTATCAAGAATGATCTGCCTGTTGATATTGTAAGCTCTTTTGAAAATAAGCTAAATAATGAAGAATGGAAGCTACTAACTGATACATTAGGTTCTATGGATATTGGTTTGTTCAAGGCTGATACAGCTAAGAGCTATATTATTAATAAATCTAGAAGAGCAAAGAGAATTAAAGAAATTGAATCTATTCTATCTAATAGCCATCCTGTTGGATGGAATGATGTTCAAAAGAAAGCTAAACAACTTTCTTCATTTATGAATACCAAGATAGCAGGAGAACTATTATTACCTAATGCTTATGCTGTAGGTGAACTAGCTACAGGTACTTTTATTAAAAGAAGCGATCAATACATATCTGACTTAGATGAGCTGATTACACTCTACGCATTAGAGGATATGTCTAATACTAATGCCGCTAAGCTAACTAAGCTTATCCAGGATAATCCTTCTGGATTTAATGCATTAATCTCTGTTATGGGGGGCATTAGAGCAGGTGAACATACTTTCCTTAATGTTAGAAATAAATATAACTTTAGAAAAGATTACTTAAGACAGCAATTAGAATTAGGTTCTGATATTAAAGTTGAAAATGAAAAGAATGGTAAATTCCTTTTAGAACGAGGATATACCAAAGTAGCTGAATTTAGTCCTCCAGGAAGTAATGAAAAATTAAGCTACTATTTTGCACCTGTAACCGGTAAGAATGCCTTCTCTCAGGGTGCATTACAAGTTGTTAGATATACTGCTTTTGGTATTGACTCAATAACAGGTGAGCCAAGAGGTAATATCAATGGTGGTATAGTTAGAGATGCTAAAGAAATAGCTAGGTTAATTAAATCCAAAAATTTAACTAAAGAAGGGTACAGACCCTTATTTAATCATAAAGGTGAGATAATTGCCCTAGAAAGATTAATTGATACTGATAAAGTAGCTAAGGCTAACTTTGAAAAGAATCTACCTATTCTTCTTGGTTCTCAATTAGCACGTCAATATGAAGAAGTTGGGGCTGATAATATAAACAATGCTCTTATAGAGAAAACATTTGATCATTGGAATGCTGAGAAAATCTCTCATAAAGATGAGTATATAAATGTACTAGATTCCTCTCAGTTAAGTAGGACACAACAAGATGCTTTATCTTTGGTTCCACCTCATCTAAAAGAGGTAGCTGAATCATATTTTGGTAAAGGTGTATGGATGGTGCGTAAAGATGCTGTAGATGTCGTATTTGGGCATCGTATGGCAGGTATAGGGGATTTCCAATCAGGCATTTCTAATTGGAGTCCTGAAACTCAAAAACTTATACGCAATGCTATGGTAGAGTTGCTTGGTGAAAAAGGTGTTGCTATTGCTTTGAAGGGGGAGGAGTTTTGGAAAAATTTAGCTACTGATGCTAAAGATATGATTGTAATTAAATCAATCATTATTCCTGCATTTAATGCATTATCCAATATAATACATTTAAGCATGGTAGGTATTCCTTTCGCGGTAATACCCAATAAGATAAAATATTTTGTAAATGAAGCCAATATTTTATCTGATTCTCTTAATAGAGAGAAACATCTTAGAATGGAGTTACTTAAGTATTCTAATGAGCCAGCCAAAGTAGAAGTTATTCTTAGTAGAATTGAGTCATTAGAAGAAGCAAGAAAGAAACTTAAGATTTATCCATTGTATGAAAATGGTGAGTTTGGTTCTATTGAAGACGTTGCTGAAGTAAATAATTTAAAATCTTTAAAGTCTGATTCTGTAGTATCATTCCTAAATGAAAAACTAGACCAACTTCCTGATACACCTAAACATGTACTAAAAAATGTCCTATTAACTAAGGATTCTGCTACATATCAATTCATGCGTAAATTCACTATGTATGGTGACTTTATTGCTAGAGCAATAGAGTATGAGTATCTACTTAATAATGGAGTATCAAAGGAAGAGATTGATCGTAGAGTCAAAAATGAATTTGTAGATTATGATTCTCCATTAGGTAGAAATAGGGCTTGGTCTGAGTCAATGGGTTTAACTATGTTCTGGAACTATAAACTTCGTATTATGAAGTCAGCTACTAGAATAGCTTTTGATAATCCATTTAGAGCTGTAATGTTGTCATTATCACCAATTGATACACCTATTAAAGATAATATATTTGGTGAATTGATAAGTGGTACTTTAGGTTATTCAATTGGGCCTGGTATGGTGGCTAGATCAGCTATGATGCATCCTGTGCTAGCGAGTACATTATGATACAAAAATATGTAATCATCCTTATAAGCTGGAGCATTGTTTTATTGGTTCCAGCTTATAAATGGCATAAAGGTGCTATTGATTCTCTTAAGAATGAGCATACTCAAGAGCTAGCTTTACTTAATCAACAATCCAGGAACCAAGAACATGCTTACCAAGATAAGATGGATAAAGCTCTTAAAGAGGCTAAACAACGCGAGCATCAAAACAGGATTGCTGCTAGTAATGCTCTCAACGAGCTTAATAGGTTGCGGAAGTACTCCGATAAGACAGCAGATAGTCTCAGTAAAACTACCAGAGAAACCTGCAATCAATATGGAGTACTGGCAACAAAGTTACTCTCAGAGTGCAGTGGAAAATATCAGGAATTGGCAGAAACAACTGATAGATGTTCTGCCGAGCTCAGATTGATGTACGAGGGTTGGCCTGGTACACCATCCAGCCCATAGATACATTGGCATAGCCCTTCTCTTCATTTTGTTCTAGGGCTATCCTAGAAGCTTCAGTAAGGGTATTGGCTTCAATCCCCCTTACCCATTTCTCCTCCATCCTGCAGCTCTTATTAAGTCTATAGATTAGGACATCATAGGTTGTCATGAAAAAAAGCATCCATAGTAATAGGAGCTACATCCTTTAGGGCATGTAGTATTTTTTCAGCAATAATACGATGTTCCTTCTGGGTAGATGTATCTAGCCTTTGTTTAAGATAATGGATCCAAGAACGCATAGTACCGTTGAAGTACATCCTAGACATAGTTAGTCCTTCTGGTAACACTACTCTAGCTACTTCTTTGGCTCCACCGTTTTCAATACACCAGTTATAAGCTTGTATGGCTTTTTCCCACACTACTTCTTGGTAAGTGCCCCATACTGTGTGTCTTTGGTCATCCTTTGCAATATTCAAAGATGCCTGTCTGTTTTCTAAATCCTGTAATCTGAACTCACGTTCAATCCAATCACCAAGTTTATCTACTGTTTGATATCTTTGGCTGAATTCTTGTAATGACATGGATCTATGTCTAATCATCTGTCTGCCGATATCTCTAGGTACATTAACCTCCATACAGACACTAGCCATTTCAAATGGGCTTACATGGCCTTCTTCCATACAATAGTATAGAAGCCTAACCTTCTCACTATCTTGCTCTTCTGGGTTGCTTACCCGAGCCATATACATGATATTTTTATCAATATCTGGTGTAGCCCATTGAATACGCACTTCACAATCATTAATATTAATTGACATATATTTAATAAGCCCCTTACGGGGCTTATTCCTCTTTATTAGTACTTACTAGAATAGTCAGTACCATACCGCATACAAAGACTATTGCTAAATATGGAGCAATAACCGTGAATGCTGCTATCATTACTGCTACCATGACGAGAAAGACTATTAGGCTAAATAGTGCTTTCATCTGTAGATTCTTTCAGAGCAGAAAATAATTTCTTTTTCGGCTCTTCTAGGACTGGCTCGGATGATCCAGCATCTTCAGTAATAAACTTAATTACTGAGGCTGTATCTGAGTCCCCCAGTGTCTTATCTAATACATCAATAATAGCAGTAGCCCCATCTACTCCTCTAGTAGCTCGCAGATCAATATTGATCTTACAATCAGTAGAGATAGTCATCTTACTGCGAATGAATCTAGAGATTGCTTCTTCAATCTCACTCTGTACTAGCGTGATTTGCATACGTTTCTCCTTGAATAGTAATGTCACATCTTGGGTTTATTGGATCAATCTCACCAAAAGAATAAGTAATTCTAGTGATGAAATTGTAGTTATCATCCTTAATAATGCCATTTTCTGTTAATGAATCTGAGAAAAATTTATCTACAATACTACAGACGTTAGATATATCTACTAAATGTTTTGTTTTAGGATATAGGATATATTCTAGCTCAATGTATTTAAATTTAGGTAATTCTTTTAATATTTTTTTAATACTTCGCTCAAATTCTTTTTTAGCATTATTGAGGGTAAAGTAATGTGCATTTCTATACTGGTTCAGGTTTAGGGCAAATTTCTTTGCCTTTGTGGCCTGAACCGATATAGGCACTGAGAGTGTGACAATCACTTCTTAAAGAGTGACCTAGTAGGCTTTGTTGGAGCTTCTTCTCCCGCTGTACTAGAGGCTGTCTTGGCTCCCTTAGCCTTGTTAATAACCTTGTCTTTGTGAGCTTCTATCCACTTATCCCAGAAAGAGGCATCATTATTAGATGTAATCTCAATAACCGTCTTCTTAGATGAAGTCTGTAGCGCCTTTGAAATTGCATTAATTTCTCTAGTTTCACCTGAAGGCACATATTCTCCACTAGCGTTCTTCACATTTTTATCTTCAACGATGTGTTGAATAGCTAATGAGATTTCCTCATCAATCAGATCACTAAGAACCTGTACCTTAGTAGGCACTTCCTTCTTAACATCTGTTGAGTAGACATTAACTACCTTTTCAGCAGTATCCTGTTCAGATAGGCCATTGCCTGTTACAAGTAGGCAAATATCATTCATTAGAGTAAATCCTGGAATTGGGAATTTCTTATCCCCCTTCTTATAGAAATTCTCTCCTGCTTTATTAGTGATATAGATTGTTTCTTTATACTCCCGTTCGTCAATATCACAAATAAAAGTGATATTCATGGCTCCAGATGCTGAAGTACCTGCATAAGCAAGTTTAATCTTGCTATTGTAGATGTTTGTTGGTAATACCTTAAATCCACCACCTACACGATCTTCAGCGTTTTCAAGGTTATCTGTCTTTAGTTTTGAAAATAAACTCATGGGTAATTCCCCTTAATTAGAATAAAACTCGTTCAAATGATCGAGTAGTTTTTGAGCATCGTTATCCATATAAGTCTGTTCTCTAGAGAACATCCCCATAGGAGAACGAATCCTCTCACCAATGGTGTTTTTGGTGATTCTGGTTTGGAATACATGCTT
>Ga0154020_10003593_pt1 | contig 18644 bp, 18 predicted proteins | sample Klosneuvirus_201_FD_109709 | JGI IMG/M metagenome (GOLD analysis project Ga0154020, IMG submission 109709) | Active sludge microbial communities from wastewater, Klosterneuburg, Austria - Klosneuvirus_20160825_MG | ecosystem: Engineered > WWTP > Aerobic digester > Activated sludge | place... | reverse complement strand
CGGCCTTGGGGGCCGGTGCGGCTGGCGGGCTGAACGCCCGCTGTGTTCGCTTCCGCTCACACCGGGTCGATGCCGCTGGGGCGGCATGCGACCCGAAACGGGCTCCGCTGGACGCTCCGCCCTCCCAGTCTGCAGGAACGGATGCTTACAGTCGATAAACGAAGAATTCGTCGCGGTCCTTGCTCGTTTGTGGTGACGCGGGAAAATAATATCGCGTCCATCAGCTACCCCATCAACCACAATTACTGAAATCGCCCGGCATGAGCCAATTGCAAAGATCGCTTTGGAAGTATGGCACACCAACGAATGGTGCCATAAGCTACCGAATATCGGCGGAAGGTATCATCATCGGGTGTGCGACTGGATTTCCAGTATTGACAGTAGTGTCAGCAATTTGCCAGCTGTCCAGCTCCACCGGGCGCAATTCCGAGATCTTTCTACCACTGGCCGTGCTGTCAGCATTTTTTTGCACGCTCTTAACCTGCCTTGCTGCTCACTTGTTTGCAGACTCGCGTCGGCGTGGGACGGCCGTCTTCGTGGGCGGCGTGCTTGGTTTGTCATTGTTGTGGTGCGGGTTCTCGTACCTTGTTTTCCAAAGCACTTTTTTCCAGTCAACTATCAAATACGTCAGTAGCTTGACGGAACACTCGTCGAGGCAAATTCGCGTTGAGACGGGCAATGAGTTTGATCTCGCGACGCAAATGCCCCGTGCTCAACCCGGCACCGAAGAGCAGGAGATTGAAGAATCGTTCGTCATCGTCGCGGCGATATTCACGTTAATTTTCATTCCCGCAGTTCTTGCCTGGTCTGAACGGCATTTGGCCGGAATTTCTAGGTTCCGGATCTTACTGTGCGTGACGTGTCTCTCATGGCTGATCGTTGCAATCGCCTGGACGAGAATTGCGCCGGACGGTAACGCATATTCAAATGGCCATTCGGCTTTACCCGCCCAATCCACCACGTCCGCCGAGCAGCAAATCGATGTACAATCACCGGCGTTTGATGCTGGCGACATTTTGAATCGTGCCGGTCAAGATATTCCCATTCCCCAGTTCGCCTTTGCTGCGTTGTTTGCAGTACCCGTGTTTTTCAGCATCCCCTTCATCCAGTTGTTTCTCACTGAATTCACCGATACGACCAAACTGGCGAGGATCTGGATGGTGATGTCGGTGCTGTCATTATCAATCATCGTGTTAATGGCCATGGTCGCTCCACGGCTGTTCGGTGAGAATACGCTATGGCTATCGACATCTGGCGTGGCGCTGACCGTCTTTTCAGCGTGGGTGATCCTGCCGCTCGTCCGCGATGTGCCCACGTCGTGGACCGCCACACACGTTTGCGGATTGACGTGGATCGTCGGCGGATATGTCCTTCTCGGCCGCCCCTGGACAATGACGCCTGATCAACTAGTGCGGAGCCTTGCAGCGGTAGTTCTGCCGGCGGCAGTGACTCTGATTCATATGCTCCTGGGGCTCTATTCGCCGAAGAGGCTTGCGACTTTTGAGCACCTCAGCTGGTGGTTGGTCAGAGCTGCGATCCTGACACTATGCGCACTTTTCTACTGGCAACCAGCGATCGCCGTCAGGATCGTCGGAATCGTGTTCTGGACTGTCGTTCTGCTCGCACCGTTTTCATCGACGCCATCCGAAATCCTGTATTTGCGGTATTTGATTGCTCGGTATTCAAGCATTCGTGAAATATATGGACTCTTGTGGGGGCTCCTCAGGCGAAGGCCAGCGGGACAAACTCAGGACCCCAATTGGATTCAGCGCATACCATCAATGATCGAGCCCGACCCTGCGATCGTCGCAGCGTTACCGGAGTCGGAGACTATACAGTACTGCCTGAGAGCACGACGAAACGATAAGTTGGATCCTCTAACTCTTGCCGTCGCGGTTGTCACGACAGTCGTGATCGCAGTCAGTTATAGTGCCTGGCGTAGCTTGCCAGGGTCGACACTTCGACAAAATGCAGGACCGATCCTGATATCGTTGGGTTTTCTGACGCTCACTGGATGGCTGTTGCTGATTCGATTTCATTCAGCCAGACAATCGCTTGTGTTAGGGAACAGCGTCGTGGGTTGGTGGAATGGAACGGATATGGAGTGGATGATTTCGTACGATGCAGTGCTTAACGTCCGTGTCTGGAACCAACGACTGATGTTACACAAAGTCTCCGGCGGCGCCGTGACGAGCGGACGTCTTTCGGACGTCTGGCCAGCTGCAAATTTCATTGAATCCCGAAAACTCGGCCCAACGATGACAGCAACATTGGGTCAACTCGACGAGAACGGAAAAATTGACTACGGCCCGATTGCACTCTCATGGGAAGGGCTTTCAGTGCGTGGACGCACACTCCCATGGGACGACGTCGGCAAAGTGCAGTGGAATGCGGGACGGGTAGCTATTGTCAATCGAAGGGGAACAAATGCCTGGGCTCAAATCTCAGCAAGAGAAGTTCCAAATCCGCTCTGTCTCCGCACGACTGTATTGTTTTTTCATGCCGTCCGCGTGTTTCTGTTCAGCGTTACTGAATCGAGGACATCGAATCCGAGAAACCTGTTCAGCGTGCTGCGCAGCGTGCGAGGAACCGATGAATTTCGGCTGACAGACGAAAACACACTGATTGCCGCGATGACCGAGGTCGTACGCCTTCAGTTTTCAAAATCTGTTGAGTCGAGTCTTGACGCGACCCTGCGTGGACTGCCAAACGCCATGGACCCAGCAAATATCGCAGTTGGGGAAGCATGGCAGTCACTTTCTCGAATCGTCTTCCAATTTGTTCCGATTCCTGACCGCCTCGCGTTCCTCTCGCATGCTGCCTCAGAAATTCCGCTTGCCGGACTTGTGGAGTTGCAGATGCGCGAATTGTCCAGTTAAAAGAGTCGAATCCATCAGTCATTTCGGTTTGTTCGCACGCGAATCGCCTTTGAGATCGATAATCATGCTTGTTATTGCAGGACAAATCGCATTTTGGTTTTCCACATTTGCCCTGCTGCTGGGCTGTCTCACCAAGAACGTTATGTCACTTCGCCGCGTGTTGTTATGGCAACCTCCTGCGTCGTTGACCGATCACAACGGTTCCGCCTTGCCCACAGATTGCCAGTTCTTCGCAATTCCCGCAATTGACGACCAATTGCTCTATTCTGCAGAAGTCACGCTGCATCGATCAGTCAGTCTGCTGACCTCATTCCTTCTCGCGTGTATGGGTGTAGCCTTCGGACTGGCTTGGGGATTCGTTGGAGTCTGGCTATCGTCGATTGAACCGGGTGTTCTGAAGTATCTACTTTTGAGTATCTGCGCTGCGATCTTTGCGCTGGAAAGCTTTCGACACTGGACGCCTGCCTGCATGACCTATGTCTGTGCTGACCGGTTTGGCTTTGTCACCACAAAACTGACGGGTTCAGGCAAGTACTATGATCCCTCCCGGACACAAGAAACGAGCTACGAACTCGGCAGCATCGACGGAGCGAATCCCTTGGAATCGGACCTTGTTCTGAATCTGAACGACGGGAAGTCATCAAGGATTGTCACAATTCGGCGTCCTCACTGCTTGACCGACCAGCATTGGCAGCAATGGGTTGGTGCTATTCGTGAAACATATGAGCAGCTGCGATGGACTGAGTCACTTTTTCATCTGGCTTTGTATGCTCCGCGTTGCCGTGACTTGCCATTTGACATAACTGCTCCGACCGCAGTCAGATTCGATGTCCTCAGTGTTTTGACAGAACGGACAACCGATGGATCTGACTTTGTGCGGTGTCCGGACGGACGACTTGTCCGCCTGCCAACCGGCCGACTCGGATTTGCGGAGGGTGGTCTGATCTTTGAAAATTTCGCTCCGCTGTACGACTCACTGAATCGGATCGACTCGTTGTCGCTTGGAGTTCACATCGCCAGTCACGTGGACGATGCGTCGAAACATGCGACTGAGGTCACGCGGATCGTCGAATGCTGGCGGTCCGACCATGTTCGATGCTTTCCTCTGGCGACAATCGAGTCCTTTCATGACGATCCGGATTTCTGCACGATTCGACTACGGGACGGAAAGGAACTTGAGTTTCAGCGGGCACAGATTGTTGGATATCCGACTTTCTGTGGCTTGATCCACAGTGCAATCTGGCAATTCGGCATCGAAGAAGAACTCCGCCGACAGTTAGTGCAGGACGTCACTCGGTTGCAAGAGACCGGAGTCGGACCGGAATTGACTAACCCTATCTTCGGACGATATCTGCCGAAGCATCGTGCATTGCTATGGGATGTTGCTTACCGATTGAGGGTTAGCACTTCGCAATCGGGCGAGCGCGCCGACGAACTTACTCGTCATGCGTTTCACGACAGCCAACGTCTCCTCAAAAAGCACACAGGCAGAGACAATGTCTTTCTCGACGAGTTTCTCGGCTGGGAAGGCCTCAACAGCGATTCGGCATGTCCTGAAGCAGTTACGGATACGGCCGCGTCGCAAGAACTCGACGGCTCTGTCGAGGAGGTTGAAGAACGACCCCGGTCGCAAAGCGAATAGGTGTAAGGAAAAAAGGCAGAATCGACCGTCCAAAGTTCGGTTTGAGCGTGTTGGCCATCGTGTAGACGCGGCATCAAGGTCGGCATTCAGTCTGACTCCTCCACGAGCCGATGGATAGCAGAGCTAAGTCAAGCTCTAGACTCACTTTATTCGACGTCAGACTCATATGTGTCTGCTCAAGGTGGTCGATAACAGTTACAATGACACTTTGATTTGGCACATTCAGCCGAACGATATTCGTACGCTATGAAACGACAAGAGGCGTCAAACCGTGAGCCCGAATTTCGATACAGTTCGGATTGGAAGCGAGCGACTTCCTGTGATTGGCCATCGCTCAGTCAATGGTCGACGGTATCTGTTATTGCAGGAATTGGGATCGAGCGGGCATGGCGGACGATTCCGGGTATTTGACCCCTCGGCAGGACTACATGGCGAACAGCGGCGTTTGCTGATCATGCCTCGCAACAGAGAGAGTGAGATTCAGCTTCGCGTCCTTCAGCGAACGAGACGCCATGACCATCTCTTTGCTCACATTCTTGACCTGCAGCGTTGCCGTGACGAGTTCCTTGTGATCATGGATTGGGTTCCAGGACCGACGTTGCGGCATTACCTGACCGAGGTCAAAGCATGCAGGGTCGAACGCCCAAGTGTCCGAGAGACGTTTCGCTTGGGCCGTGATTTGGCTCGCAATCTGTGCAAGCTGCATCGGCTCTCATTTACCGTCCATGGCGACCTTCATCCTGAGAATCTCATACTCCAGCGCGACTCCAGTCGTCTGGTGCTGATTGATTTTGGCTCGGCCTGGGGCCTTGAGACGTCGGCCCGCCGTTTTCCGGGTGATGGTCTTCGATCCATCTATTCTGCACCAGAGTTGCATGACAACGGCTCAGCACCTCAGGAATTCGCAGATCAGTTTGTCGCCACTTTAATCTTCTATGAAATGCTGACCCTGGTCGTGCCGTATGAAGGGCTTGGCGGAAAGGCTGGCTGGCCCGAGCATCGCGACGAGATGTTTAGTCTGCTTGTGCCTCCCAGCAAACTCCACCCACAATTCTTGCAAGTCCCCGTCGCTGTTCGCGACGGCATTGATCGTCTCGTCGCGCGCGGCCTCGCATTCTCGACTACTGAAAGATATCCGACGAGTCGCGCGTGGCTCGAAGACCTTGATCGCGTGTGGTTTTCGATGAACGAGCCGATTCAGCGTGGAGGCATCAACGACCGCGTGTCATATTGGATTGCACGAATCGCCGCATGGCTAGGAATGTCGATACGAGAATCGTCCAAGTGACCGGAGTCAAATGTTATTGATTGCTTTGAGCCACTACGAGAGTCGCAAGTTCGTGGCGTCCTTGTGTGGCGGAATCCAGTCAAAACGGTCGCCACACTCGCTGTGGTATCGAAGTCCTCCCACTCCAGTCGATAGCCGAATGGACTGTGGTGCCAGCGACTCAGGTAGATCAAATTCCAACGGTACAAAGGACCGGGGTCGTCCGAGCGGACAAGATTCGCATGCCGACCGTGCGGGCACGGGAATATTGTGTGTCGCATTTCTGCTTGACAGGACTTGCCGAGCCCGATGGACGACATCTGACAGTGTCGCCTGATTCGCGCCGTTGTTGGGGACCACCACGACGTCGTACGAACCAGCAAACATGACCAAGCCGAACGGTGCGCTCGATCCTTCGCATGACTCAATCAAATGACAATACGCAGCGATGCGCGTTCGCTGCTGGTTATGAATAACCTGCTTGCCACGGTGCTTTCGAAACACGGGGATGCGCAGTGATCCCTTGCGCAACACCCTCCACGGTCGGCCGATCAGCCCGCGACTGCTGTCGGTCATCGGTTCCGGCATCCGATCGACTTGATATCCGGCTCGGCGCAGGTCCCACCAGTTAAAGATCTGTTCGCTCAAATGCAGGAGATTCGGCTCGCGTGGAACCGCGTTCATAGCGGCGTCCAGCCGAGAACGCAGAATCACGATTGCCCGCACAAACCGGAACCACCAGTAAAGTATGACTCCCAGCGGCACTGCACTCAGGATACCAAACTCGATTCGCCAATTCCCCATCCATCCAACCGCAACGACTCCGGTTGCGAGCAGCAACGACGCAAACCAGAAGGCCATCATCGTCGAAGTCAGGCTTTCACGAATGAGCGACTCTTCATAATCAGGAAGGTAGTCGAGTCGTTGCGGCGATTCGCTTTCCTCACCTGTATCCTCCGACGCGACTTCCGAGCTGATCACACCTGCCCGCTGGCAGAATTCAAATTGTGCCAGCACATGGACGCCGATCATCGGCTCGGAAGATCCAGTGTTTCCAAAGCCAGACTGGTGGCTTTTCCTTTCGCCGAATGACATCGAGTACCTCACGACCATTTGCCAAGAGCGCGACGTACCGTCTCGCAATCCTGCGGTCGGCGGCTGGGAGAAGACGACAAACACTTTTGCACGACCTCAGTGACTTGCGCCGGCAGTTTTGCAGAAACCAACATTTCTTTCAGTCGCTTTTCATCCGGCACAGTACCTGTTGCCGCATGCAATAAAATTACGGCCCAACTAAATAGGTCTGCCGACGGCGCGACCTGTCCCGAATCGACCTCTGGTGCTCGGTATGGGTTTTCCGGCCACACTCCGTTCTTCACTGTGGGTGCTCCGTTGAAGAGCTTTGCCATTTCAAAGTCAGTGAGAACGGGAGGGCCCTTGCCCTCTGGAATCAAGACTCGACCGGGAGTCATTTCACGAAGCACGATATCGTGCGAATGTACAGCGGCAAGGCCATTGAGAATCTCCTTCATCAAACGCGGCAAGTCCGATTGGGGCAACGGTCCGTTCTGAAGGCAATACTCCAGCGTGCTTCCCTCGATCCACCGGTCAATGACCCACCAACTCGCTCCGTTGCCAGCCGGAACGCAGCTGTAGAGTTGCGAGACATTCGGATTGGGTCCAACCGTCATGCCCACAACCGCATGCCGCTCTAATTGATGTTTCAGCTCGTCGCGTTTCTGCACCCCAAGCAGGTCGTAGAACTTTCCGCGTCCGAAGTGGTCTGCGATCGTCCGATGTCGCATCCGAAAAATGCGGTACTGCAATCCATTCGCTGCTTTGCGCCATTCAGTAGGCTGCGAGGATCTATCTACTTCCCATTCTTCCGTTGACGGAAATGCATATTGTGACTCTGGTCGTTGCTTCGCCGGAAGAGGAGCAGCAAGCAAGTCGTCTCTTTTTGCGCCGAACGCCTCAACCAGCCCGTCAAAGCAATCGATACGCACTTCGCCGCTGTGCATCATGGAGGCATACGTATGGCGGTGAATAATGCCACGGGTTTGTAAAACGCTCAGCGGTATCCCGAGACTCTTTCTCATCCGCTCGATGGCATGCGCATCGACTGGCACCTGAGTGTACTTTTTCTCTGGTCGCGACATTCAAATCTCCTCCACCATCGTTTCGACAAATTGTCGATATCCGTTCGACACCCCTGTCGGATATCACTCCGCCAGTCACACGACTGATGTCACACGACTGATGTCATCCACCAATTTGGAAACTCTTTATTATCCTGGGGAGACCGCAATTGAACAAGTTCATGGAGACATTTCTCGATCAGGTTGCCGAACGAGTGACTGCCCTCATCGCAAGGCTGGTCGCCAGCCACATCGAAGTCAAATGCGCCGAGCATCAGGCAGAGGTCCAGTGCCGAGTTGATGATCTGGCCGCTCGCTACGAGGAGGTTGGACAAACGGAAGTTGCCGCCCGCTTGCGTAACCTGGGTCAGAAACTCGCCACTGACTCAATTGTCCCGTCCGGTGAGGCTCTTCTCAATCAGATTCAAAACCAGACCCCGGTCGCCGGTCTCAGTGGAACCCCGGCCACAGAGCAGTCAGGGCCCGCGCTTCGCCCACGCCGCAATGTATCGAAGCGAGTCGTTTCACTCGCAGATGAGCCCACACCTACGCCGGACACGCTGGCTGAAAATTTCCGCGCCACCCAACCTTAGAAAGTTGTCATGACCACGCAAATCACACTGACCACTCGGGACGAAGAGCTACTGAAAGCACTCGCATTAAAGGTGCGGCTTTTCAGTCTGCGGCAGATTGCCACCCAATGGTGGAATGGCGAGTTGGCAAACACGCGCCGACGACTACGCCAGCTTGTCCAGATCGAACTCTTATTATCCGCTCAGGTGTTAGCTCGTCCGATTCTGAATTTGGATGGACCAGTTATTGACTGGAAGCCCGGAGACGCGGCGCCAGACTGTGGGCAGATTGCCTACGCTTTTCAAACTCGTATCCGTCGAATTCCTGTTCGGACTACAGGAGTGTTTCTGGCAACCGAACGATCTGCACGCCTGTTTGGTGGTCGTTGCCGGGGGGAACTCGCTCATCCAGCGCAAGCCACGCACGATCTTGGCGTTTCTGCCGTGTGGCTACATCTCGCGGTCCATGCTCCTCATCGAGCAATGGCCTGGGTCGGAGAAGACTTGCTGGCACATACCCGCTCCGGTCAAAAGTGTCCTGATGCTTTCATTATTGATGAGACTAACGCCGTCCGTAGCGTGATTGAATTCGGCGGTGACTACGACCGCGAGCGCATTAAGAGTTTCCACGATGACTGCGTGGAACGTGTTCTTCCTTATCAAATGTGGTGAACCATATGCCGCCGTTTGCGAACGACATTCCGAAACTTGACGAACGAGACTTGCTGATCCTCCAGCATGTCGCGAGGCATCGCCTGACGACACACGAAGTTCTCCGTCGCTTGTTTTTTCCCGGATCACAACCAAATGCCATCGTGAAGGTCACTTCGCGACTTTGCCGCACGCAAATGCTTCAGAAATTTCCGTTGGTTCATCCGCAAGTGTATTTCACATTGACCGGGACAGCGTGTCGCCAAATCGGAGCTGCTCCATTTCGATCGCAACCACTCGGTCCACAGTCCTTGCCTTCCGAACTCGCCGCACTGCTTTATTGCACCTGCGGCCCTCGCTATCACCAGAGACTTGCAAACCACGAAGTTCGTGAGCACTTCCCGTGGTTCCGGCTAGCTTCGAATCATGACATTTACTGCCTTGACCATACTGATTCTGCATTTCCAGTGCTGGAGTGGATTCGACCAGATCTCGGCGGACCGAGTCATCATGTCGTTCGCAAGACTCATCGCAGACTGGAACGCTGGATGGAGTTGCCGGGGTTTTCGGCTGCACTCCAGGCGAGTCACATTCGCTTTGTCTTTTTGACTGCCACCCCTGAAAAAGTTCAGAGAATTCAAGAAGCCCTCGAACGACATGAATGGCCCGACGGCACCTCGATTCACTTGGCCTCTATTCCACAACTCCTCCCATTAACAGCAAGGTATCACCATGGCTCGTGACTCTTACAATCAATCGATTGGCAATCCACTGCAACGTGACCGTCTGCCAAAATCATGGCCCACAATCGAGTACCCTTGTCGGCCGATCGGCCGTCTCGAAGAAGTTGCGGTAATCCTTTGCTGGGGAGTCTGCCTTTTTGCCAGCAGTATGCTCGCCTGGTTGGCGATTCGCCGCGATCACTCCCTGCCTGCCCCGCCATTTCTTGTAGTCGGCATCGTCGTGGGAGCCATCCTAATCCTCATGGGGGAGCCAGCCACCAAACAATCGAGCGGAAATGGACTCTTCCTTCGAGTCACGGCGAGAATCGAACAAATCCTCTCGCGGGTTTGCATGGGAATCACATTGATATCGGCATTGTTAGCGATCACTGTGTTTCGGGAGCTTCCGTCGATCATTCATCAACTGCTCGCCAGTATTGCCCTGGGAAGTCTGGTGCGGACGTTCGGACAGCACTATGTGGGATACTGCACCACTTCTCCACAGCGCCGCACGAAGGCGTGGGCATTGCGGCGTGATTGCGACTGGGCGTTGCGGGGCATCGCGATTTGGCCAACAATCGCCATTTATCTCGGCCACACCTATGGGATTGTCTGGGATTTAGCTGCGGCAACAGTGATCATCGCTGCCATTGCGACGGCAATTGTGGCGAGCAGCCGGCCGACAGATGCCATCAGTGCTCCTTGGGGGGCACTCGTCCAATGGTGCACATACAACCTGCGTGATGTCCGCGTTCCGGGCCTCTACATCGGGCCAGCGGGACCGTGGCTGCGACGCCTGTATCTCACGGCAGTTTGCTGCTTTCTGGTCACGGCCTGCGTTGCCCCATCAGTGTGGCAGAGTGTGACAAGTGCCGTCCCAATGCTGGACTTCACTACCGCGTCGTCGTCATCACGATCGGACTCTGAGTCCACTTTTTCAATGATCCTCGCCGTCCCAGTATTGGTCACTCTCGGCACGCCAATTCTACTGTGCTGGCCAGTTTTGGCTTACGCGAGCGGGCGGGGAACGCATGGTCGAACCCCAAGCAATTGGAATGATTTGATTGCCGATCTCCGCAATTCTCCTGATCCCATCGAGAAGGAGTGCATCTTCGTGGCCTCCGTACTCGCCGACGACAGCCCGGTACTCATTCCCCGCAGCGTCTTCGAGAACCATGCACATTTTCTGGGCGACAGCGGCTCCGGAAAAACGTCGCTGGGCTTAGCTCCGTTCCTGGAGCAAATGATCCAGTTCGGGGATTGCAGCTTTGTCGTGCTGGACCTGAAAGGAGACTCTTTGGAAATTTTTGCTTCGATGAAGAAAGCTGCTGAAGGGGTACGAAAACGCACCGGAAACGATCTACCACTCAAGCATTTTACAATCCAATCCGACCGTAGCACGTTTGTCTTCAATCCTCTCACACAACCCTATTGGAAAAAACTGGAATCATATGTCCAGGCAGACATCCTCTGTGCAGCTTTCGGGTTGAACTACGGCACGGAATACGGGGCCAGTTGGTACACGGCGGCAAACGCTGACGTCTGCCACCGAACAATCCTCGCAGCACCCGAAGCGAAAAACTTTCGTCAATTGTCGGAAGCTCTCGACAAACTATTGTCGGCAAAAGGTTCCAACAAGATGGACGATGACATTCGGTCGGCGGGCCTTCACATTCAACTGGTCTTGAAACGACTGGCTGAGGTCGAAGCACTCAACATTGATGCCAGTGAGTGCCCTGCGGAGATTGCCAGTCAGGCAATTGATCTGGGCGACGTGTTTCAGCGCCCAGAGCTGATGTACTTCCAACTCCCAAGCATGTTGATGCCGAGCCTGGCACCCGAGATCGCTCGCATCGTGATTTACTCGTTGCTCTCTGCCGCGACGATGACCCAGGGCCGTCGTCGCCAAGTGTTTCTTGTTGTGGATGAGTTCCAGCGGATTGTTTCCAACAACCTCGAATCTATTCTGCAATTGGCCCGCAGCATGAACGTCGGCGTGATTCTGGCTAACCAGTCAATGCAGGATCTGCAGACCCGCACCACAGATCTGATTCCGGCCCTGGAAGCAAACTGCCGATTCCGTCAATGGTTTGCCGTCTCTTGTTCAGATGACCGGACGCGTGTTGTATCCAACAGTGGCGAAACATTAGAGGACTTTGAAAGCAGAACAGTTTCGGACACGGGAGCCTCGCTCACCGTCAGTCCGAAGTTGTCACCTCGTCTGTCACAGAACGACGTGATTCTCGCGACCGACCACGCTAAGCACAGCATTATTTGTCTCAAAAACGGATCTGGCTACGCCCAGTACGGCGGCTTTCCATTTCTTGTTGGATCCGACTACCACATCACGGCTGATGAGTACGACTCTCGCCGCCGGATGGCCTGGCCTGAGGCAGGAAATGGTGCCTTTGTGCCGTGCTCTCGTCGCGCCAAAACCCCACCGAATCCTCCGGTGCTTTCACCGCCCGGACCAATCGTCACGATTGAGAGCATCAGTCAATTATTCAAACAAGACGACGATGACGCGATGCCACCTGGACGAATTGGCAGGCCACCGCGACCGGGTAGTGGCCCCAGAAAACCCCCGACAGCAAAGAAAGGGAAGAAATCGTGATAACAACGTGGACACATCGAGAAATCGACATCGTTGATGCCCTCACACGTCGTGTCCGAATGATGACTTTGTCTCAGATAGGGCAGGTGTGGTGGCCAGAACTCGGCTCTCAGAAAGCCCTTCGCACTGAGTTGAAAAGGCTACGCAAAGGGGAATTACTAAAACGCACGATGATTAATGCTCATCCACGCCTCGCGATTAAGTCGCCCGTATCCGTCTGGGTGCCTGGTCAATCCGAGCCGGATCTTCGGCGTGTAGCCGAAAGCGTGCGGAGCCGCTGGCGGCTCGGCGGGGAACCAACCGAAGTGTATTGGGCTTCAACAAAAGCGGCCAACCTCTTTGGCAGTAGCGCAGGCCAACTGCCAAACGTCCTGCACCGGGACCACGACCTGTTGCTAAGTGAAGTTTATGTCTTTTATCGCCTTCGATTCCCCGACGTAGTTCATCGCTGGGCCAGCGAAGATGTCCTTCCAAAGGCGGGTTTCCGAATCAAAAACCCTGACGCTTTCTTGTTCCACGATTCAGGACAGCCGATGCGTGTGATCGAGTCTGCCGGGAGGTACGGCATTCGACAAATCGAGTCATTTCATCAGCATTGTGTAGATCGAAATCTTCCTTACGAACTTTGGTGAGAACAATCATGCCCATAACGAACCAACGAGGACTGACTCTTCCCGAATTCTCGGTGCTGACATTCGCCGAGCACTACGGATTGGTTGTCATCGAGGCTGCAGTGCGGCTCCCGGCACTCAAGCGTAAATCGCATGCCGATGTGCAACGCGTAATTGATCGACTGGTCCACCGGCGATTGATGACGGAAACGTCGCTATACCCAGGCCGGCGTTGTTACTACCTGACTGCCAAGGCGATTGAGGCAACTGAAGCCTCTGCAATCGGTCGTCGCATGGATGATAGACCGTTGTCGGAAGAGTCAAAGATCCGCCGATTTGCCATGCTCAGTTTTTGTTGTCTGGGAACGACACCTCGAATGCGGTTAAGTCCCGCAATTCTGCAAGACACTTTTCCAACACTCGACGTGACATCGCTCACGGCCGGTCACTACCTGCAGGCGACAACCGAGAGAGTGATTGGCTTCCTCCGTGTCGATATGGGAGGCGAAGGTCGCTGGGACCGCGTGCTCGCCAAGTGCGCCGATGACGCTCGCAAAATCTCCGACAACCCAACGTGGCGTGAACGTGCGGCGGCAGGAGGTTTCGAGATCACCGTTGCAACAGCATTGCCACAAAAAGCGGAACGCCTCTGTCGCGCACTATTAGAATCTCCGCCGCAATTGCCAATACGCATCGCCGTGATCCCCGAATTACTGAACCTGATCGCACCGACACCGTTCTGACCAATCTGTATCGCGTTCGACACTCCCTCTCGCAGGGTTTTGTTTCGCTCTAGTCCCAGGAGCATGGAAAAACACCGGGACACACGATCCTTTTGTAAACCGTAGAGGGGCTGACGTTCAGGGGAACGTGGCCTTTCGAATTGCTGGAGTAGCCAGCATGCAACGTATCCGAAGAAATCCACAATACTGGCGAGCGAGGTGGCCATGGCGATGGTTTGTAAGTCGCGTGGTCAATGAGCAACGATGCAAGTGCTGTGGCCAGTGGTTCCAGGAAGGGGATATGCCTGAGCCAGTGAAGCAATTCACTAAGAACGACGTTGGTGCACAAATCTTCCCGGCGGGCAGTTTCCGCCGGGGAGCACAGGTGTTTCGCGTCGGGCGATGGAAACCCTCTCGTGGCAGCCATGAACTCGGAAACTTCATTCCGTTGGACGAGATCGCAGATCTCGTCTGCGTGATTGAAGCCGCGAAGGAACACCTCGTGTCGGAGATAAAGTCCAGAAGTCGACACAGGTAGGTTTGCTGAAGGTTTTCAATCTGGTTTTAGGGCCGTCTCCGGACTGCCCAAATACCACGCGGGGTCTATTCGACCCCGTTTTTAAAAACAACGCGACGGCGCTCACGACAAAATAGGAGCGCACGTCGCACATCGAAAGGAGGTGCTATGGCACCACAGACAAAACCAGTAAGGAAGTATCGCCGGAAAGGTATTGAGGCAGCGATATGGAAGAATCTGTCTAAGGACAATAAGGTCAGATTCAACGTCACGCTGTCGAAGAAATACAAGGATGGCGATCAATGGAAAACTGCGTCGAGTCTCGACTGGGACGACCTGCAACGGGCCCGCAAGGTCCTGGACAGGGCGGACGACTGGATTGAAGGCCAGTACGACTCGGACTCGGTGGACGAAACCGAATAGTTACGGATGACAAACCTGCCGACCGGATGCAATCCGGTCGGCATTATCTCAAGGAAGATTCGTCATGACATTGATCGTTACTACGAGCAAGTTCGAACTAGGCAAGGTTGTGATCACGGCTGCCGTCCGTGAGAGCTTGTCCCAGTTATCCGTGTTGGGGGCGCTAGCACGTCACGCGCACGGCGAATGGGGTGATCTCGACGAACACGATTGGAAAGCTAACGACGCCGCGCTGGAGCATGGCTTTCGTTTGCGATCTTCTTATCGGGAAGGGGAGGTGCGGTTTTGTATCATCACGGAGCATGACCGTTCCGTGACGACCGTGCTGCTTCCCGACGAAGACTAGTTTGCACAGAGCTTCAATAAGCTGGTTTTGAGTGCGAGGTCAAACCTCTGTTTTTTTCCGGCTGGTCCATCAGCCGGTCCTTTCTCAAACGCTTCGCGTCGACAGACAACTGTCGGCGGGGAGCGTAACCGGCCCAAGCGTGCTCCCTGTCACCATCGCTTGGGCCTATGAAGGGAAAACACTTATGAGATGGACATTCAGAACGAAACGACCGTCATCCGAGATATTGACTCCGGAATTTTGGGAAGCGATCGCGACAGTGCGTCTGCACTTCGGCGACGAGTTTCGAGACGAAGAGAGCTTCAAGTATGCGTGGCCGTATCCAGACGACGTACGAAAGGCGCTTCGGCATCTTGAGATTTGGCAGTTCATGGCCAGATATAACGGGTGGTTCAACAAGAGACAATAGTTCCTGACGTTCACAACATGGGGAGAGTGACAGCTCCCCATGTCATTTTCCTCAACTTCACTCCAATGCAATCAATTTTGAAAACATGAATATGAATACACGCCCCATACACACAATTCGAATCGGATTGATAAAGGCTTCTGTTTGGCACCGTGACACACGTGCTGGTGAGCGGCACACGGTTTCGCTCGTGAGGCTGTTTCGCGACGGCGACGTCTGGAAGGAATCAACGCGATTCGGTCGTGACGATTTGTTGCAAGCTGCCAAAGTCCTTGATCTGGCCCACACGTGGATCCACTCTCAAAATCATAACGAACGCAACGAGGTTTCCGATGCTGACGAATGACAACCCACTTAACTGCAAACGGAACAGGGAAAAGCCGTACGCCATGGTCGGTGCCGGCAAGCTGACTGCCTCGATTTGGAAAATGGAGAACACGCGAAATGGCTGGAACTACTGTTTCAACGTGTTTCGCCTCAACTCCATTAACGGCCGTGCGTCACAGCAATTCACTCCGTTTGACGTGACCGACCTGGTGAAGCTCGCCCGAGTCCTCGCTTCCACTTTGGCCGACGACGGATGCCTCGATCCTCAACAGCGACACACCCTAATTAACCTGGCAGCCGACATCGACCGAATCATCCGCCCCACTGAGTGATCGCCTCTACGCAAGGCTAACACGCACCGTGACAAATTCTGATAACAATCAGCCAGGTAGCTCTTCGAACAGCGTTAGCGTTGTTGCGTTCGGATCGCAATTGCCATCGATCGTCTCCACGCTCGACGTGCTGGTGAACCACCGCGTCAAGTTCGCCACTGTCTACGCCGATCCACCGTGGCCGTACTCGAATAATGCCGCCCGCGGAGCCGCAGAAAATCACTACAAAACGATGTCACTTGAGGCGATTCGCAACGAGCCGGTGTCGCAACTTGTCGCGGACCAGGCACACCTTCACCTTTGGACCACGAATGCATTTCTGCGCGAAGCATTCGACATCATTCGTGCCTGGGGTTTCAAGTACAAGTCCTGCCTGATCTGGACCAAGCCGCAACTGGGCATGGGCAATTATTGGCGTGTCTCTCACGAGTATCTGTTGCTTGGTGTTCGCGGAAACCTGCCGTTCCAAAATCGAACAGTACGCAGTTGGCAAACGGCGCGTCGCACGGTCCACAGCCGAAAGCCGTTCCTGTTTCGCGGACTCATCGAACAAGTCAGTCCTGGACCATATCTGGAACTCTACGGCCGGGAAGAGCACCCAAATTCAGAATGGACGGTCTACGGAAATCAGGTCGAACGAAGACTCTTTTAAGGTAGGTGACGCTGAACCAGAGCGATCACGTGATATTCATGACGGAGACACAACAACATCAACAACAATTCCCTTCGCGACTCCTGACAGTCGCTGAAGCAGCTCAGTTTTTGGGTTGTTCAGAAACCAACATCTACGCATTAATCGACGGCGGCGAGCTTCCATTCATCTCTGTTGGTCGCAGAAAAGGATATCGGCTCGACCGTTTAGATCTCGATGCGTTTATTGAGCGCCGGAAGCAATCAAAAGCCGCGGCATCTCCAAGGAAGATGCCGCGACCAAAGCTTAAACACATACGTCTCGAGTAGTTTTGGCAACCGACTCGGCAAGCCAATTCACCGCTTGCCAGCTGCTCGACGAGCCTGCTTCAGAAGATGTTCCGGCTCATGCGACAAGTGCTGGTAAACACGGGCCAATGTGCTCGGATCCGAATGCCCCATCAGTATGGCAACAGTCAGACCATCCAACCCAGATTGCAAAGCCCGCGTGGCCCACGAATGTCTCAGCGAATAAAGGGAATAACCTGGAATGAACTCCTGCGTCAACCGAGCCAGGACCTTGCGTCGAGCCTCATCACCCATTTGCTTCACTGTCTTCGGGATGAGTTCGCCCTTCACCAATCGATTCGGTGTCAGTTCTTTCAGAATGACCTGTATCTCGTTCTCCAGTGCCGCAGGATCAAAGTGGTCACTCTTCCGAAGCAGTTTTACTCTCAGGCGATCAAAGGCACAGTTAACGGCATCTGGCGTCCAGGGCCGTCCTTTGGAGTTACGAAAAAGTACTCCGGTCGGGAATTGCTGCATTCGCCGTCGAGTGATCTCAAGTGCGGTCTCAGACAAGTAAATAATTCTTGGCTGTCGCTTCCCTTTCGCTTCGGATTTTGGAAACACCCATCGCTGATGCTCCAGTTCTACATGACGCGCCTCGACTCTCAACGATTCCTGCGGACGGCATCCTGTCTCCCATGTGGTGATGACCAAGTCTTTAAGCGATTCATCGCTGATGAGTGTCAGCAGCAACTCGTATTCGTCCGTTGTGACTCGTCTCTCACGTCGGTCGGCGGTCGGGACTTCCAGATGCTCAACGGGATTCTCGCTGAGGTATCCTTGCTGCACCGCCCATTTGCAGCAACGTTTCACGGAACGCAGGTAGTTCCTCCGGGACGTTCGGCCGAGGCCCGGATAACTATCGACCCATTGCTGAACGTGAAACGGCTTCAGGTCGGTTGTTCGAAGGTCGGGGTATCGCTGGCAGAACCTCTGCAGCCGGTAGCGATACCATTCAAACGTATCAGCGGCACGATTGAGCTTAACCCAGTCGAGGAACGCATCGACGACGGCGACCAGCGATTGGGACGAGACTACGCGTTTCTGCGGCTGTCTCATCAATTGGTAGAAGCGTTCGAACGCTTCCTTCTTGTCAGCACCCAGATTGTGCTGCACGCCTTCAACGGTAACGAACCAAGCTCCACGAGCCTTGCGAAACCAAGGTTTTGCACGACGAGCCATAAAGAACCCTCCAGCTACGAGTGATAAAGATCCACACGAGCAGCCCGAAGGGTTTGCTTGGGCCACGGTCAGTTGGCGCTGACCGTGGCCATTTTATTTACCGAATCGTAATTTTGGAATTCAGTGCCGAATTCCGTGCCATCAAGTTAGGCGACTGGCGTTTTGTTTCAAAAAACCAGTCTTTTTCAGTGCACCCGGTAGGGCTCGAACCTACAACCTTCGGTTCCGAAGACCGACGCTCTATCCAATTGAGCTACGGGTGCGTTTAATCAATTCATTGTGTTTCCATACTTTTCGGCAGCGGTTCAGTTT
>Ga0154020_10003592_pt1 | contig 18644 bp, 21 predicted proteins | sample Klosneuvirus_201_FD_109709 | JGI IMG/M metagenome (GOLD analysis project Ga0154020, IMG submission 109709) | Active sludge microbial communities from wastewater, Klosterneuburg, Austria - Klosneuvirus_20160825_MG | ecosystem: Engineered > WWTP > Aerobic digester > Activated sludge | place... | reverse complement strand
CCTGGATCGGCTCACGCCGGACGAGGCGTACTTCGCCGGCTTGCCGGCGCTGAAGCTGGCCGCGTAAGATGAAGATCGCTGGTGCGCCCCGAGTTTCCCACCGCGGCGTGCGTTCGTCGCAAGGTAATAGTCCGAGGACGGCCCTTCTTGACAGGCGCCGCAGTCAGACGTCAACGAGATGGTGAAGCAAGCCGAAGGCGACACGCCAGGTCTGACCATCGCAGTCGAGCGTCGCCGTGCGCTGGTTGATGCGCACGATCAGGCCGACGCGGCGCTGCAGATGTTGGTCGGTGAAGCTCGCTCGCTGGCCAACGCGGAAGTCGGCACGACCGGCGATCTCCGGTGGTGGTCTGGGCGGGCTTTGCTCGGGCACTGCGCCTGCGGCCTGGGCGACGCTCGGCTCTGTCAGCACGATGGCCGCATAGGGCAGCGTGAAGTGCGTGCGAGTTGCCTCGTCCAGCACCGTGACGCGGCGGTCCTTCATGGAGACGACCCGCGCGGCCCTCAACTTGCCGTCGTCCCAGTTGAGGTACTGGACCTGCTGGCCGGTGTGCAGCTGCCCACGCGCCTGCACGATGCGCCGCGGGTCGGCCAACAGTTGTTCGATCACCCAGCTGAGCTGGTACAGCTCGGCACTGGTAGCCATTGGCAACTCTTCGATCAGCTTGATGCGCATGAGCCCATTTTGCCCATGCCCGCCAGCGCTGGCGTTCAGGCGGCCATCGGCAGGTCTTGCACGTGGGCGTCGTCCGCCAGATTCGCGGCGACCGCCCAGGGCAGCAGCTCGTCGATGCGGTCGCTTGGATGGTCGGCGATGCGCTCCAGCACGTAGCGCAGGTAACGCTGCGGGTTGATCCCGTTCAGCTTGGCTGTGCCCAGCAGTGTATAGATCACCGCCGCCGTGTGGCCGCCGGCGTCCGAACCGACGTGCAAATAGTTTTTTCTTCCGATCGCGACGCCGCGCAGCGCGCGCTCGGCCGAATTGTTGTGCGCGTCGATGCGCCCGTCGCCCACGAAGTTCGTCAGCGCCGTCCAGTTGCCCAAGGAATAGCCGATCGCCAGCGCCATCGGCGACTTGGCCGACACCTGTGCCAAGGTCTCGTTCATCCAGGCCTTCAATTCCGCCAGCACCGGCGCCGTGCGCACCTGGCGCATTCGCCTTCGCCGCAGCGCCGATCGCCCGTTCACTTCGGCCTCCACCTTGAACACCTCGCCGATCCTCACCAAGCCCTGGTGGGCCAGCGTCCCGGGCAGGCGATGCTGCTTCACGTGGATGTCCCACAGCTTGCGGCGCGCATGGCTCCAGCATCCAGCCTCCAGGACGCGACCGCCCTCGTAAATCGCGTTGTACCCGGAGTACGCGTCGGCTTGCAGGATGCCGCTGAACTTCTTCAGATGCCGCGCCGGGTGTTCGCCCTTGCGGTTGGCCGAATATTGGAACCACACCGCCGGCGCAGCAACCTTGTCGCCGCTGGGGCGGTCATCCCGAACGTAGACCCACAGCCGACCCGTGTGCGCCTTCTCGCCCTTGCCGCCCAGCGCCCGGATCGGCGTGTCGTCGCCGTGGATCTTGTCGGCTTGCAGCACGTAGCGTCCGATCGCATCTGCCAACGGCGTCAACAGCCGTCCGCTTTGGCCCACCCAGTCGGTGATGGTCGAGCGCCCAAGGTCGATGCCGTCACGCGCATAGATTTGGCACAGCCGGTACAGCGGCGTGTGGTCAGCGAACTTGCTCACCAGAATGTGCGTGAGCAGTCCGGCCCCGGCCAAGCATCTGTCCACTGGCCGGCTGGGCGCCAGCGCTTGCGTGATCGTGTGGCAGCACGCACAGGCCAGCTTCGGACGAACGTGGCGCACCACGTGAAAGGTTCCCGGTTCGTAGTCCAGCACTTCAGAGACGTCCTGGCCGATTTCGCGAAGGCCAGTTCCGCAGGCCGCGCAGTCGCAACCGCCCTGCGGGGTGTGCACCACGGTGCGCCGCGGCAAGTGCGCCGGCAGCTCGCGCAGCCCGGGCCGCAGCTTGGGCTCGCGCTTGCGGCGCTCCTCCTGCAGCGACGTCACGTTGGATTTCAGATCGTCCTGCTCGCCAGCTTCGCCCTGCGGGTCAGGCATGACCACCGGCTGCGCTACCTGGCCGCCCACGAGTTCAAGCTGAGCGTGCTCGAGCTTCTCGCTGGAGCGGCCGTACTTCATGCGCCGCAGGTACGCCAATTCGACCTTCATCTTGTCGATGGTCAACTGCGCGATCTTCAACGCCTCGTGCGAGCGCCGGACCTCGCCGCTCAATGCAGCGTTGTTGGCCACGAGGTCCGCGAACGACGTCATGGCCATCACTTTGCCTGCTGCGTCCACCGCTCGCAACGGGACTTGTCCTGTCAACCATCTGTGCGCTCGAACTACACCGCCATGCGCGGTTGCCACGTGCGCTCAGGGTGCCGCCAGTCGATTCCTTCGAGCAACATCGACAGCTGCGCAGTGCTCAGCGCGACGCTCCCGCTCTCGGCCTGCGGCCATACAAATCGACCTCGCTCAAGACGCTTGGTCAACAGACACATGCCGTCGCCATCGCTCCACAATAATTTCACCAGGTCGCCTCTGCGGCCGCGAAACGCGAAGACGTGACCGCAGAACGGATCCTCGCTCAAAGCCGTCTGAACCTTGGCCGCCAGCGAGTCAATGCCGCAGCGCATGTCCGTCACGCCAGCGGCCAGCCACACCCGGGTCCCTGTACGCGGCCCGATCATTCGCTTTGGCGCAGTGCGCGCAGGACACCGGTCAGCATCGCCTCGTCAACGCCGCCGTGAAGCCGCAGCTGGGCGCCAGCAATCTCCAGCTCGATCACGCCCGGGCGACTGGCTCGGTTGGCCGGGGCAGCTGCCGGCACTGGTCGCACTTTCACCGTCCTTTCACCCTCCGGAAGCACGCAAACCGGCAGTAACGTCGCCGCCTGCGGCACCGGTGATCCATGCGTTCGCAGGTGATCGCGTCGCCACTTGAACAGAAGGTTTGCGTTGATGCCTGCCTTCAGCGCGATCGACGACACCGAGGCGCCACGCCGCAGACTTTGCTCGACGAGGTCGGCCTTGAAGGCCCGGTCATGTTGCCGGCGCGCCGGCGCCGCGCCTCTTGCGTGACTCTTCATGGTGTGCACTATCTCCTGCTGGTGCACACCATCAAGCGGGTATGCACTCCTTCAGGTCAGATGCTGCAGCGCCGCCCGACTCCGCGCAATGACGGGATTCGTCGGACTATTACGTCGCAAGCGACGCCCGCCGCCGTGGAAAACTCTGCACCGTTGGCAACCCGCCCGCAGTCCACTTATAAATTGGGGAATGTTGTTCAGACAAGCGGAGCCACTTCTCATCTCGATCGAGGGCTGGTACAACCCGCGCCGACTGCACTCCGCGCTGGACTACCTCTCGCCAATCAACTTCGAGGAGAAACATGACGCGGAGAACAAGCGCGCCCAAGAACACGGCTTTCCCACCGCGGCGGTGGGTTCGTCGCAAGCGCCGATCGCCGCCGTGGAAAACCCTGCACCTGAGAGCGCTTGAGAATCAAGCCAATACCTTCACTCAACTCGGCCAACTCTTCTGAGGACAGATAAATCCGAAACGGACTTTTTCTCGGCGTACGCAACCTTTCGCGGAAGAATCCGCGCCAAGCTGCCATACCTGGCCGCGCTTGGCAAGCATATATGAGACCTTTATGAAAACGCCTACTTAAGCTACCGGTCTGCCCGAGCTGCCGGGGCCCCCTGCACGGTACCGCACGGGCCAACGAGGTGCTACAGCCTCGGTTGGTTGGGCACTCTGGCGCCGGTGGCGGTGGGAAGGGCGGCTGGCGCCAGACGCAAACTTATTAAGAAACTCAATCCGATGATTGCTACCGCTGCACAGCCTAAAAGCAGTTGGCTCTCCGCAGTGCTGCTCGCCATCGCAGGAAAGAAAAACCGCGCTAAGCCGTAGCTACCCACCAGCAGCGACAGTCCCGCAATCGCGAAACCCATCGCGCGGGACGCGACCAGGGCGCGGCGGTCCGCGCGCGTGACCAGCTTCGCGACCCAAAAACCATTCACACCGTCGGTAGTCATCATGCCCAGCATGAATGCGCCCGCGAGCAAAACTGAATAGCCCAACCCCGACATGCTCGATGCAGCAAGGGAGAATAGCGCCACCAGGCTGAGGGTGTCGAACGACAGAGCGAACAGGGCGCCGACGGCGACAATCAGCGCTGGATGACTTATTTGCGCGAATCGGCCAAGCAGCCGGCTTTTGAGCCCTGCGGCAGCCACCACCTCGTTGGCAGGGGCGACCAACACGCTGTAGAGATTGACAAGGCCCAGCGCGTAAAGAAAACCAACGGATATTCCTGCGCCCAGGGTGTCCAGCCAGGCAGGCGTCTGCCACTGGCGATTAATCACGCTGACGCCGATTGCGAGAAGGATGACGATACCGCCGTGGCCAGCGGAGAACAAGAAGCCCGACCAGCGTGCGAGCTGCTCGTTTCGCGACGCATTGGTGCGTGCAATACCGTCTATTGTGGCAAGATGGTCTGGATCCATGCCGTGCTTCAGTCCAAGCGTGTACACCATGCCGAGGAGCGACAGCCATTCGTTGGGTAGAGGCATCACTGCTAATCGCATTCAATATTTAAGCCAGGAGTTCACATCGGCGCGAAATCATCCCGTCCTTCATGATGGAGATCAATCGCCGGGGTAATAGCCTCAACTTGATCGTGCGTGCTCGTCGTGCATTTTGGGATCAATTCAAACCTCATTTTCATTCGCAGCTTTGCAGCAAGATTGCTAAGTGGGTCATGGCGTTCGCCTTCTGCCCATGTCTGTGGGACACTCTCCCTGCTACAAAACCACGCTCGCTTAATGCGAATAGTGATCGGTTGAAGTCGTATAGATGCATATGGCTATTTAGCTTCAAGCGAACTGTCCGGGAACAAACAATCCAGGCTGCCCACCTGTGTGCAAAAAAAGTACTCCCTCGTTACCTTTTATGCGCTGCACGTTCCGAAGGCCTGAAAGGCCTGCCATAGCTTTACCGGTGTAAACTGGGTCAAGAAATACACCCTCGTGGATAGCTGTCAGTTGAATGGCCGCGCTGCCCGCTAAGGATGGAATACCGTAACCTGGGCCTATGTAATGGTCATGAATAATGATCGCGTCTTCTGCTAAATTTGACTTGATTCCGAGCAAAACCTCTGTATCCCGAACTAACCTCATCACCTCCGCTTTCGATTCTGGCGCAGGTTTGCTGACTGCAATTCCCTCGACGCGCCATGGCGCCTTATACCATGCACTTCCTAGGAGCCAACCAGCAATAGTTCCCCCCGAACCTACCGGCAACACAACCACATCTGGTTTGATTGAACGCGTGGCAAATTGCTTCAATACCTCCCGTACAGCCAGGAACTGTCCTACCACCCCCAGCACAGATGCGCCGCCGCGCGGAATAACATATGGTATGGAACCAGAATTCTTCAACTTCAGTGCCAGCATTTCCATTTCACGGTCCACACTGGTTCGGACAGTACTTCCAGTAAAGAAGACTTGAGCTCCCAACATTCGCACCAATTTGTAGTTTCCAGAATAATCTTCGGATTGGTTCCCCCAGTAGACCGCCACCATTTTTAACCCATACCGGGCCGCCACCGCAGCTACTGCCCGCACGTGATTAGACAACGGGCTGGCGCCGGTAATTAGTGTATCGGCGCCTTGCGCCAGAGCGTCTCCCACTAAGAATTCGAGCCCGCGGATCTTATTACCGCCGAAACCAAAGCAGATCAGATCGTCACGCTTAATCCACAGATTGCTAATCTCAAACTTCTCTGCAAGGTTAAGCAACCTATGTATTGGCGTACGCGGACCTGTCAGGCGAACACGTGGAAAACATACGTTACCGATGTGGGCTTTATAAAATCGGTTGCGCAGCATTAAATATGGCTACTTAATGTTATGTTATTTAATGTACGATCAACAAGCGAATGACAATGTGCGACATGCGCGTTGGGGTTAAACAGCTCTTCAATTTCTGCTGCTGACATGAAAGTCAAGATCAACTCGCTACTCAACAATGCATCCTTGAAATGAATTTGCCTTTCGCGCGCCTGCATGGAGAGGTCGTATACAGCCTTATAAGCAGATGCTCTACCCATCTTCGCTGCCAGCTTAATCATTACGGCCTCGGAAAAGATATATCCTCGTGAAGATAATAAGTTTTCTTGCATGCGTTTACTGTCAACCTGGAGCTTTTCTACTAGGTCCGCGACAATCATTAGCGCCTTAGCCGCAGCCATAGCGATTTCTGGTATAGCATGCCACTCGACTTTCCAGGAACGTCCGTCCCGTTCGTGTTCGTGAACGGCGCCCTCGGCTAACATGGAGACGTTAGCTCGAACAATTCGCGACAGCGTACCGACATGCTCCGACATTTCTGGATTCCGCTTATGGGGCATTGTTATGCTACCAACGGTCCCCCGCACAAAACCCTCTCTCAACTCGTCGATTTCTGTGCGTTGAAGATTGTAGATTTCGCGACAGATACGATCGGCAGTTCCAACAGCTAACGCAATCACGTTCGCCCATTCAAGAATGAGGTCGCGACTATTCCCCCACGACATGTCAGGAACGTTCAACCCGAGCTCTACGCAGAACGTCGTTTGAATATCAAACGCCTTTGCTCCTTGGCCCGAAAGTGAGCCGACCGCGCCACTTAATTGCCCAACTTCACCAATAGCGCCGTAGGCTTCAAGCCTCTTCATGTTCCGGCGTACTTCAGCAATCCACGACGCCACTTTGTAGCCGAAGGTGATTGGCAACCCCTGCTGACCATGCGTGCGTCCGGCCATCACAGTATCTCGATGTGCTTTGCAGAGTATTAATAAACTATCGTGGAGGCGCCTGAGATCATCGCAAATAACTTGGCGTGTTCTCTTCAAAGTAAGCATCATCCAAGTGTCAGTAACATCTTGGACCGTCGCTCCAAAGCACACCCACTCTGCGGCATCGCCGTTACAACGCTTCTTAAGCAGTTGCAGCAACCCATAGGTGGAATGACCACTAACTTCGTAGTCGGTTCGGAGCGACTCTAAGACCTCAGTATTCACTTCTACGGACGCGCACGCTCGTCCAATCTCATTAGCAGCAGCTACCGGTATCAGCCCGTGCGCCGCCTGACATTTTGCAAGCACTGCTAGAATCCGAAGCCATTCCCCGACACGAAATGCATCGCTAAATAGCATTCTTGTTTGCTTTGTACCCCACGCATTTCCGTAAACATACGACGCTATGGTTAGTAGGCTCATAGCTTCTCGCTTATCAAACGCCGCGCTTCTTTGAGTAGCTGCTCTTCCGCGAATGCAATCTCTCGTTCAGATTCGTTCAACCATACCAAGTGTTGGGCAACCCGCCTCTTTAGCTCCTCGACCATCTCCAGAACGCGACAAGGTGCAGCTCCGCCAACGACGGTGCGAGAGCGAATTGCCTCGTCAGCTGACATCAGAAAAGGCAGTATGTCATTCCGAATGTCTAGCGGTCGCCCAAGTACTTCCATAGATATATCGCTTACTAGATTCGCGTCTATTGCGTCCATGCTGTAACCCAGCTTTTCCACTGTTGCCATCAGGCGCCCTACAACTTTGTGCGCGTCCCGAAACGCCAACCCCCCGTACATCGCCAACCCCTCTGCAAGATCTGTGGCTACCGCGAAAGAGTCTTGCAATTTTGCTCGGCAGTTAGCTTCGTTGATTTCAATTCCGCTGAGAATCTCTTCAACTAGGCAAACTGCACTAGATACTCGGTCTACAGCCAAAGGCAGCTCTCGGTACGCCTCCAAACGGCTGTCCATTTGTCCCGACGGTGTCCTACCTGAAGCCATAAGCGCGTTTTGGATGCCGATCATGTGATTGGCAACGTTGCGGAGATAGCTGAGCCCAACTGGATTCCGCTTTTGCGGCATTATTTTGCTCGCTCGACAATGGCGGTCAGCCAATCTTATTAAACCGAATTCATTGGTCGTGTAGACCATCAAATCTTCGGCTAGACGTGAAAGGTTTACGGCGATTATTGCTAAACAGGATCCTAGTTCCACTGGTAGGTCTGCCTGCCACATCGCGTCTCGTGCATGCTCCACCAGTGATCTAAAACCTAATAGGTCCGCAAGCATCAGTCTGTCCTGAGGCATGCGACTGCCGTTTGAACTCCCACAACCTCCCACGCAGCGGTTCAGGCGGATATATAGCTCGCTTAATCGTTGTAAGTCTCTCTCAGCCGGGAAAGCAAAACCTGAAAGATAGTGGCCAAAAGTGGTAGGTTGAGCGATCTGAAGATAGGTGTATTCAGGGAATATCGTCAATCGATGTTCTGACGTTACTTCCAGCATTCTTTCGATCATGGCACAGAGATTTTTGCCCAATCGCAAAACATCTTGTCTGATAACTAGAATGAAGCCGGTATTAATCGTCTCTCGGCGCGCGCGGCCAGCTCCTAAGAAAGCGGTTGCAGAGGTTTTGTCGTGTAGTAGCGCTTCGCGATTGGTCACCACATCCCCGAGCGATGGATCGAGAACCGGAAGCTTTTCGACTGCGTGTAAGCTCAGCAGTGCCTCCATTAATTCGACCGCCGAATTCCGTGGGATCGTTCCGAGTCGCGATTCCACGAGTGTGTGAGCGATGTCAGTCAAGTTGACTGTGTGGAACAGGCGCTTTTGCGATGCCAACTCGTCAGCAAAAACAGTACTTTGTAAAATTGAGGAAGGTGGTTCGCTCAGCATCCCGCCGATCTCGAGAACCTGATGGGCAACTGTTTTTTCGTGGTGCATTATTGTTTCAATAAACGTCGTTAGCTGTACCACTGACAATCGGTATGTCGAACGCCTGTTTGCGATCCTTCCCGGTAGAGCCCTTATGGGCGCTCAAATCACGCATTGACAGCTTTTCTGCAGCGACGTGCCGCAACGTTTCAAAACGCAGCCCGCGGCGAAGCGCTTCCAGCGCTAGGCATTGCGTCGTTTCGATATTGCCAAGGTTTACGTTGGGCCCAAAGTAACGAATCAATTCCGCTTGTTGAGCTTTTCTTGGGGCCTCCCAAATGACCCTGTCTAGGCAATCGCCGAGATCGCTAACGAGGCGCAGAAAAAGATCACTGCGAATACTGCCATGATCGTCATATATGCCGATGCCCGCGCCACACTCCCTGCCTTCCACGATGACCCATTCGGCACCCGCATCGAGATCCTTATGTATTTGCTCTACGACGCTCGCTATTGGCAGTTGACGCTGTGGATCCTTCGACCCGACTTCCGTGATGACAATCAGCCCCGCCTCGCGTGCCTCGGCAATTAGCGAGCCACGCCGCATGCGATCTAGGGGCACAGTGCCGTCCGATATCTCAACTGCGTCAAATCCCAATTTTCTTGCTTGGTGAAAATAGTCTTTGCTATCGTCACGCAAGATCAATGCTTCGAACAGAGTGCCGCCTGGGTAAGTCAAAATACCCTGACTACGTAAAATGTCGAGCTTTCTTTTCAGTATGTAGCCTGGAGTAACAGCAGATGTTCCAAATCCGAATTTCCAATGATCGATATGGGAACCTGCTATTCGTAGGATATCCGCGACTTGGGCAACGCCGAGACCTGTGTCAATTACCATTGTCACGCCCTCGCGACCAGGTTCGCGTGCCCTTGCTTTAGCACCAGCAATAACGGCTTCAAAATCAAGCCAGCCAGAGCTATTTCTTGTCGATAGCATTCACTACCTCCTTTAGCGCTCGCTCAATCATTGCCAAATCCGATCCCCAGGGGACAATAATCATCGCACCCTCCCTTTCGATATCGAACTCGAGAAGGCAACACTTCAATATCGTTAATTCCCCGTTCTTCCTGGCAAGTTTGCGAGGGCACATTTCAACACGCTTGGGCTCATCTCCATAGTAATGACGATGAAACTGAACACTGCGTTCACATCCGATCAGCGCCCAATCACGCCGCTGAACTGGGCGCTCGTCGAGAAAATGCACCGGGGCACCGAGATCCTCGAGGCCGCCTGATCGGCAAGGGACTAGGTAATCGGTTGGATGGATGGTCGAACATAGGTTGCGTAGGTCTATCGGTTCCAGAATCGGGCGCATCGGCGGCAACTGCGCGTAACGCAAGACCTGTTGAATCAGACCCATCAGTTTAGGGGGCTCAGGAGGCGTAACTTCAACCACTCTAATCACGATGGGGTCTGGTCGGTAGATAAAATTGATGTGGTCATACATACCTTCGCAAATCAAAGCCCCGTCTGAGTCGACGCCGCTTTTTGCCGCCAACTCTGCAAGAGCGGATGGATTCGCGCAGTCAGTGCCCGAATCTTTGACAAATACGCAGCGCTCTGGTAGCGCCAGTACCTCAACGTGAATAATCTGCGAAAAGAACGCCTCGCGATCCGCGACATCAATTGCAACGATAGCGTGCCGCGATGCTTTATCATGAAGAAGAACAAAATGAGTACGGCGGTAAGCTTCTTTTCCAAAGAAATAGGCTGTAATTGCAGATTCAGTCATCTCTCCGGTATACGGTTGGTAACTAACCCCGCGATACGGTAGCGGTACGAGATTCTTGGTACCTTTCCAAGATCGCGGAGTCAAATCAGTCATAGAACTACTCCTGCATACCTATTGTTCAGTCCAGCAATTCCGCTGCTGTCAGTCCATGTTACTGGCGCGTCAGTATTATTTCGTCAGTCGGATTAGATGTCAAGTGCTTTTTCGGCGAGTGTTGCGGGTTTTCGATCTGTCCGGATCTGTAGCACGCGATCTGTCCGGTCGGGCCCGCCCGATCTGTTGAACACCGCCACCATGGCGGCCATTGCCGCTGGTGTTTCCACGCGCCGTTACGCCAAGACGGTTGATCAACTGCCGCCGGATGAACATTCCTCGGCCACCTCCGGCAGCGCCGTGTCGCGTCGCTTCTCGCCCCGAGCCAACAGCAGCTGGATGACTGGCTCAAACGCAAGCTCGACACGCTGGACCTACAGGCGGTGATGATCGACGGCATCGATTTCCGCGACAGCGTCATCCTGCTGGCGCTGGGCATCGACGCCAAGGGAAACAAGCACGTGCTGGGCCTGCGCGAGGCTCCACCGAGGCCACCCGCGTTGTGCGCCCGCTGCTGTTGTTTGACCTGATCGACCGCGGCCTGGATGCCCAGCGCATGGGCCTGTGGACGCTGCAAGCCCGCTCAGCCCTGGTCCGAACAGTCCACGCAGCTGCTCAAGACTCTGGTCCTCGGCAAGACCATCTCCTTCAGGTGCCATGACCTGGATCGCTACGACCGCCACATCTGCGATCTTGCCTTGCGCACGACCGCCAATGTCCAGATGGTCCTGGCGGGCGTGGCCTGGGCCAACCGGGCGAACCCACGCTATCTGCGCGATAGCTCCGTAGCCGCCGCCGCGGACCAGGCGCGCATCAATCGGCGCGGCCTATGGAGCCAGCCGGGGCAAACCGCCCCCTGGGAATGGCGCAAAACTGAGTGGATGCAGCCGCAATGCCCAAAGGGAGGTAGATCGTGAGCCCAACACCGCGGGCGAACCCCGCGGCCTTTGAGCGCCGAAGCGGCCAGGCCGGCAAGGTCACCTCAACACAGGCCGACCTGCTGGCCGCGGCTGCCTATATCGACCCTCCCGGCGGGGACAACGAAGTTGGTGTGCTTGACTCACAGGAAGCCAGGCGGCTCGCCGCGATGTTGCGTCATGTGGCTGCTTCACCGGCGATTTCGCCCGACGAAGCCAGCGTACAGGGCTGGCTGGCCGCTTTGTCCGACGCTCTTCTGGCCTCCAAGGGAAATGACTGGCTGCACGAAAAGCTCAAAGAGATCATCACGCATTTGGCCAGTCAAGTCCGGCATACCGAAGCAGCAGAATCGGCTTTGCTGCTGCCCGGGGGACGGGAACGTGAGTAGCCACCGAATCACTGGCGCCCTTGCGCCAGTCCTCCCCGAATTGGGCGCGGACGTCCCTCTGGAGGATCCCGGTCGCGTTGATGAGCATGTTTGCGCAGCCCATAGTCCATGCTACCTTCACAGCGAATCCGGCGCCGTTTTCTGCTAAGGCGGAGGCGGATCGCATTGGAGCGCTGTTCGAGCGCGTGCAGATCGTGCATGTTTGCCCACCTTGTGCCGGCTTCGCAGCCCGGGACAACCAGAGCGGCCTCGCGCACCGTGGCCGCTAATAGTCCGGCGATAGACGCCGTCCTTCTGCAGAATCTTCAATCGCTGGAGGTCCGTGCGGTCTCCACCGCCGCCATGCTCTCGGACGGGATGCGCACGCTGCGATCGTCGATCGAGAAGCTGGAGGATCATCGTCAGCTGCTTTCCGAAGGGCGGTGCCTGCCAGTGGGCTCGGTCGAATTCATGCGTTCGGCGATGGCTCTGGCAGGCCTCGAGGAGCCCGAGGTGAATCCTTATCCGACAGAACTGCACCCGTGGCTGCGCCGCCAGGTGCGAAAGGGCTACCCCGCGGACATCAAGGGCCGCTTGTTCGTCAAGCCCGTGCAGCTCAAGCGATTCGACGGATTCGTTCTCGACACAACCTCGCCGCCGCCTGTGGGAGATGAGCATTGGTGCGAGCAGCATGCCGCTTTCCAGGCCCTTGGGCCGACCGAAAGGGTCTGGATCAGCGAGCCGGTGCAGTTCATTAGTGAATGGCGCTATTACGTGCAGGCCGGCGAGTTCTTGGGTCAGGGGCGCTACGACCCGGATGGCGCTGAGAACGCGCTACAGCCGGATCTTCAGGCCGTGCGCGCCGCGATCGCGGCCTTGGGTAAGTTCGAGCCGTACGCCCTAGACATGGGTGTGCTGGCAGATGGCCAGTTCCTCGCGGCGCTGGCGCTGTTGCTGTTGCGCGCGATTGCCTGAGCGCAGCGCAGCCCATGCCCTCGCGGATCCGCTGGACTCGAGTCGAAGCTGTTGCGATAACTATTCTTATCACCATAGCCATATTTTAGGGTTAAACTGGCATTTGTGAAAAGTAGCCAGTTCACAGCCAGGCCAGTGGAGGACCAGAGTCCGCCCGGCTTTCCCGACGCCGCCGCGCTGGCCGCGCTGCGCGCCTGGTACGAAGGCCTGCCGGCGTTCGAGGCGGCAGCGCGTTACCTCGAAAACAGAAAAGCCACCGGCCAGTCGGCGCGCGGAATGCTCGGCCACATTCGCCGCCAGCTTGCCGCCTTCGCCAGGTCCCGCCACCGCGACGATCTCGCCGCGCTGCTGGAGCACGGCGACGCCGAGCGGTCAAAGCGCGCACGCGCTGTAGCCAACGCGATTCAAATGCTGCGCGCGCTGCCAGCGCCCGTGCCTCTGATCACCGACGACATCGGGCTGTGGCTGTCGCCTCGCGCGATCAGCGCTTTGCGTGCGCACGGCATCAATACTCTGGCCGACCTTACGGTTCGAATTCCTCGACGGCGCCGTTGGTGGGCGGCAATTCCGGGACTCGGCGCGGCCGGCGCGCGCGGTATCGAAGCGTTCTTCGCAGCGCACCCCCAGCTTACCGAGCGCGCACGTGCGCTGGTGGCCACCTACCCGCCACAGGATCTCGTCCCCTGGGAAAAGCTGGTGCTGCCGCACGAGGTCGATGGCTCCCGGGGCAGCTTCCGGGCACCGCGCGCCACCTGCACGCTGGATGCGAAGAACGACTACGAAGCGGTGCAAGCCTGGCTGTCGCTGCACGAGTCTGCTTCAACCCAGCGGGCCTACCGCAAGGAGGCTGAGCGGCTGATTCTCTGGGCCATCGTCGAGCGCGGACGGGCGCTGTCATCGCTGACGGCCGAGGATGCCATCGCCTACCGCGGCTTCCTGCGCCGGCCGGCGCCGCACGGACGCTGGATCGGTCGGGCGCAGCCGCGCTCATCGCCGGAATGGCGACCGTTCGCCGGCGCGCTGTCGGCCCGCTCGGTAGCGTATGCCTTGTCGGTGCTTGGCGCGATGTACCGGTGGCTGATCGAGCAGCGCTACCTGCTGGCCAACCCCTTCGCCGGCATCAAGGTCAGAGGCGCTGTTCGATCTACGCCGCTGGATGCCACGCGCGTGTTCAGCGACGGTGAATGGGCTCCCGTTCGCACCATCGCCGACGGCCTGGAGTGGTCCTATGGCTGGGAAGTGCCGGCGGCGCAGCGGCTGCGCTTCGTGCTCGATTTCGCCTATGCAACCGGCCTGCGTGCGAGCGAACTGGTTGGTGCGACCCTGGGCTCGATCGAGCGCGACACCCACGACGACCACTGGCTGCATGTGGTGGGCAAAGGCAGCAAGTCGGGGAAGGTGGCACTGCCGCCGATGGCGCGCGCGGCGCTGGACCACTACCTGATGCAGCGCGGCCTGCCGATCACTCCGGCGCGCTGGAGCCGCAATACGCCTCTGGTGGGTAGCCTTGAGGAGGACAGCCAGGCCGGTATCACGGCGGGGCGCCTGTGGGGCGTGATGCGGCGGTTTTTTGCGACGGCGGCGCAGGTAATTGAAGCCGACAGCCCGGCGACGGCCGAGAAACTAAGACGCGCAACGCCACATTGGATGAGGCATACACATGCGACGCATGCATTGGCGCGCGGCGCGCAACTGACGACCGTGCGGGACAACTTGCGGCACGCGTCGATCTCGACGACCTCGATCTACCTGCACAGCGACGAGGTCGCGAGGGCCAAACAGCTATCCTCGGCGTTCTCGGCGCAGCACGATTGAAGGCCTCTTCCTCTTATTGCGGGCCAGTCCCCTTTCGGTGCCACAAACTTGGGCGGTGGCACCTTCTTTGGCGCTGAGGTTCAGAAGATTGCGCTGTCGACTTCGGTGCTGTTTCGCTGAGACCGGCTTTCGGGTCAACAAACGTCCAGTCGTTCCCGTTCTGGAGCTGCCGGTCATGGCGCACAACTTGAATGTCCGTTCAAGACTGGTTGCCGACGCTCAGTAGTCGCGGCTGGTTGACCGAACGCGAGCATCGGCATCAACACCGTCCCGTTGAACAAGAAGTCAGCCCTGCGCAGGCGATGCCTAGATCGCCCGCAGCAGGGCAAATCCGGCGATCAGACCCAGGAGCGTGGCGAATTGCGGGCTTTGCGGCGTCAGGCCGAAGGCTTGATACAGGAAATGCTCGCAGTTGAAGTCCATCAGCGAGTACGGCTTGCCCAGCATCTGGCGCGCCTGGTAGAGCACGATCTCGCGGGACAACGCGGACAACTGCGGCATCTCCTCGGCGCCCATGCCGGCGGTGAAGACGGGCATCGGCTCCAGCACCACCTTGCCGGCGCGCCCCGAGCAGGAGATCACCAGCTGCTCGCCGTTGAGCCACTGGTCGGTGGCGATACCCTTGTGCCAATACACGAGCCGGGATGTCCGGATGGCTTGGCCGGGCGCGAATACCGTGGAAGGCGTTTTGCGCATAAAATATGCCTTAATCAAGTATGCGTTTAGAGGATACGTGAACCAAAGGAATCCTGTCAACCCCCTGCCCATGAGCGGTGTCCTGCCCTATGCGACCCTGGTGGGCAAGGTGATCGAGGAACGGCGGCTGGCAATGCAGCTCACGCAGGCCGACATGGCGGGCGTGCTGGAGATCGGTCAGTCGGCCTATTCGCGCCTGGAGGCCGGCCAGGCCGCGATGACGCTGCCGCAGCTGCGCAAGCTCGCCCAGGTGCTGGGCGAAGAACCGCACATGATTTTGCTCAAGGCCGATACCCTGGCGCAGCAGGTGCAGACCCATGGGGTACCCGTGCCCTCCGACAAGGCGGATAACCCGGCCGACAAGGCGGCGCTGCTCATTGGCCTGGGCCTGCTGGTTGCCCTCATGTCCAGGGGATGACGAATGGGCGAGGGCCGAAGCGCAGAAGTCAAATCCAAGCCGCAGCCGGTCAACCAGCACTGGGTCCCCAAGTTCTACCTGCGGTACTTCGCGACACAGCAAACGCGTGAGACCGACTCGCCCCAGGTCTGGATCTTCTCCAAGCGGGATGAGGACGGCGACGAGAAGCTGACTCACGTGCGTAACGTGTGCGCGAAACGGTTTCTGTACACGCCGTTCCAGGAAGACGGCTCGCGCAGCTGGGACCTCGAAAGCCGGCTGGGCGAGGTGGAGACACTGCTAGGGAGTCGTTGGCCGGAGTTTGCCGAGGGCTACGTCGGGCTCGGCGACGAGGATGTGCGCAAGGGCCTGTCCCTGTTCATGGCGATCATGCACCTGCGCAATCCGGCGGTGCGGGAACAGGTCGAACGCATGCATCAATCGATCCTGGCCTCCTTCAAGGATGCGCCCCTGAGGCCGGACGGCAATCCCGACGTGGAGGAAGTCGACATCAATGGGAAGGTGCAGGCCATCGACACCCATGGATGGCAGGCCTACCGCGCGTGGGGCAAGAACGAACACGACCGGTTCTTCGCCGACATGGTCAAGGCCCAAACCGGCGACATCGCCAGGATGCTGCTGAAGAAGCGCTGGTCCGTGGTGTGCTGCGACACGGATGTCTTCATCACCACCGACAAGCCGGTGGCCATGCATCACCAGGAGCGCGAGAAGTACGGGTTCGGAACCCCCGGCGTGATCGTGACGTTTCCACTCGGCCCCAAGCGACTGCTGGTCATGGACGACCTGCACCACGAGCCGGCCAATCAGTACTACCCGCTTAAGGACGGGAATGCGGGTACGTTCAACATGACGACATGGCACGGCGGCAGCCGGTTCATGATCACGGGGCGGCCCATCTCCGAGGTGCTCGCCGAACTGGTCGCGCTGGACGATCGATAGGCATCGAGGGCCAGGCCATCAATCACCCTGTCCGCGTTGTCCTCAGGTGGTTCGCATCGCGCTGCATCAAGGCGTTCAGCTCCGCACACAGCAGCCCCACGTCGGAACCGTCACCCGACTCATTCAGCAGGCGCTTGTGCGTGACCACCACGTCGTTCACACGTCGGCGTCACGGCGCCGAACTCAAGACGCAGGCTCTGAGCGAATGCGCGCAGCCCAGAGCATGAGTGGTGCGCGTGGCGCTGTTGCATTCAATACAGACGTCGTTGGCAAGTGGCGCCGCCTCGCACAGACGGGAGCCGCGCCGTTGCCGACAAAGTCGGATTTCAGCTATCGATATTGGTATGGCGAGCGGCTGCTCAGGGTCGAAGGCGTCTGATGGCTTGTGTTCAAGCGGGTACCGGCCATTATGAGAAGACCCCAGTTATGGCAAGTTGGAGGTTGACCGGCGCACAGACTGCCTCGTACATGGCCTGTCCGCGCGCCGATCCCCTTTTCATAATCACAGCGTCTTCAGGAACTTGAGTAGCGAGTCCGATGCCCGGAAGCGCTGGCTGGCGGTGTTGGGGTCCTGCAGCTTGGCAAGCGCCTTCTCCTTCATCGCGAGGCTGGCTTCCACGTACTGATGCGTGGTGGTCGGGCTCTCGTGGCCGAGCCACAGTGCGATCCCTTCAATGGGCTCGCCCGATTGCAGCAGGTGCATGGCAGTGGAGTGTCGAATGGTATGAGGCGAGATGCGGCGGTCACGCAGGCTCGGCAGACTTGCGGTTGCCGCCTTCACTGCCAGTGCAAGCCGCTGTGTAACGTTGGTGCGTGTCATCGGGTGGCCGGCCCGGTTGGGCAGCAGCGCCGAGGTCGGCTTCAACCCGGGATTGAGCCTCAACCAAGCCCGGATCGCCTTGATCGTCGAGCGCCACAGCGGCATCGTTCGCTGTTTGCGCCCCTTGCCATGCAGGTGCACGCAGGCTGCGCCATCGAGCACGACATCGGCCAAGCGCACCCCGATGATCTCCGAGACTCTGGCGCCAGTGTTGTAGAGCATGTGCAGCAGCAGGTGATCGCGCTGAGTGGTCCAACTCGCGCCGGGTTTGCCAATGATCGCCAGCATCTCCTCGCGAGACAGGAACCCCAGCATCGGTCGCTCGCAGCGCTTCATCGGCACGCCCAGGGCCTGCTCGACGACGTGCAGCGCACCAACGTCACGATGGCCCGCGAACTTCAGGAACGCACGCAACGCCGCCAGTCGGGCATTGCGGGTGCGCACCGCGTTGCCCCGGTCCTGCTCCAGGTGGTCCAGGAAGGCAAGGATCAGCGTCGAGGTGATGTCGTCCAACCGGATCGCGGTGGGCTGCTTGTGCAGGCGGCCCACGGCGAAGTCCAAGAACAGCACGAACGCGTCCCGGTAGGTCACTACGGTGCGCGCGCTCATGGCGCGCTGCTGCGTCAAGTGCTCGGTGAAGAAGGACTGCACCAGCGCGGCAAAGCTCGGTGCAGCCCGTGGGTTCGTCGGCTTACTCATCGCCGTCCTCCCACGGATTGGCGAAGCGCTCAAAGCGCTGGCCGACCAGGCCCATTAACTCCGGCACGCCGGTGAGGTACCAGTAGGTGTTGGAAACCTTGGCGTGGCCCAGGTAAGTCGACAGCGCCAGCATGCGTTGGTTGATGTCCATCCCTTGCTCATGCCAGAGCACCAACCGACGTACCGCAAAGGCGTGGCGCAGATCGTGCACGCGAGGCGCGCCGTGGCTGCCGCGGTCGACCCAGCCGAGCTGTTTGCGCAGCTGGTCGAAGATGCGGCGTGCCTGGTGATCGCCAACAGGTTGCCCGAGCAACCGTCCGCGCGTGGCCACGAAGAACGGCGTCTCAGG
>Ga0154020_10003591_pt1 | contig 18647 bp, 15 predicted proteins | sample Klosneuvirus_201_FD_109709 | JGI IMG/M metagenome (GOLD analysis project Ga0154020, IMG submission 109709) | Active sludge microbial communities from wastewater, Klosterneuburg, Austria - Klosneuvirus_20160825_MG | ecosystem: Engineered > WWTP > Aerobic digester > Activated sludge | place... | reverse complement strand
CTCAGTACCAGTTGATGCCGACGCCGATCGTCGCGCCGGTCACCGTGTTGTCGATGCCCTTGTACGCGCCGTTGATCAGGCGGCCCTGCAGATCGATCGAGAAGTAGCGCGCCGAGAGCAGCTCGTAACCGACCGCGCCCATGATCGCCATGCCGTTCTCGGGGATCGACGACTCGTCGACGATGCCGTCACCGTAGTAGCTGCGCTCGAGGCGGAGGTTCGCGAAGCCGATGCCGCCCTTGATCCAGAGCTGCGGGGTGATCCAGTACTGCGCGGCGATCATCAGGGTGCTCTGCACGAGCGTCGTGGTGTCACCGCTCGCGTCGGACGAGACCGTCTGACCGTTGACCTGCACTTCACCGAGCAGCGCGAGGCGAGGACCGATGAAGCCACCGATGTGGCCTTCGATCATTCCGGAGATCGGGTTGTAGTCGCAGTTGGTGCACTCGATGTCGCCGAAGCGATCGCTCATGCCACCGAGACCGATGCTTCCGCCGAAGGTCAGCCGGCCTTGGCGATTCCAGAACCCGCCGGGGAGCTGATAGGTGGGCGGCTGGCTTGCGTAGTACCCGCCGCCGCCGCCGCCACGGCCATAGCCCTGCGCCGACGCCACCGCTGGAGCGAAGAGCATGAACGCGAGAACGAGGAGCATCTTGGTAGGCTTCATGAGTTGTCCTTCCGGCGATCGCCGTGGCGGAAATCTTCGCAAGTCTGGGGCCAGCATGCGAGTTGTTGAACCGACTGAGTATTGCCGGATTCCAGCATGTTACGTGGTCCGACCACTGCAGTGGGATGTGCTGGAACGCCACGTTGTGAACGTGGGTTGATGATCTGGCGCAAGCTTGTCGCGAATCAGCTCACGCGAGGATGAGCAGCTGGTCGACGACCGCACGGGCCCGCTTCGCATCGCCGTGCAGTTGCACACACGGGACGTTGCGGGCGGCGAACAGCGATTCGACCCACTCGGGCGACGTCTGCGGTGCGAGCCACCCCGCGTCGATCAACGCGGCGTCGACGGGTCGCACGTCGCCGCTCGCGAGCTGCACGAGTGCACCCGGATCCGTCGCGCCGGTCACCGCGTAGCCAACGGCGGCGAGGTCGGACTGGATCTCCTGCAGCCGCGTCGGTGATGCGCCGATCAGCACGCGACGCTCCGAGCGACGCTCGACGCGATCGAGGAACGCGAGCCACCGCGCGCGATCGGCTTGTCCCATCTCGGTGATGTAGAGGCCGTACCCCGCGGCGAGACCGCACGAGCGCGCTTCGTTCTCGGTGATGTGACGGACGACCTTCGCGCGACCGGAGACCGGAGCACCGCCGTCGTCGAGGACGCTCGAGAAGTTCAGCGTCGTGCCCAGGATCAACGCGTGCTGCGGGTGAACGAACATGCCGTCGCGCGAGACATCGAGTGCTTCGCTCTTCACGACGCCCTTGCTCGTCCCGAGCGCGAACTGCCAATCGACGGGGAAGCGACGCGCGGTGCGCGGAGGCGCGGGCTTGATCGTGATCTTCGCGGCGCGCGCGGCGGTGAGCAGCGCGGTCAGCTGACGGCGCGATGCATCGTCGAGCTGGAAGTTCACGCTGAACGACGATGCGCCGCTCGTGATCGCTTCTTCTTCCGACGAGATCTTGCCGACGTTGCCGCGCACGAGCGCGCGATGACCACCGAACGAGAGCGCGACATCGACGTGATCGTTGATCCGCGGCAGCGCACCGGCCATCAGCGCCGCGCCTTTAAGCGACAACGCGCCGACGCGGATCGGGACCCAGCGACCACTGCGCAGGTACCGCGCGTAGATGATGTTCGGTTGCACCGGGGTCAGCGGCGGCGCCTTCGTCGGAATCGGGGGCGGGGTCGTCGGCATGCGATCCGTCGCCACGTTTGTTTCGGTGCGCGCCATCGGCATGCGCAGCGATTCGCCCGACGCGATCTCGTTCGCGGGCGTTGCCATCTCGCTCGCACGACGCTCGATCTCCTCGGGCGCCATCTGCACCGTCGGCGCGCGATGTTGGTTGCGGACGACGTGTCCGGTGACCGCTCGCGTTGGAAGTGGCGAGGCATCGGGCTGCGTGGGCAACGGCGGCATCGTGCGCGGGAGGTTGTCGCGCGTGCCCTTCGCCTTCACGAGCATCACCGGATCCTGGGTGTCGCCGCGCGGCGTCGCGAGCATGCGCCCCGACGGTGACTTCAGCTCGCGGATCATCCTCACGAGCTCGATCAGCGCACCGACGACGACGCGCTGGTTATCGACACGGAGCGAGCACCGCGCGAGTCGTTCCTCGAGGAAGCGCCGGCGATCGCCGCGCGAGAGCTCGGCGGGCTGGATCATGCCGAGCTCTGCGAGCAGCGCGATCTCGACGACGTAGTGCAGGCGATCGGAGCCGAGCGCCAACGGGTCGTACGCGAGGTTGATCAGCGCTTGATCCGTGGTCGGGTCCCAGTACGCGCGAACGTTCGCGAGTGGAGGCGCCGCCTGATCGTCGAGCGGCGAGAGCGCGTGACTCCAGTGACCGAGTCGCTGCCGCGGTTGGTCGACGATCAGGAACGCTTCGACGAGCGCTTCCCCTCCCTGCTGCATGTTGCTGCACCCCTATAGAGCAGCGGGGATGCCACCCTCTCGAACCGCAAGCTCGCTTACGACCGGATCGGGATCGAAGACAGATCGTTGGGGTGGTTTCACGGATGGGATCCCTCGGGAGCGCGGCATTCCTGCCATGGGCTGCGTGGCACGAACACCACGATTTCCCAGGATCGACTGGCGATCGACACTCGATTTCTTGCCCAAGTATCCGTCCGACCTAGAGTATCAGTCCATGAAATCCGACGAGCGCGGTCGCGGCTACCGACTCCCTCTCCTGCCGCTCCGCGACATCATCGTGTTCCCGCACATGGTCGTCCCGCTGTTCGTCGGGAGAGACAAGTCGCTCTCGGCGCTCGAAGAAGCGATGGCCGGTGACAAGCAGCTGCTGCTCGCCGCGCAGCGCCGCGCGAAGACCGACGATCCGAACGACGACGACATCTTCGCGATCGGAACCGTCGGCCACATCATCCAGTTGCTCCGGTTTCCAAAGGGCCCGGTGAAGGTGCTCGTCGAAGGCCGCGCGCGCGCACGGATCAAGAGCTTCGCGCAGACCGAGCCGTTCTTCGTCTGCGATGTCGAAGACGTCGAAGAGCCCGAGGACGATCTCAACGAAGTCTCCGCGCTGATGCGGTCGGTGCAGGACGTGTTCGAGGACTACGTGAAGCTCAACACGCGCATCCCGCCGGAGATGCTCGTCAGCGTTCGCACGATCGAGGAGGCCGGTCGCCTCGCCGACACGATCGTCGCGCACGTCGCGCTCAAGCTGAAGGACAAGCAGGAGCTCCTCGAGACTCCATCACCCGCGCGTCGCCTCGAGCGGCTCGGCGAGCTGATGCAGGGCGAGATCGAGATCCGCCAGGTGGAGAAGAAGCTGCGCTCTCGCGTGAAGAAGCAGATGGAGAAGCAGCAGAAAGAGTTCTACCTGAACGAGCAGATGCAAGCGATCCAGAAGGAGCTGGGTGGCGAGCGCGACGAGTTCAAGAACGAGCTGAACGAGCTCGAGCAGAAGATCAAACAGAAGAAGATGAGCAAGGAGGCAAAGGACCGCTGCCTCAAAGAGCTCAAGAAGCTGAAGCAGATGTCGCCGATGTCCGCCGAGGCGACGGTGGTGCGCAACTACCTCGACTGGGTCGTGGCTCTCCCGTGGGAGGACAAGACCGAGGACAACCACGACATCAACAACGCCGAGAGCATCCTCGAGGCGGAGCACTACGGCCTCAAGAAGGTCAAAGAGCGCATCCTCGAGTACCTCGCCGTGCAGGCGCTCGTGCCGCGCCAGCGCGGTCCGATCCTGTGTCTCGTCGGACCGCCCGGCGTGGGCAAGACGTCGCTCGCGCGATCGATCGCGCACGCGACGAGCCGCAAGTTCGTGCGGCAGTCATTGGGTGGCGTGCGCGACGAAGCGGAGATCCGCGGCCACCGCCGCACGTACATCGGTGCGTTGCCCGGCAAGATCATCCAGTCGCTGAAGAAGGTCGGCTCGCAGAACCCGGTGTTCCTCCTCGACGAGATCGACAAGATGTCGATGGACTTCCGCGGTGATCCCGCGAGCGCTCTCCTCGAAGTGCTCGACCCCGAGCAGAACAACACGTTCAACGATCACTACCTCGATCTCGATTACGACCTGTCCGACGTCATGTTCATCACGACGGCGAACCAGCAGCACGCGATTCCGCTGCCGCTTCAGGATCGCCTCGAGATCATCGAGCTCCCCGGCTACACCGAGTGGGAGAAGGTCGCGATCGCGAAGCAGTACCTGATCCCCAAGCAAGCCGAAGCGAACGGCGTGAAGGATCTCGCGATCCAATGGAACGACGAAGCGCTGACCTTCATCGTCCATCGCTACACGAAAGAGGCCGGCGTTCGAAACCTCGAGCGCGAGATCGCGACCGTGTGCCGCAAGATCGCGAAGGAGTACCTCGCGAGCAATCGCGAGCTGACCACGTTCGACGTCACGCCCGAGCAGCTGCAGAAGTGGCTCGGTGTCGAGAAGTACCGCGAGACTCGGCGCGAGAAGGAAGACGAGATCGGGCTCGCGAACGGGCTCGCCGTCACGATGTTCGGTGGAGACCTGCTCACCGCCGAGGTCACGATCGTTCCGGGCAAGGGCAAGCTGACGCTGACCGGCAAGCTCGGCGAGGTGATGCAGGAGAGCGCGCAAGCCGCGATGAGCTACCTGCGATCGCGCGCCGGAACGTTCGGGCTGTCGAACGACTTCCAGAACAAGACCGACGTGCACGTCCACTTCCCCGAGGGTGCGATCCCGAAGGATGGCCCGTCGGCGGGCATCACGATGGCGACCGCGATGGCGAGCGCCCTGTTACGGATCCCGATCCGCCAGAACGTCGCGATGACGGGCGAGGTCACGCTGCGCGGGCGCGTGCTGCCGATCGGCGGTCTCAAAGAGAAGATCCTCGCGGCGCATCGCGCGGGTGTGGCGACCGTGCTCTATCCCGACGAGAACCAGAAGGACCTCAAGGACGTGCCCGAGGCGGTGCTCGCGGAGATCGCCGTGATCCCCGTCAAGCACATGGACGAGGTGCTGCGCCACGCGCTCGCACATCCGCATCCGGAAGAGTTCCTCCGCGAACCCTCGAGCGTCGTCGATTGGCGCATCGTCGAGACGATGCCGCCCGACGATCCGCGCGACGCGCACTGACCCGAGCGCGTGATCACCAGGTGGCGTCGCGGCGCAGCCGGGCGACGCTGGACGGCAGGCTTCCGGCGACGAAGTACGTACACGTTCCTCCGCTCCACACGCTCGCTCCCCGAAGAAGTCGATCGCGGAGAGGTGCCCAATGCTGGCCATCGAAGTGCGCGATGGTGCCGTTGCCGCCGATCGCGAAGAGGTCGTCGGGGCCCATGCCGTGCACCGAGACGTACTGATCGAACGGCATCTCCTGCGGGATCCAGCTCCCCTGCTCGCGATGCGCGGCGTGCCCGTTTGCGCCGACGACGACGAGGTCTCCGCCTGGCGTCCCCCACAGGACGCGCGGTTGTTGAACGGGCGGGAAGACCAGGGGGATCCAGCTCGCACCGTCGAAACGCAACAGCGACTCTCGCGTGAGCGCGTAGATCTCGTCGCGACCTAGAGCGAGCGCCTGGATGGGAGGCGACCCCACAAGCTGCTGGCGGTGCCACGTGCCGTCGAAGAAGACGTGCACCCATCCCTCGTCTCCGGTGGCCGCGATGACGCCGTCGTTCGCCATGCTGAGGCTGCGCAGTGGCGTCGGGAATTGCTCTGCCGTTGCCGACCAGGTCGCTCCGTTCCGAAGGAGCAGATTCCCGTCGTACGTGGCCGCATAGGTCGTACCGTCGGAGGAGCCCGTGATCGCGGTGATGGTCGTCATCGGCGCGTCGAGCTCGATCGACCACGAGGTCCCGTCGAAGTGAAAGATCTGCGACGGACTGCTGGTGCTCGCCCCCGCGACAACGAGGAACATGTCATCGCACGTGCGGCCCCACGCGATGGACGCCGCGGCGTCGACGGAGGCGATCGCGACCACGTCCTCGATCGCGACGAACGCGTTGACAGACTCGCGCGCGATCCCCTCGACCGTGCCAGCGAACATCTCCGAGCCGATCGACGCGAGCACGATGCCACCAGCCGGCAGCGTCGCGTCGCGTAGCCATCGCGTTCCGTCGAATCTCACCACTCGGGTTCGCGAGTACTCGAACGCGTAGAGGACATCACCTCGTTGGCCGATGCCGATGCTGCTACCACCCCAGCCGAGCTCGCGGGTGATGTCGCGATTGTCCCACGTCGTACCGTCCCACGACGCCACGTGTGCGCTCGCGCTACCGGTTCCGGCGATGACGAGGCTCGTACCATGACCGAGCAATCCGCCGATCGACGTCAACGGATGCGTGATGGGCTCCCACGCGGTACCCGACCACTTCCTCAGCCCCGTTCCATCCGAGACGAAGGTGCCCGCGGGTCCCGTCGATGCGAACGCTACGGGGATCGGCGGTGTGGCGATCGGGAGCCACCCGACACCATCGAAGTGGAACGCGATCCTCGGCCCGGTCGTCGGTGCCACGAACAGGTAAACGTCGTTGGCGCCCGCGCCGGCGAACACGCCGTTGGTCACCGATTCGAGGGTCGTGATGTCTCGGCTCCACGTCGTGCCATCGAACCGAGCCACGCCGTCCTCGGTGAGGGCCCACGCGTCGTCGGCCCGAGCCGCGTAGATCGACTGGATCAACGCTCCCGTCGGTGGCAGGGGGATCGGCTCCCATTCGCCGTCGCGGAAGCGGAGCATCAACGTGCCGCGTGCCGCATATCCCACGCCCTCCGCGCTCGAGAGCTCGAACACACCTCCCGTCGCGGGTGCTGCGACGGGCTTCCAGCCGACGTGATGACACGCCAGAAGATCGGCGGTGCAGACGGCGTCGTTGCAGCCGAGGAAGCCCGCGTCGTATCCGAGATCGAAGCAGCTGGTCTCGGGCGGAGCGCCATCGCATTGCTCGATCCCCTGCGCCAGTCCATCACCGCAGATGATCGCGAGACACACCTCGTCCGCGCAGATGCCGCCGCTCGCGCGAAGAGGCGACCACACGCGCATCGCTGTGGCTCGTCACCGCGGGAGCGATGAAGGTGCGCGACGCGAACGGCGTCCGCGTGATCGATCCGACGCTCGCCATCGTGATGCCTCCGCATCATCCGTTCGTCGTCGCGCATCCCGCCGGGCCGGACATCTGCCTCGGTTTTCACGGCCCCTTGATCGACGAGCTCGCCGCAGACGGACCTCGACTGATCCCGATCACACCCGCGATCGTGGCGCGCATCACCGCAGAGCTCGTCGCCTATCGAGCCGGCACCGGCGACGAGATCGCGCTCACCGAGCTGCTCGGATCGATCGTCGACCATGCGAGCGTTCGTGACGACGCCCGTCATGCGAGCGTTCGTGACGATACCCGGCACGCGGGCGATGCCCGGGACGCGCGCACCACGACGTTCCCGAGCGAAGCCGCGGTCGGCACGGGTCGAGATCTCGCGAGCGCCGTCGCACGCGAGCTGCGGCTGTCGTTCGCGCGATCGACCTCGCTCGACGATCTGGCCGAGATCACCGGCTACTCCGTGTTCCACACGTGCCGCGTGTTCCAGCGCGCGACCGGGCAGACGATCCACGGATTCCGCCGCGAGCTCCGGCTTCGACACGCGCTCGCGCGGTTGCTCGACGGTGACGAGCCGCTCGCCGAGATCGCCGCGGCGACGGGCTTCGCGAGTCAGTCCCACCTGACGAACCTGTTTCGCGCGCGGTTCGGAATCACACCGGGTCGCGTGCGTACACGCGATGGCCAGCGGTTGCTGGCTGGCTAGTCGGCTTCGTCTTCGTCGTCAGCGTCGAAATCTGGATCGGCCTTGCGCTCCTCGCGCGATCGATCATCCCAGCCCGGGCCGAACCACAGAGCGCCGATGCTCTGATCTCCCGACATTCGATGCTGCGTTTCGTCGGACTTCGTCCATAACCGGCGCACCCCGCTCACCTCGTGCACTTCGGCGAACGTGATGCCCATGCGCTTCACGATCTCGTCTACCTGCGCATCGGTCGCGTCGCGCGGAATCTCGAGATTGCGGTCGTAGCTCAGCTCGAGGTGTGCGAACTGCTCGTCGAGATAGCGCATCACACGATCGATCGCCTCGCCGTTGTCGAACAGAAAGGAGTCGATCGGGACGTGGCGCACCCAGCGCCGGATCATCGCCGCGCATGCGCGGTCCGCGGCGACCTTCGTCGCGAACACCGTCTTGCGCACCTGACGCGTCTCTTTTTCCGCCGAGTAGTACTCGTCCGTGTAGAAGAAGCCTCGGTGGCGAATGATGTACACGGTCAGCCTGGGCCGTAGTGCAGCTCGTCGTCGTAGTTGCGATCCTCGTCGTCGTCGTCGTCATCGCTGTCGTCGCCATCTGCATCACCGTCGACTTCGAACACCTGCGCGAACGTCACGTCCATCCGTTTGACGATCTCGTCGACCTGCTTGTCGGTCGCTTCCTCGGGGATCGTGAGCTCGTAGTCCCACTCGATGCCCTCGTCGGGAAACTGCGACTGCATGTACTTCACGACGTTGTCGATCGCGGCGCCGTCGTCGAACAGATAGTTGCCGAGCGGCTCGTCGCGCACCCACGCGCGGATCAACTTCGCGCACGCGTTGTCGGCAGCGGCCTTGGTCCCGTACGTCTTCTTCGAGACCTGTTTGAACGTCTTGCCGGGCGCGTAGTACTCGTCGGTGTAGAAGAAGCCTTGGTTACGAATGACGTACATGCCCGTCTCCTGATCGTCTCGTCGTGATCGTCGTCGGCGCGCTCGGTGGCGCGACCGTGCCGTTGTCCATCCACAACTCGAAGCTCATGCGCTGGAACAGCTCCGCCGGTGGAACACCATCCGGCATGCCGATCGCGCGGGTCGTCGGATGCAACCGCGGTAGCACCTCGGAGAGAAACCACGTGTTGTGCGTGACCAACAACGACTGCACGTGCCCCGTCACCGCGTACGGCGAGCGCAGGAGCTGCAGCACCGCGTCGTCAGCGTAGGCGCGCTGGATTTCGACGAACCTCGCCAGCTCGCCGTCGATCGGCGCGATCGCGCCCGTGAAGTCCGCGAGCGTCGGCAAGTACTTGCCGCTGAAGTCCGCGAGGACGTGGTCGGCTTCGCACACGTCCTTGGTCGCGACACGCGCACCGCCGGCACCGCCCGTGATCCCGATCTCCGCACCGAACAGCGGGATCACCACCCGGCGAATGCCCCACAGGTTGTGAAGCAAGCGGTGGCGATTGTCGGAGCACAGCTCCTTCGTGGTGTCGAAGAACGCGTGCAGCGCGAGGTAGTCCTCGGCCTCACCGCCTCGTCGATTCGCGGATAGCCTCGCGTGCCGGAGGGGATCCATCCCGGATCCGGACGTACGGACGGCGCGCACAGTCGCATCTCCGTAGTTTTACGTACGGTGCTCGCCGCCATCGGAACGAGCAATCACCGCCCATCGCGGTACGGTGCCGGGGGATGTTGCACGAGTTCCTCGAAGCGAACCGACTGGAGCTCGCGCAGCGGTGCGAACGAAAGGTCGCGGCGCGGCGATCGCCCCCGGCGACATCCAACGGGCACGCGGGCGTCCCCGTCCTCATCGACCAGCTGACGAGTATGCTGCGCGAGGCTCAGGTCGACGAAGGATTTCGAGAGCCGATGCTCCTGTCTCCCGAGATCGAGGTGTCGGCGAGCATGCATGGCGGCGACCTGCTCCGTCGAGGCTTCACCGTCGATCAGGTGGTCCACGACTACGGCGACTTGTGCCAAGCACTCACCGAGCTCGCTGCAGAGCGCGGCCAGAAGATCAGCGTCGACGAATTTCACACGTTCAACCGCTGCCTCGACAGCGCGATCGCAGGTGCCGTGACGGAGTTCGGCCGCCAGCGCGACGAGCTCGTGTCCGAAGCGGGCGCCGCGACGCTCAACGAGCGCCTGGGCTCTCTCGCGCACGAATTGCGGAACCTCTTGGGTACCGCGAAGCTCGCCTACGCCGCGATCAAGAGCGGCCACGTAGCGGTCACGGGTGCGACCGGCAACGTCCTCGATCGCAGCCTCGACGGGCTCGCGGATCTGGTCGATCGTGCACTCGCGGATGTCCGCATGACCACCGGTCTGCACGCTCGCCTCGTGAACACCGCGCTCGCGGATATTCTCGACGAGGTCTGTATCGGCGCGCAGCTCGATGCGACCGCGCGCGGGATCACGTTCACGGTGTCGGTCGCGCCCGACCTCCGCGTCACTGCGGATCGACAGATGATGTCGTCGGCGGTCGCGAACCTCTTGCAGAACGCGTTCAAGTACTCGCGCACCGCGGGCCATGTCGCGCTCACCGCGCGGATCGCCGATCGTCACGTCCTCATCGAGATCGCCGACGAGTGCGGCGGCCTTCCGTCGGGCCCGCCCGAGGAACTATTCCGCCCGTTCGCTCAACGCAACCGAGATCAATCCGGTGTTGGACTCGGCCTCACGATCAGTCGCCGCGCCGTCGAGATGAACGGCGGCAGGTTGTCCGTACGTGACGTGCCCGGCACCGGCTGCGTGTTCACGATCGATCTGCCGCAGACGTGATCAGCGCTTCGCGTGGAGGTCGCGTTCGATCGCGTCGAACGTGGTGTCGACCGCCTTGGTGTACGCGGCCCAATCGGCCTCGGCGAGTCCATCCATCGTCGCGACCGTCGTCGATAGTTGATCGCGGCGTGCACGCAGGCCCACGACCGCATCCTTCGATGCAGCATCGGTCTTCGTCGAGAGCGTCGCGAGATCCGCGTCGAGCTTTGCCATGCGCGCGGTGACCGACGTGCCATACGTGGCCCGCGCCCGCACGAGCGCGTCGCTGGCAGAGCCGACCTTGTCGCGATCGGACGCGAGGGCCTTCTCGCCGTCGGCGAGAGCTTGCTGGTGTTGCAGCACGTCGCGCTTCTCGCGCTCGATGTCCGTCTCGCGCGCGGTCACCTCGCTGCGCTTCTCGCGGAGATCGGACTGCGCTTGCGCGAGCGCACTGCCGGAGCGGTCCGTGTCGGCGGAGTTGTTGCGATCTTGAGCATCGCGAGCTGCAGGAGCAGAAGTACGAGAATCCCGCGCGGTGTCATGCGGTGACACCATGCAATCGCGGGCCCGCGGCTAGAACGTCACGCGCGTGACGGTCATCGTGACGTCGTAGCAGGACTGCCCGGTCTTCTCGCGATCGGGATACGTGACGTAGCCGAAGATCACGACGTCGCCCTTCGGCACGTCGAGGGGCAGCGGCTGGCACTGGTTGTCCATCACCTTCAGATCCGGATAGCGGCCGGGCTTCGCGATCGCGCGCCCGCGGAACAGGAGGCGCACCTTGTCGCCATCGGTATGCATGACGGGCCAGCTGAGACCACCCATCGGCCAGCGTCCGCTGAGCACGACATTGCCGTCGGTGCGTGGCTTCCCCGAGACGCGGCAGGTGCTGTCGTGACCAGCGGACACGGAGCACACGCCATCACCGTGCGTGATCGGCGTGATCACGTCGATCACGTGCGTGCCCGACGACACCTCGAACGAAGCCTTCTTGTCGAGCTTGCCGCGTCGCTTGCCGTCGATGAACACGATGCCGTCCGGCTCGTCCCACTCGATGTCGAGCGTTCCGGGGATCGCCTTCAGCTCCTTCACGACCTTCTCGACGGCCGCGCGATCGGGGACGTCTTCGGATGCGAGGTACTTCTCGAAGTACTCGATCGACATATCGATCGACTTCTTTCGCCGATACAGGTCGGCGAGGTTGTAGAGCGCGTATGGATGCGGCGCGATCTCGTACGCGCGCTTGTACTGCTTGATCGCTTCGTCGAGGTCGCCCTTGTCATCGGCGACGCGCGCCGCGGCGAACGCATCGCGCGCGGCTTTCGTGATCTGCGGCGGCAGCGACTTCGGCCCCGCGAACACGGGCGCTGCGAGGACAGCGATGACGACGGCGACGAGCAGCGCGCGCATGCGTGGGTGGTACCGCGGCGCGTGCGTGCGCTCACTCCATACGTTCGGCCACTACTGGGGAGCGAGCGCGCCTTCGCGATCCACCGCGAGGCCCATCGCCTGGAACCCCTTGTCGACGTAGACGACCGAGCCCGTGATCCCGCTCGCGAGCGGGCTCGACAGGAACGCCGCCGTCGCGCCGACTTCCTCGGCGGTGATGTCCTCGGTCAGCGGCGAGTTGCGCCGCGAGTAATCGAGCATCTGCTGGATGAAGCCGATCGCGCTCGCCGCGCGCGACGCGTACGGGCCCGCGCTGATCACGTTGACGCGATGGCCCCACTTGCGGCCCGCTTCGAACGCGAGCACGCGTGCGTCGGACTCGAGGGCGGCCTTCGCCGACGACATGCCGCCGCCGTAGCCCGGCACCACGCGCTCCGCGGCCATGTACGACAGCGACAGGAACGAGCCGCCCTTGCGCGTGTGCGGACCGAGCGCTTGGACGAGCGACACGTTGGAGTACGCGGATGCCGAGACGGCCGAGAGGTAGCCCTTGCGCGAGGTCTCGAGGAGTGGCTTCTTGACCTCGGAACCGTTTGCGAGCGAGTGCACGACGATGTCGACACCACCGTCGGCGGCGATCGCGTTCGCGAGCCCACCGATCGTGAAGTCACCGAGGTCGCGGTAGCGCTTGCTCGTCTTGACCTCGTCGGGGACGTCCTCGAGGCGGTCGTATTCGGCGTCGAGCGGATAGATCTTCGCGAACGACATCTTGTCGCCCGAGGACAGCTTCAGCGACTCGTCGAACTTGCCGCGCTCGAGCATGGTCTTGAAGATGCCGAGGGCGGGTGGCCAGGTCGCGACGGAGACCTTCGCCCCCGCTTCGACGAACGCCTTGGCGATGGCGAAGCCAAAGCCACCATCGTCGGCGACGCCGGCGACGAGCGCGTGCTTCCCGGTCAGATCGATCTTCAACATGGGCGGTTGATCGCGCGAATTCGCGTGGTGGTCAATGTCACACTTTGCCGGAGGTGGAGTTACTGTGAGCCACCGTTTCGGTCGGCAGGTGCCGTACCGTAAGGCGTGCGATTCGTGGCGCTTGCCCTCCTCGCCCTGGCGAGCCCGATCGCGCGGGCGGACGTGTTTCGGGGCCGCACGCACCAGCGCGTGACGAGCGAGGCCGCCGCGCCGCCGCTCGTGTCGAACACGCTGTACCTGAACGACTGCAAGCCGAACGGGTGCGCGCTGCAGCCTGGCTTCGACGACACGCGCACGAATCACACGAGCATCGCGTTCAACGCGACGACGATGTCCGCGTGGCCGCACAGCGACGCGCTGTGGGACGAGCTCGTCGCGTGCGTGCGCGCGACGTTTCGTCCATTCGACATCGATGTCGTGACGGCGGATCCGGGATCCGCGAATCACTTCGAGGTGATGATCGCGGGCACGTTCGCGCAGCTCAATCCCGAGCTCGAGGGCGCGGGCGGTGTCGCGCCGTTCATCGGTTGCGGTGGCTCCGACGACAACGTGATCAGCTTCGTGTTCGCGCAGCAGTCCGATGATCTCGAGTACCTGTGCGGCGCGGTCGCGCAAGAAGCCGCGCACGTGTGGGGACTCGACCACGAGCTGAACGCGCTCGATCCGATGACGTATCTCGATCTCGGGAGCCTCAAGCGGTTCCAGAATGCGGATGCGCAGTGCGGGACGGTGCTGCACCAGCCGCAGCCGTGCGCGTGCGGCGGCACCACGCAGAATAGCTACGAGTATCTCGAGCAGATGTTCGGCGCGACGGAGCTGCCACCGTCGATTGTCGCGATCACGTCGCCGGGGAATGGCGCGTGGGTGAAGCCGGGCTTCCCGGTGCACGTGATGATCGATTCCGTGCTCGGCGGCACGCGCGCGACGCTGCAGATCGATGGACAGGAGACCGCGACGCTGTCGCCGGGACCGTTCGCGTTCAACGCGCCGGAGACGATCACCGGCGGCGTCCACGAGGTCACCGCGATCGGCATCGACGGCGGCAATCGCAGCGTGACCACCACGATCAGCGTGCATGTCACGCCATCGTGCAGCGCGAGCAAACCGTGCGACGAGGGATACTGCATCGGCGGCTACTGCGTGCCGGGGGCCGACGTCGACGGTGGACTCGGTGCAGAGTGCCTCGGCAACGAAGCATGCATCACGCGCGCGTGTGCGAGCGGCAACGGCGAGCAGCTGTGCGTCGCGCCGTGCGATCGCGGCCGCGCGTGTCCGGACGGCTTCTTCTGCACCGGCCCCGACGAGTCGCCGGTTTGCTGGCCCGATCGCGATGCGGGCTGCGAGGTCACGCCAGGTCGCGAGCCACCGATCGCGATCCTGCTCGGGATTGGCTTCGCCGCGATCGTGCTGCGTCGCAGGCGCTGATATCGTCGTCGCGTGACCGTCCGCGATCAGTTGATGCGAACCGCTGCGTTCGCGGCACTCCAAGAGCCACTCGTGTCGCTGCTCGCGAAGGGGCGGCAAGGCGGTGCCGACGCGGGTCTCGATCGCCAGGTCGCCGCCGTGCTCGAGCTCCAGCGACGCATGAAGTTGCCCGCGCTCGAATCGATGGAACCCGCGAAGGCGCGTCGGTTCGCCGAGAGCGGACTGTCCCCGCTCGAGGTCGATGTCGTGCCGATGGCGCACGTGATCGACACGCGCTTGCCCGTGCCCGCGCGCATCTTCGTCCCCTACGAGGCAACGCCGCACTGGCTCGTGTATCTCCACGGTGGCGGCGGCGTGATCGGCAGCGCGCGATCGTCCGAGCCCGTCACGCGCCTCCTCGCGGCGCAGACGGGCTGCACGGTCGCGTCGATCGACTATCGGCTCGGCCCCGAGCACAAACATCCAGCCGCGATCGACGACGCGTGCGCGGCGTGGGATGCGATCTGCGCGCGTGCTCCCGCGAACGCGAAGATCGCGGTCGCGGGCGACAGCTTCGGCGGCTTCCTCGCCGCGTACGTGGATCGCCACGCACGCCGCTCCGCGCGCCGCCCCGCCGCGCAGGTGCTGTTCTATCCGATCGTGGATCTGACGATGACCTCACCGGGCTTCGAGTCGCACGGTGTGGGTTACCTCTACACGAAGGCGATGGCGCAGTACTTCCGCACGCACTACATGCGGCCCGAGGACGATCGCCGCGCCGCCTCCCCCGCCTTCTGGCCCGAGGTCGACGGGGCCGCGCCGGCCATCGTCGTGACCGCCGGGTTCGACCCGCTGTGCCTCGAGGGAGACGCACACGCGGATCGCCTCCGCGCGGTCGGTACCCGTGTGATCCACCGTCGACATCCATCGCTGGTCCACGGCTTCTTGAGCCTCGCCGGTGGCGTCCGCGCCGCCCGCGCCGCCATCGACGAAGCGTGCACCGACCTCGTCTCTATTTTGGCGTCCTGACGGCGGCGGGTTACCCTGAGACGTGATTGCCGTGCTGATCGCACTGGCCGACGTCGGGCCCGGGGTTCAGCTCGAAGAGCAATTGAACCAGGCCGGCTTCACTGCGCGCTGGGATGCGGCCCAAGCCGACGGCCCGCGCGGCGGTGGACTGCAGCAGGTCGTCCTCGTCGATGCCGACCATCTCGGCAATCGACTCGGCGCGGTCGCCGAGCAGTGGCGCGACGCACCCTCGGTGCCCGGCGTGATCGCGCTCGGCACGTCACCCACCGCGCGCGAGAACGCGCCGATCGCACGCGTCACGCTGATCGCACCGACCGCGAAGCTCACGACGCTCGGCAACGCGATCAAAGAGACCGCGAAGCTGCGCCTCGCGTCCGGCATGCGGTGGAACGTCCTGCGCGCCGCCGCCGGCCTACCGCCGCTCCCCGATTCGCCCGCCGCGTGGCAACCCACGCTCGTCGCCGCGCGCAAGGTCGACATCGAGATCCCGCGCTCCGCGCTGCGCTGGCACGCGATGCACTACGCGACGCCGACCGCGCGCATGGATCAACTGCGCGAGGAGCGCTTGCTCACCGTGCCCGAGCTCGAAGCGAGCCAGCACCTCGACGGCACGCGCACCGTGCAGACGATCGTCGGCCTCGGTCGTCCGCTCGATCCGCAGGCGATGGCGCGCTTTCTGTGGACGATGACCTCGATCGGCGCCCTCGAGCTCACGCCCGAGGTGCGCGACGTCGCGACGCCGCAGCGGCGATTGCTCGACGACCTGCGCAACCATCTGCGCGCGCGCTCGTCGCGGCTCGGGCAGAGCACGTTCTACGACGTCCTCGAGATCACGCCGCTCGCGGAGTACCCCGACATCGAAGAGGCATATCGCATCGTCGGCTCGCGTTACGCACCTGCAAGCCTGTTGCAACACGATCTGTCCGAGCTCAAGCCGCTCGTGCAGCCCATGTGGGAGCTCGTCGAGAAAGCGCGCTCCGTGCTCGTGGATCACGCGCAGCGCGGTCGCTATCACGATTGGCTTCGCCAGCGGATGAACGACCTCAAGACCGTGTGGGCGATCGATCCGAAGGCGGTCGAAGCGGCGAAGGCGATGTTCGTGCGCGGCCAGAAGTCGCTCGGTGAAGGCGACGTGCACAAAGCGATGAGCGAGCTCGCCGGTGCGTGCCGCCACTTCCCGGGCAACCCGGACATGGAAGCGAACCTCGCGTGGGCGCGCTATCGCGTGCAGGTCGCGTCCGGTCGCGATCGCGTGGAGGCCGCGAACGCGGAGCGCAAGGCCGTCGAGGATCTGCTGCTCGGGTGCCGCCCGTGGCCGCGTGCCCTCGTCGCGCTCGCGCTGCTATGTGCGGCCGCCGGTGATGCGGACTCGGCGCGCTGGCACCTGCACATCGCGTTGCAGACGGATCCGAAGGTGCCCGCCGCCGCGCAGCTCGCGCAGCGCCTCGGCATGCGCCGCTACTGATCCGTCTGGCGGCGCAGCGTGATCGCCACCGTGCTCACGGTATCGCCGCGCTGAAACCTCACGAGGATCTGTGATCCCGGCTCGTGACTCAGGATCAACCAGATGACGGCGAGCGGCGACATCGCGCTGATGTCTTCGCCATCGACCGCGAGCACGACATCGCCCGGAGCGAGCGCCGCCGCGTGCTTACCTCGCACGTGCCATACGCGCGCGGGCATCTCGAACGGCTGGAGATCGAAGCCCGGATCGACCTGCTTCGGCAGCGTCTCGACGGAGGTCAGCGTGATCGGTACGACGCCGTTCGCGACGACATCGACCTCACTCGCCGCGGGTGAGCCACCGTTGATCCAGCACTGCACGCGAACGTGTCCCGCTGGACCGTCGGTGATCACGGCCCTTCCCTGCGCGTCGGTTCGCACCTGCGGCCCGCTCCACCACGCGGGATAGCCGAATGCCGATCCGGTCGCGACGCACGGAGCGTCCGCGATCGGCGTGCGTGCCCGATGACGCAGCAACGTGATCTCGATTCGCGCGGTGCCACTGCTCACGAGATCCGCGTGAGCGACCTCGCCGGATCGAACGGTGACGCGCTGGAGCGCGGAGCCACCGCCGTTTGCGCTGAGCAGATAGGTGCCCGGCGTGAGCCCAAGCGTGCGGAAGCGATGGTCCGCGGTCACGAACGCGCCGATGCCGATGCCGCGCTCGTGATCCTGCGCGGTGACGAACGGTGTGTCCGTGAAGCCGACGACGGTGCCCTCGATGCGACCGGATCGAGGAAGCACGAGCGTGATGTCCGCACCGGTTGCGACATCTAGTTGCATCGCGATCGAGCTATCGGCGCCGTTCGCCTGCACGCGAAACTTCCCGGGCGCCAGCGCTGCAATCTCGAAGCGTCCGTCGACGCCGCTGCGCGCGAGGCGCGTCGTATTGTCGCTCGTGTCATGAGGTCCGTACGCCGTCACCGTGGCGTCGGAGACGGGCTGCTGGCGATCGTCGACGATGATTCCGCGGATCGATCCACGCGTATTGCGGATCGCGAGACGGACATTGGTGGCCTTCGAGTGTCCGTCGGTGAGCCGGACCACCGGTTGCGGCTCGGCCCATTCGAACGCCGCGCTGTCGAACGGCGACGGGAACACGAGAGGGCGAAGCTCCATGCCGCCGACGAGGTTCGTCATCAAGAACCGGCCGTCCGGTTCGGTAATCTTCGCGCCACCGTCCGTGTCGCCGAAGAAGCGAACGTCGGCGCCAGCGACGGGCGCGCCATGCTCGTCGACAACGATGCCTTCGATCGACGCGTCATTGGTGAGCGCGAGGTCGATCGTCTTCTGCTCGCCTGGGTTCAACGTGACTGGGGTAAGCGAGCTCGTCCATCCCGTCGTCAGCGAATAGCCCAGGAGCTGGCAACTCGGGCCATCCAATCCTTCGAGCACGAACGATCCATCCACCAAGACCCTCGTATCGCGTGCCAGCGGAGAACACGACACCATGGCATCGGTGACCGGTGCACCATCGTGAAGCACACGACCGACGATCGATGGTTGGTGTGCGAGCGCGATCACGAGTGGAGCCATCTGCGCGTGGATCTCCACGCTCTCGGACGAGACCACTCGATACTGCTCGGCCATGACCTTCACGTGACCGACGGGAACGTTCGAGAACACGACCGAGCCATCGGTTTGCACGCTCGCGTACGCCAGGACTTGCACATCATCGCCGAGCAGCACGCGAGCT
>Ga0154020_10003590_pt1 | contig 18652 bp, 19 predicted proteins | sample Klosneuvirus_201_FD_109709 | JGI IMG/M metagenome (GOLD analysis project Ga0154020, IMG submission 109709) | Active sludge microbial communities from wastewater, Klosterneuburg, Austria - Klosneuvirus_20160825_MG | ecosystem: Engineered > WWTP > Aerobic digester > Activated sludge | place... | reverse complement strand
CTTGCCAAATATTTTCATAGCCAGACTCCTTTGTTCTCGGCAGCGTTGCCGAGGCTGTGGTCAAACGGGAGTCTGGCTTATTTCATTCCCGGATTTCAAGGTTGATCTAAAACTGCTGTTTTTTCAGGTTTTTTTTCCTTAACGGCGTTGCCCCTCACCCTGGCCCTCTCCCCCGTGGAAAACGTGTACAGTTGGAAGATCAACTGCGGGGGAGAGGGGACAATCGCAAGAAAATCCACAGCTTCATTTCTGACCGCGTGAAGTATATTTCAGAGTCCCTGTTCACCCCGACAGTCGCATGAGAATCGAAGCCATCCTATCATGCCCGCGCCGATTGGCAGGATTAAGTTCACCGCAGCGTAAGGAATACCGATGACTGGAGAAATGGACGTCACCAATCCAGAGCCCGAGTCCCCGCCGACTCTTGCCGAAGGCATTCATCCGGAGCCGCCGAGCAGCAGGTCAGTCCGAGGATTCATCGCTCTGATCATGACCCAGTTTCTCGGCGCGGTGAACGACAACATCCTCAAAGGTGTTTTGATCTATATGGTGATCGAAGGTTCCTGGACCGGTCGGCTTGGTGCCGGCGGTCAGGGAATGGTCAGTCTCTGTCTAACGTTGCCGTTTCTGCTGCTGTCTGGATTTGCGGGCGAGTTCGCTGACAGGCACAGCAAACGCTACGTCAGCGTTCTGATGAAGCTCGCTGAGATCCCGATCGCATTGATCGCCATGGCCGGATTTCGAATGGGCAACCTGTGGCTGACGATTGCGGCTCTGCTGGCGTTGTCCGGTCAAAGCGCGATCTTTGGTCCGGCAAAGTACGGCATGATCCCGGAACTGGTCTCACCGTGTCAGCTCAGCCGAGCCAACGGCATCATCAACATGATGACGAACATCGCCGTCATCGTCGGCACACTCGCGGCTGGAACGCTTTCCGATTTATACAGCCCGCTTGCGTCGAGTTCCTCCGCACCCAGTCTGTGGCTGCCGGGGATTGTCATTCTGCTGGTCGCAATTGCCGGGGTTGTGTCCGTTTCGTTCTTGACGCCGTTGCCTCAGGGGAATCCCAACATTCGCTACAGCCGCAACCCGTTTGCCGTGTACATCGAGACGATTCGAAAGCTGGCAACGTCTCCCATACTTTTGGTGATGCTTGCCGATGGCTATTTCTATTTTCTGGCGGGCCTGGCACTGCTGATCCTGCCTGAATATACGATCGTGCTGCAGGCCTACAACGTTTCCCGTTCCGAGGTCAGCATTCTGATGGGAATTCTTGGCATCGCGATCGGTCTGGGCAGCGGAATCGCGGGACTCGTTTCCGGCAAAGCCATTCGCCCAATCCTGATGCCCATCGGAGCCGCCGGGATGACGATTTTTTTCGTGCTCTTGGGAACAGTCCCTGCTACCGTCCCGGATCTGCCGCCGGTCTGGAGGATCGTCTGCAGTTCGCACTCTCTGCTGATTCTGGGGGCCGGGTTTTCCGCAGGCTTCTATTCGATTCCGCTGCAGTCGCTCATCCAGTACCTCTCTCCTCCCGAAGAACGAGGACGAATCCTTGGCACCTCCGGCGCGATCTCATTTCTGTTCCTCACCGTTTCGGCGATCATCTACACTCTGATTCGCCCTGCATTCAATCAAAGTGACGGCGTGCAGCACCCGGAGAAACTGTTCCTCGTTTGCGCAGGCCTGATGTTCTTCGGTGCTATTGCTTTTCTTCTGCGAATCAAATCCAGCGGCCTAAGCCTGGCCAAAGTCGCCAATGGCTGAGCGATTTGGTTCAATGGCCTGCTTCGTTATTGGGCGAGCGGCAGGAGATGATTTGCCATCTGCGAGTCATTGGGTCGATCGGCCCCGTGCGACTGAAGCACGCCAAAGGAAGCAGATCTGAGGACAGATCTGCCTACGTGGTCCGACCTGTCTCAGGTCGGATTCCCTCGGCGACGCGATATCCCTGGTAATCCTGTTGCTTCCGCTCGCCTTGGGGCAGCCAAGGATCGATCAATAAGTGTCAGATCAGCCGGACTTGGCGTCCTGTTTTCAGGCCCAACGGGACGACTCTATGTCAGCCCAGGGCAACGCCCTGGGAAATCTTCTCAAACGGAAACGATGGGCTCGACGTGGCCGCAGCCGAGTTTGGCAGTGAGCGCGACGGTAAACCCGGAGATCAGGATTCCGGTCGCAAGCAGTCTTCGTCTGGTGGTAGGATGGGAGATCATCCTTTTGGAAGTTCAGTTGAGTGTGCGATTCAAGAGTGCTAAAATGCACGCTTCGAAAAGTGGAGTGTGCAACTGCGGATCGTTTGATACATTCCGGAGCCAATTGTCACAACTCAACGCTCTCGGCACGCAGAGTGCGTAGAGGGAACTGTCCGCATAAATAGAAGCGGCAGAAGTCGTGAAGGTTATGGCACGAATTCTCACCAGCGTGTTGATTTAATCCAGGATCGCGCTCTTGCTTACGGGAGCGACATTGATCGGATTCGCGATGCCTACAACTCAGATACCACCTCGATAGGAAAACTGACATGATCAAGCTGGACAAAATTCTTGTTCCGACAGACTTTAGTGACTTCAGCCAGCCCGCTGTACAATACGGCTGTGCGTTGGCGGCTCGTTTTGGGGCCGAGTTGCATCTGCTGCATGTTGTTCCGGATCCGGCGATGCTGGTGCCGGAGGCGGCCGCGTTTTCCGTGGAATCCATGCAGGCCCAGTCGGAAACCATGGTCAAAGACGCCGAAGCTACGCTGAAGAAATATCCGTTGGATGGATGGGAAAACGAAAAGCCCGTCGTGCGCGCGGTACGTGTCGGCGCGGCATTCATGGAGATTATTGACTATGCTAGCGAACAGGAGATGGATCTTGTCGTGATCGGAACTCACGGTCGTTCTGGCCTGATGCATGTCCTGATGGGCAGTGTTGCCGAACGCATCGTCCGCAAAGCGCCTTGCCCGGTGCTGACGGTGAAGCCGGAGGGGCATCAGTTCGTGATGCCGTAATTGCTTTCTGCGCTGCGGCGTTGTCCCCGGAATAATTTGAAAACGGGGCAAGGTCGCTCCCGAATTGGGATTTGAGGCTTTAGACTGAGGTCTTGAACTCAGTATCAGATTCCGGGAGTACGTTCTGTGACGGCGAAACGCATTCGACCTATTGGTGGGCAACAGGATTTCGGTTTTCTCAAGACGGACAGCGGGCCGAAACCGGAAACGGGGCAAAGTTCGCCCATGTTTCCGGAAATACCTGACAAGGCTGAAGCGTCCGGTCCCGATTTTTCCAGCGTGGATGCCTCTTCGGGATTGTTTCCCTATGTGTCTGACGCGGAGAACATAGAGGATGCCGAAACGACAGACATGACGTCGGAGGTCGATGATGAGCAAGCGGTTGAAGATGTGCCGCTGCCGCCAGCAGATATCGAGTTGTCAATGGATGAGATTTCCACAACGGAACTGACTGAAGCCGCTGTGACAGACATTGATCCGGACATCGAGCCAGACATCGAGCCAGACGACTCAAACGAAGCCGCAACATTCGACGAGCAAGACGAAGAGCCCGTCGAAGAATCAGCCACAGAAATCATCACGGTTCCGTCAGAAGCCACCGTTTCAGCATCAGCTCCGGTCAACGTCACCGCTGCCTCGGTTACTTCCAGCGTCGCATCGTCGGTACGAGCCGCTGCCAGGGCTCCAGCTACTGCCGGCGCATCGACTCAGGACGCTGCCAGCAAGAGTGACAAGAAACCAGATTCCAGTGCGTGCTCAGATCACGTCAGTCGGAAGCTCTTTGTCAGCGTCGCGGGATATGCCATCGCACTGACGCTGCTGCTACTGGGATTGCTCGTGACCGGATGCCTGGCATTGTCCTCAAACCATGTTTTGGAAAGTTTGCCGGATCTTCGTCCACTGAAACCAAATGAGTTTCGCCCCGTCCCGGATGGCACCGAACTTCCCGATGGCCATGTGATGCGGATCGGAGAATCCCGCAGATTTGGTGATGTCGTTGTGACGCCCGTTCGTTTGTCGATGGAACCGCTGAAGTTTCAGTCCTACAACACCGGAGTCCCCGAAGACAAACTGACTACCAAACCTGTACTGCGCCTGTGGCTGACGCTGGAAAACGTTGGCGACTATGCATTTCCCCCGTTTGACGCCGGATTGATGTCGAATCGGACTCCACCTGATACACAGGATGAAGCGACAAAGGCCAATTCCTTTCTGACGGTTGGCGTGCCGTCCGGTGAGAAGTCCTCAACTCGTGTGCTCAACTTCCTGCAAACGATGGACAACTACTTCGTCATCACCGGCCAGGATTGCGGCAAGGTTCTCGTGCCGAATGAATCGCTCACCACCTTTGTTGCCAGTAATGAAGAGATCAATGGTCTAAAAACCGAAGACGGTACGTCGTTCGTCTGGAGAATCCAGTTCAGAAAAGGCGTCAACACTTCTTCGGGCAATGGAGTGACGACCCTGATCGATGTCAAGTTCTCAGGGGCCGATCTTGCGAACGCGGGATGACGCGAACATCCACGCTGGATCAGAGATGGAATCCGCCGGAACCATTTCCGGCGACGCTGCCGCCAGCGTTCGTAAACAGTTGGGCATATCCGACGATGCGACTCCCCGAATCGGCCTGATTCTGGGCTCCGGCCTGGGATACGCGGCCGAGCGATTGATCACAGACGGCGGTCAGTCGCTGCCGTACGCTTCGATACCCAATATGTCTTCGACGAACGTGATCGGGCATTCGGGCAAGTTTGTCAGCGGATGGATCCACGACGTTCCGGTCGCCATGCTCCAGGGCCGGGTTCATTGCTACGAAGGACGATCGATGCGCGAAGTCGAATTCGGGACTCGCCTGCTGCACGCGCTCGGTATGCGGATTCTCATCGTGACAAATGCCGCCGGCGGTGTGAGATCAGACCTGCAGCCGGGACATCTGATGCTAATCAGCGATCATCTTCGTCCGCTGTCCGCTTGCTACTTCCACTGCGGTGCTGAGACCACAGACACGGGCCTCGTGGCATCGACAGATCCTGATTCAGCCAGAGGTGTGGTCACGCCGCACTTTCAGAACAGACTGTGGAACGACGTTCTGCGTCGCCAGGTACGCGACATCGAAACGCCACTGCACGTCCATGAAGGTGTCTACGCGATGATGACGGGACCAAATTATGAGACGCCAGCGGAAGTGCGTGCGATGCGGACGCTGGGTGCGGATGCCGTGGGCATGAGCACCGTTCCGGAAGCGTTGCTCGCTGCCTCACTGGGCATGCAGGTGCTGGGTGTTTCCTGCATCACGAACATCGCCGCCGGTCTTTCGGATTCGCCACTCGATCATACTGAAGTGACGGCAACGGCCAGTTCGATCGAGCGTCCATTTGTCGAATGGCTGTGGGAAGTCGTTCGCGTTGTTGGCGGCGTCAGTCAATTTCCGCGATGACCTTGCCATCTTCAATTTTTGCGTCATAGCGTTTTTGGCACAATCGTTCGTTGAGGCAGTGTTTTCCCGTGCTGACGTCGAACTGCCAGCCGTGCCACGGACACGTGACGATATTGCCCCGCAGCATTCCTTTTCCCAGCGGACCGCCTGCGTGAGGACAAATTCCATCGATCACGTAAATCGTGCCTTCGACGTTGTAGACGGCGAAAATTTTCCCATTTGCTACGACTTCCGCACCACTGCCAGGTGGTACGGATGAAACATCAATAAGTGTCACTGCTGCCACGATGTATACTTCCTCCAAAATTGTTCTATCGACATGTGCTAAGTATCGATCGAGATACTATATCCTCACCGGCAATCGTTCGCATGTCCCTTCTCCCCCGAGATCGGGGGAGAAGGTGGCCGCAGGCCGGATGAGGGGGTTGACTTGGTTTAACCGTGATGAACCAGAAATTAGCCGCCTTCTCTGCCCCCTCACCCTAGCCCTCTCCCCCCGAGGAACGGTTGTGAAATTGAAAACGCGTTTGCGGGGGGAGAGGGGACAATCGAAAGGCACTTGCAACCTCATTCCTGTCCTACTTGTCGGTTGTCTCTTGTTTTTGTCTGGGGTCATTGCCCGCAGCCATCTGTTTTGCCACGCCTTCTGCCTTTCGCAAAACTCGCATGATGTTGCCACCGAGAATCTTGTGGATCTCTTCCTTAACATATCCCCGATTTAGAAGTTCCTGAGTGATCAAAGGGTACGTGGCGACGCTTTCCAGCTGATCTGGCAGTCGCGGAACACCATCGAAGTCGGAACCGATGCCGACGTGATCGATTCCCGCGATCGAAACCAGATGATCGATATGATCAACGACATCGTGCAAACTGCCACTCGCATCTTTATTCAACTTGAGCTGCTCCGTTGGCACAATGAACGCGGAAAAGAAATTGACCATCACGACGCCACCGTTCTTCCTGACAAGCGGTAGCACATCGTCCGGCACATTGCGCGGATGATCACAGATCGCGCGGGCGCTGGAATGAGAGAAAATTACGGGTGCCTTCGTGGTCACCAGCGCCGCTTTCATGGTCTCGGGGGAAACATGAGACAGATCAACCAGCATTCCCAGCTGGTTCATTTCCAAGACGACTTCGCGTCCGAAGTCGGACAGGCCGTGGCAGACGGGCTCGTCCGTGGCGGAATCCGCCCACTGCAGAGATTTTGAATGCGTGAGCGTCATGTAGCGACAGCCCTCGTCGTAAAGCCGCTGCAGATTGCTGAGTTCATTTTCGATGCTGTAACCGCCTTCGACACCCATCATGGAAGCCACTTTGCCCGATTTGACGATGCGTTCGATGTCGTCGCCATTCGATGCAAGTTCAAACGTCTCCGGATAGCGCTGCATCATCGTCTTCACGATGGAAATCTGATGCAGTGTCTGGAGCAACGCGTCACCGGTCTTGTCGTGGTTGGCGGGCACAAAGACCGACCAGAACTGTGCTTTGACTCCGCCCTGACGCAACCTTGCGATGTCTGTGTGCAATGAAAGTTGCGACTTCGAGATATCAAGGTTGTCGAAGGAAGAGTTTCCTTTCTCGCGGATTTCCCACGGCAAGTCATTGTGCCCGTCAAACAGCATTCCGGCAGCATGGATCGCGGCTGCTTCCGGAGTCAGGGTGACTCGGGGACGAACGGCTTCCTCGGCGATCGCTGTCGCGGAAGCGATTGTGATCATCAAGATCGATACAAGGGTGAAACGAATAAACGCCGCTTTCGCGGAACGCAAGGCGACCATCAAGTCCGGATGTCCCTTCTCCCCCGAGATCGGGGGAGACTGTGTGCCCAGCGTTGGCACGGACTTGGCCAACGCGGCCCGCAGGCCGGATGAGGGGGCTGACAATGCAAGAGCGTCGTGTGCCAAGAATTCAGCCGATTCTTGCCCCCTCACCCTGGCCCTCTCCCCTCGTGGAAAACTTGCGAAGTTGGAAAATCGATTGCGGGGGGAGAGGGGACAATGACAAGACATTTGGCACCTCGTTTCTGACCTCGTGAAGCCTATCAAATCGGTCGCTGGCGAGTTTCGGCGGATCTGGCACTTATTCATCGAGTGATTCCTATAAGCACCCATGCGTAGGTCTTGGGGCATAACTAGGCGAGCGGCGAGCGGCGAGTGTCAGCCCACCGAGTTGCAAATTTGACTCGGAGGGCTTACGCCGCTCCGCTCGCCGGGTTTGCGGCGACCGGGGACGTCACTCCCCTGATTGTGAATCCTGCGATTATGCCATTTAACCTGTGCATGAGTGCTTAGCTTCGATAGTTGAGTGCTTCTTATCCAGTTCAGGTGGCGGTGGTTCTGGTTTCGCCGTCATGCGGCCCATGGCGGGCAGCATCGGCATGGCGATCAGGACAAAGGCCGGGAACAACAACATTCCTGCTGACGGACCAAGTGCGATCGCGAGCAAATGCTGCATGGGGATCAGCATAACGCCGGCAAAAGTCACTGCCAGTATGGTGCGAAAAGAAATCGATCGTATTGTCAGCGTCAGGATGATCGCGAACGCGCCGGGAATCGACAGGAGATAACTGAACTCAGGAGCCCAGATCGAAACAACCAGACACGTCGTCGCCTGTCCCAGCCAGAAGCTGTCCCACGCCACTCGCTGATCAATCCGCCGCAGCATCCAGTGCGCAATGCTCAGCGCCAACAGCATCGTCAGGCACCACATGGCAAACGACAGTGCGTGACCGTACCAGACGAAAGCCCGAGGCAACACAGCAGTCCCCATAATGCAACGGCTGACGATCCAGCCAACGGCGATCGAAGCGACCAGAACGATCAGCATCGTACACCAGACTTGTATCGATTGCCGCAACACAGGCCGCCGCAGCACATGGCGTCCGTAGAGTTGTACGGCGACGAAAAATAAAGCAAATCGGATGGGCAGGCACCACCAGACCGGATAGTGTACGACAAAGAATCCTAAGACATCAAAGAAGACCGTGTCGTCCTTCGTCACCGCAGGGTTCTGGGAAGTGGCCGCGATGAACGTGGACATCTTCAAAGCCTGTTCGCCAAAATGCTGAACACTGCGGGGATCAAGGTTGGCCAGCGTGTCATCCGGCTGATGGTATCGATGAGCTCCGTCGATGATGGCGAAATTGAAGCCCTGCCATCCGGCCTGCTGGAAGACGCTGAAGTCGGTTCCGTTCGGCATTGACCGATAGACGGCGGTGAAGAGCGAACCCGTGATTATCGGTCGAGCCAACTGGTTGACCCATTCGGACACCGCCGTCAAATTGCCGGAGTGAGTCTCATACATCACCACCGGCCCCGAGCTGCCTCGTGCGTCGAAGTTCAGGACCAAGGGCCGTTGTCGCGAAAGCGGATGAGTCGCAACGAACTCACGGGCTCCCAACAATCCACCTTCTTCCCCATCCGTAAACAGCAGCCAGACAGGACGCTTTAATTGTTTGGCATTCAGTGTCAGCAATCGACCGGCTTCAATCACGGCGGCCACGCAACTGCCCGCGTCTCCGGCACCGGGGCCAAAGCGGCAGGAATCATAATGCGACGCCAGCACCAGTGGCTGCAGGGAAAGTCCTTCCTGCTCCGGTCGATGAGCGACCACGTTATGCAAAAGCAGCGGTTCTCTTCCCCCGGTGTTGCAGGTCTGAACTTCAACACTCCAGCCCTGTTCCTGCAGCAGATGCACCAGTCTGCCTCGAACGGCATCATTTTCAACGCTCCCTGCTGGATGCGACGAGTCGTTGAACAACTGTCGATGAATTTCCAACGCGCGTTCCGCAGAAAACAGAGGCGTGCCGACCGCAGTGGAAGCGTCGGCGTCCGCTTCTGAGACAACCGAGGGACCGACGTACCGCAGGCAGGCGATTGACTCGATCACGAGGAGGATGAGCAGCGAGATACAGACGGTGGCAAACTTGGAGAGAATCATCGCTGGATCGTAACTCATGACAGCGAAAGTGCAAAATATCCTGACCCCTTTGATGGTTTCAGCAACATTGACAATGTCTGGCAGACGCCAATCCGGAGAGAATCCCAATCGTCCAAAGCAGTGGGAACCCGAAATCGTAGCTCATGAAAACCAGTAATAGTGAAAAGCCTGCCACAACCACCAACAGGCACGCCATGGCCCCTGGAAACAACTGGTCCGGACGGTCAAAATAAAGTGAAAATCCTGTCGCTATTGCAGTCAGAAACAATATTACCAAACACGCGCCGCCTATCCACCCAAATCGCAGCGTTAGTAGAACATAAGCATTGTCAACTGTTACAAACAGGTTTGCTGATTTGAATGTGCCTTCCATCCCAGGAATCTCCAGCGGAAATCCACTCGTTGCTTCACTCCCGTATCCAAATGGACCAGCCTTGATTAACGCATCCTTATAGATCCCAAAGACATGCAGGCGAGTTCGGCTACTGGAAGTGACAACAGCCTCTCCATCAATCTCAACCAAATTCGGTTTATCCCCGCCTCCGGTCCAGCGACTGATCGTATCTGTGACTTCGTTCGGAAATGCCACGAAAACGCCAATTGCAATAGCCATCGATAGTCCCAGTGGCCACCGAAGAACCTTGAATCCAAGAGCCAGCGTCAGGGCCGCAGCCATCAGAATAGAAATGACCGGAGTTCTCGATACAGTAAAGACCGCACCGGCGAAAGCAACCAATCCCGCAAACGCGGTCAGGCCACGAATCTTTCGTGAACCAAACGACTGCCACAAGCAAACCAACCATGGCATTAAGACGCCGATCATCATGCCGAAAAAAATAGCATGTGTCGTAGGACCAAACGCCCGCTTTAAACCAAGTCTCGCGGTATTTCGCCTGGACAACTCCGTCGGTCGATCACCAAATACAAATTCAAATGGATTCACCTGCGTCAAGGATTCGAAGCACGACATCAATCCCAAAAACACAATGACTCCAACAACCCACGGAGCTATCCGGTTCAGATCGTTACGACCCCTGATCGCGTAACGGCCCGCGATATAAGGCAGGGCCCATTCACCGTAGGCTCGAGCAGGCAGGACCGGCGTGAATCCCGTCATAAAACTGTCCGATGTGACATGGCAAATCCACATCATCGCGATGGAAAAATCCAGCAGCGTCAGCGGCAAGCGAATTCTGCCGTCTCGATGACATACATAACCAAGCATGACCAGACACGCTGTTGTCGTTTGGACAGTAATCGGGATCCCGAATGGATTCACCTTGATCCAGACCGGAAATGCAAAACTCAGCACCATCGCCGCACCAAGCGCGGCGACCGGGCCTTTGCGGATCAACAGATAAATCCACACGAGGGCAATCAGGATTACCGCGAGCAGCCAGCCATTGAAATCTCCAAACATGTTCTCGTCTCCGCAAATCAGATTGTCCCGATGCTTCAGCGGCAGGAACATCAAAAATGGCGATTTTCAGCTAGCCCTGAAACAAGTAACCCCCTGATCATTAAATGAAAAAGTTCCTCGGAATCCCTGGTGAAAATCGCGTATTGAATGTTGTACGTCAGATCAACAGCACACGTCTCGGAGGGATTTCGAGTACATCGGTACGCTCAACATGGGCGAGAACTTCTGGCGTGCAAGTCCCCTGTACGAAAACGGGAATTGAGAAGGAGGCAGTATGCCAAATGTTTCCACTGAATTGAAGTGCAAGGCGAAGGCAACTGCGAAAGAGTGACCGACTGTGGGAAGGAAGCCTGCGGAGAACATCAAAAAGGTCAGGCCTCTTTGTTGATACGGTATCCAGGCGTTGGTTGCAAAAACCGGAACCCGATCCCAAACTGCTGTCACGGTCACCGTTGCCGAGGCTTCCTGGCTGGACGGCTCGCGTCAATGAGACCTTCACGAAACCGGAACTGGACGCGGTTCGGCTGTCTGCTCAGCGAGGCAAGCCACTGGGCGACGAGGCCTGGGTGGAGTCAATCGCACGACGGCTCAACCTCGAATCCACCATGCGTCCTCGATGCCGACCACGAGTTCGTTTTCCAAAAGATAAAGCAAACAAAGAGTCCTGACCCCTTTGATGTCCCTCAGTCTTCAAATGTCCGTTAACAACCAAATGCCACTGACACCATTTCCAGATTCAACAGAAAGAAACGTCTGTCGGGAATTCAAATGTTGCTGCGGCTCCGCATGTTTCACGACTTTGAACCAATCGATTTCCTCGGAGTTGTGGACTTGGGTTATCTCCGCAGCGTATCCTTACGCCGCACGTTACGCCAGACGGTGGGGCACTGAGCGTCCCGCCATGCTTCGGCAACCGCATCCTCAGCCGCAATTTCACCTTCTCATATCCGCACGGGACGATTTCATGACAACTTACAAATCCCAGTTGGCTGTCATCGCTGCAACATCCAGATTCATCCCCTTCAGCTTTTCAATCTTCCTGCTGCTTGGGTCGATCAGCGTCGCCCAGGCCGATGATGTGCTCCATCTGCAGGCACGGACGCGGGCCGAGATACCGCCGGGCAGTGATCGTTTTCGTGAAGTGATCGAGCCGGCCGAATGGGACGCGAAGCAAACGGCGATTGTGATCTGCGACATGTGGAACGATCATTACTGTCGCAACGCCGCCCGCCGCGTCGCTGAAATGGCACCGACCATGAATCAGGTTCTCAAAAAAGCAAGAGAAATGGGCGTGCTAATCATCCATTCGCCCAGTGGCTGCATGCAAAAATACACGGACCTGCCGCAGCGCGCACTGGCTCTGCAAGCCCCCAAAGTCGAAACCACAATTCCCTTGCAGGGATGGTGTTACCTCGATGAAAAACACGAGGCCCCGATGCCGGTCGCCGTAGATCAGCCAAGTGACGATGACGGCGAGATTCGACCGGCTGTGCGTTTTTTTGATCGCCAGATCGAAACGCTCGAAATCGAACCCGGCGACGCGATTTCCGATGGCCCGGATGCTTTTTATCTGATGAAGCAACGTGGCATCAGAAACGTGATCATCATGGGCGTCCATACCAACATGTGTGTCCTGGGGCGGCCCTTCGGTATCCGTCAGATGGTTTATCAGGGACAAAATGTCGTGCTGATGCGTGACATGACTGACACAATGTACAACCCTCGCGACAAGCCGTACGTGAATCATTACACCGGTAACGATCTGGTGTTCGAACACATCGAACGGTACTGGTGCCCCACAGTCACCAGCGCCGACATTCTGGGCGGCCAGCCGTTTCAGTTTCCTGACGACCGGCGAAAGCATCTGGTGATCGTGATGGCAGAAGACGAATACAGCACGAATCAAACGCTGCCTCCATTTGCTCTCAGAAAGTTTGGCGGCGACTTCAAGATTACCTGCGTCTATGCCAACGCCAATAATCGCAATGACATTCCTGGTATCGATGCGTTGAATGACGCGGATCTGGCGATCTGGTCCATTCGTCGCCGCACGCTGCCGAAGAATCAACTGGACGTCCTGCGAAAATACATTGCCGACGGCAAGCCTCTGGTCGCACTTCGCACCACCAGCCACGCATTCAGTCTTCGAGAGGGCGAACCGGCAGAAGGCCTTGCCGCATGGCCGGAATTCGATCGCGAAGTTCTGGGCGGAAACTATCACGACCATTATCCAAACGACGTCGCCACTTTTGTCCACGCCATCGAATCTGTGGCCGGACATCCAATTCTGCAGGGCGTCCCAACGGCCGAATTTCGCGTGTTCGGATCGCTCTACAAAAGCACTCCACTCGCCACGACCGCTGCGCCGTTAATGCTCGGTCGGGTCGAAGGCGGCGAGTCTCCGGAACCAGTGGCGTGGACTCATCAGCGCCCCAACGGCGGGCGAGTCTTCTACACCTCACTCGGCCATCCGCAGACGTTCGAGATCCCCGAATTCCAGCGGCTGCTCAGAAACGCTACGTACTGGGCCGCCGGTTTGCCGGTGCCCGCTGATCCGCCAGTTCCCGAAGGTCCAGTTGAGAATTCGCCGTGACCGAATCGCTGCAGCTACCGCGTTAATGGGGTTCTGCGCGAAATGAAGTGCATGGTCGGCTCCGTACCACAAACAAGTTGTATTTGATGGATGCTGTGATTGAGCCTGAAAGGCTCGTACAAATCAGCCTGGGGCAAGAGAATCCGCGTAAAGCGGATGGGGTCATGCTGCGTCGGACTGCGGCATTTCCAGCCCACCATCTTTTCCACCGATCCAGGCGAGCTGGATGGGGTGTGTTCTCTTGTTTTTCGCTTAAGTCCACGCCATTTGACCCTGCGTCGTTGTCGCCGCGACGAGTCGCCAAAAGTTGCCCAATCGCCGACACGAGGTCCAATGGCTCGAGGGTCGGATGCAGAGCGATTCGCAATGGCGAACTTCGGTTGCGAGCGAAGCCTGCGGCAAGTTTCATTGATCGGCTTCATTCGGAACGACTTTGCCAATGACCAGCAGCGAGCCTACATACCATGTGTGCAGGGCGTATTTTTCGGGATGTGCGTCGAAGTCAGCTCGGTTGTGTTCGAACAGGATGTTACGTTTGTCCAGCGTTGCCGACGTCAGGGTGATTCGCACGGTGTGACGGGCTGATGGCAATTCGGATGCGACGGCGAGTTTGCTCATGCGATGATAAGTGCAGTAGGCATCGATTCGGTTTCTGAGCACCGGAGGATTGTCGTCGAGTTCAACACTCAACTGTCCGCCGTCGGGGCCGACCAGATCGAAAATGGCTGCGGTGGTCCCATCGAATGTGAACTCAAGCGACGCTGTGTCGTCCTGAGCCTGATACAACTCGGGCATGTTGCGTTGAAATCTCTTCGCGAGGGAGTCGTCCGCAGGGAGTTTTTTCCAGTTGCCGTGCAGCATCTCGGGAGTGATCGCAACCTGACGTGCCTGTTCCCAGTTGTCGGCGCGGAGTGGTTCGGGCAGAGTATGGGCGGTGGGCTGGTCACCAGCATTCCGGATCGCGGGCCATGATCGGGCAATCGTTGCGGTGTAGAGTTTGTGCCCGGTTTCGACGTGGGGATGAACGCCGTCAGAGGAAAAAACCATCGGAGTTGCTTCACTCAGATTTGCCGGCTTCGGAGCTTTGAACACGAGTTCGCCCGCCGCTTCCAGTTCGACAACTTTCACACCAAAGTGAATCGAAGGAATCTGGTAGTGGTCGGCGACTTCTTCCATCGCACTGGCGGAACGCGGCATCTTGCCGGAGCGGAGATCGGGCAGCATCGGCTCGCTGAGCGTGTAGACGAAGCAGATATCAAGTTTGGGATCAGCCTGCCACGTTTGCCGGACGATGCCTTCCATGGCCTTGTGAATTTGCTCGGGCGAGGAACCGCCATCATTCACCGCAAATTCAACAAACATCAAATCGGGATGGTGACGCAGGACATCATTCTGCAATCGGAACACGCCGAGATCGGATCCGGTCCCGCCAATCGCCGCATCAACTTCTTCGACTTTTGAGTTCGGATACTGCTGGGCAAACCATTCGCGGGACTGCACGCGCCACCCCGGCGCGGCGGTGATGCTGCCACCGAGATAGGCAATCTTCACCGGCTGCCCGGCGTCGAGCTTTGCTCGGAAATTTGGCAGCCCGGCCCGTGGATGACACTCGACTGCGTCGCGCAACGGAGACGCATCCTGGGCGACTGCGGACACAGCCAATCCGAAGACGAGAAGCAGGATCGCCGCACAGGCGCGGCCATTTGGGAAACAGTTGCGAAGTCGTGTGAGATTCATCGTGTTCTTTTCATTTCAAAGTGCTTGCCTGAAAGCGCTTCTTTGGCGAACGCGCCCCAGAACGGAGATGGCGTGTAACTCCAGTCGCTAATCATGACGGGTGTGGCCCGTGGATGAAAGCACCAGCCGGTCCAGTTGGGTTTGTGCTTCTGAATAAAGCCCAGCATCCAAATTTGAATTGGCAACCAGCAAAGGTTCTTGTTCTGCGGCACCGACGGGCATCAATCCGATGATCACCCCACACAAGAGCAATGCAACGAGGTTGGTGCTGAAACATGATCGAAGAAGAAACAGTATTCGCAGCGTCATGAGAATTGACTTCGATTCTGGATTCGACGGGATTGACACGATGCTTCCTGTGATGGATGGTAACAAATTTGGCAGGACTCGTATCACGGCAGGCTTGGCGGAAAGTTCCTGGTATCGTAATTGTCGCGAATATTCTGAGGGACTCGACACTCTGCCCTGCGTTTGATGTAATGAAATGTGTATTTTCCTCTTGTCTCAATTGCGTGGAGGGCATCCGGCTGTGGCAAATTCTAACGACGATACCGCTGAGTTTGTGATCGAGACGAGGCGGCCTGACGAATTCTTTGCTCCAGATCATCCTCCACTGGATGTACGTCTGGGGGCGGCGACACATCCCGGAAACGTTCGCCCGCACAACGAAGACCACTACGCCGTTTTTCGCCGCACGCGTTCCTGCGAAATGCTGCTGACCAATCTGTCACAGGGCTCTTCGGATTTCATTCCCGACCATTCCTATGGGCTGATGGTTGCGGACGGTATGGGCGGACAGTCATTTGGAGAAGTTGCCAGCAAGCTGGCCCTGCAAACCGTCTTCGAACTCTTTAATCACGCAACGAGCTGGGTCATGAAATCCACCGACCTAAGCGGTCCGGAATTCCGACGGAGAGTGGATGCCTACGTGAAGCAGATTCGCCAGACATTTCGCGAACGTGGACAGGCTGAACCCTATATGAGCCGGATGGGTACGACATTGACGGCAGCGTTCCTGCTCCCGCCACACATCGTGTTCGTCAATATCGGAGACTCCCGTGCCTACTTGTTTCGTAACGGCAAACTGGACCAGGTGACTCGCGACCAAACGGTGGCTCAACAAATGATTGATTCTGGCTCGGCACCGTCGGAGGTCAAAAGATTCAGGCACATCCTGACAAACAGTCTGGGGGGCCACGGCCACCCGAATCACGAAGGGGCTGAGGTGCTTCATGGCGACCTGCGGCCGGGAGATCGATTGCTGCTGTGTTCTGACGGCTTAAACGACATGGCAGATGATCCAGCAATCGCCGCCGTGATGTCGAACTCAGACCCGCAAACGACGTGCGATCTGCTCGTTGAACTGGCCCTGGAGCGGGGCGGACGGGACAACGTGACCGTGATTGTGTGTGATCTGCTGGAATGCACGTGAGGTGAAATTCCGCTCACGTTGTGCTTCGACTGCAGGGACGGGAAATTACTATGTCAGAAAATGGTTGCGTGGGCGTCTTGCTAATTCGACTTGCGGCGATCGCTGGTTCGTGTCGTTGAGCGTGCAGCGAAACTGCGGGAAAACCCGTTGTCTCGAAAGGATTTCGGAGCGTCCCGGTGAATGCTGCCTGTTCCTGCAGATTCTGATGTATAAACTTAACCATTGATGAAATACAGTTGAGCAACGATGCCCGTGGAGGCTCGTGGGCGGCTGTTGTCTGGAAAGCAAAATGACTGTTCTGATCCGACGGAAGCGTTCCCCTGAGCAAGATGCCATTTGGTGCGTCCATCAGGCGGCATTCAACGGCGATGCTGAAGCAAAGCTGGTGAGAAACCTGCGGCAAGGCGGCTTTGTGGAGGTCTCGCTTGTTGCTGAAGCGGAGGGCGAGATCGTCGGCCACATTTTGTTTAGTCGCATCACGATCAAAACCAGTGCCGGAAATGTGAGCGCTTTGTCGCTCGCACCGATGGCCGTGCTGCCCAGTTACCAGCAACAGCGAATTGGAAGCAATCTTCTGAAATTGGGACTGGCTACGTGCCGGGTATTTCGACACAGGATTGTTTTGGTGCCTGGAAGTCAAAAATACTTTCAGCATTTTGGTTTCTCATCGGAGCTTGCTCAAACATTGCAGTCGCCATTTGGCAGTGGCGAAACATGGATGGCCCTGGAACTTGTACCGGGGGCTTTAGCTGGTGTTGAAGGTATCGTGAAGCATTCGCCGCCGTTTGATTTATTCAAGCGAGAGAAGGCTGCATACGCCGAACAAAAAGTCCGACCGCATCAGGGTATTCGGTGAAATTGGCACATGAGTAGTCAGTCTGGATGCGATCGATTCCATCGCATACTACCAGGATGGCACTCAAGAAAACAAATCGGCGACGCTCCTGTTGAAATTGCAGTCGCTTGATTTCAACGCATGACAGACGGAAGATGGATCGCAGTCAATCTGTTTCGGATTGCTGTACCCTCACCCGGAAAACCCCGCCGTCATGAAAACCCTCGCTTCGTTCGTCTTTGCCATCGCCCTTTCATTCTCGTCCGCGCACGCTCAGACGTTGCTCAAGGACGTCCCGTACTCGGAACCGGCACTTGCGCGGCAGGTGCTGGATATTTACGCGCCAGCCGATGCAAAAAATCTGCCGGTTGTGTTTTGGATTCACGGTGGCGGCTGGACGCAGGGCGACAAATCCAGCGTGCAACTGAAACCGCAGGCGTTTATGGACAAGGGCTTTGTCTTTGTTTCCACCAACTATCGGCTGCTGCCCGATGTTGAGATGGGAACCATCATTCGCGACGTTGCCAAATCGCTCGGCTGGGTCCATCGTCACATCGCCGAACATGGCGGTGATCCGAATCGGATCTTTGTCATGGGGCATTCGGCCGGGGCTCAACTGGCGGCGATTCTCTGCACGGATGAGCGCTACCTCAATGCCGAAGGTGTTCCATTTTCAGTCCTCAAAGGCTGCGTACCCGTCGATGGCGACACATATGACGTGCCTGCCATCATTGAGACCGCTGAAACGCGCTGCCGAGTCCACAATCTGGCGCTGCCGAAGAACGGGCATCGTCAAAAATTCGGCGACGATCCCGCGAAGCATGCTGACTTCTCTGCCGTAACGCACATTGCAAAAGACAAAGGTATCCCGCCGTTTCTAATCCTTTACGTCAGCAGCCACCCGGACACGACCGCCCAGGCTGTGCGACTCGGAGCGGTGCTCAAAGAAACCGGAATCCCCGTGACACTGCTCGGCGGCAAGGACACAAACCATACAAAACTCAACGACGACCTCGGCCTGCCAAACGATGTGGCCACGGTGGCGCTCTATAAATTTGTCGATGAGTCGCTCCAGGGGAATTAAGGATTGCTGGATCAATAAGTGAGCAGCAAGTCCAGCGTCCCCGTGTACTTCTCTACCACCTCGGGATCCAGTTCCAGTCCAAGGCCGGGGCGGTCGGGGATGGCGAGCATTCCGTCTGCGTCGAGCTTCCAGCCGCCGAGTGTGATTTCGTCGATGAAGGGCGATCCGGTGAGGTAT
>Ga0154020_10003588_pt1 | contig 18654 bp, 7 predicted proteins | sample Klosneuvirus_201_FD_109709 | JGI IMG/M metagenome (GOLD analysis project Ga0154020, IMG submission 109709) | Active sludge microbial communities from wastewater, Klosterneuburg, Austria - Klosneuvirus_20160825_MG | ecosystem: Engineered > WWTP > Aerobic digester > Activated sludge | place... | reverse complement strand
TGGTATCCTTTCAAAAAACTAATTGCGAAATTTAAAAAGAAAAAAGAGGAGTAATGGAGCTTATCGCGATCATTTATCTGTTCGTTGTTTTCATGCTGATCGCCTGGGCTGCTGATACTATACCATTCTTAAAAACCGCAAAACTTATTTCAGGACTTAGTCAATCCTCACTCAAAACGATACAATCCGAAGAGATAGACGATTCAGCCAAACAAGGCATTCTTCTTGGTAATTCCCTTGGAATAATGAAGTATTCGATCCTGATCATTTTATTTACCGCAGTGCTCATTGCAATGTTGCTTCTCTTTTTAAAAATAAGCGTATTCATCAGCCCTTTGAATTTTGACTATCTGAGCAATTACCTGATCAGCCTGAGTGGCATCATACTATCCATTGTTGCGTTTCTGTCGTATTTTTTACTAAAGAAATTATATGTCAGATTTAGGATATAGTTTTTCATCCAGGCTATTGCACCGCATTGCACTTCAGTCGAAAATTATTGCCGAAATATCGTTTGATATAGAGAATATGATCTTCAGCAAAAAGGATCATAAATTTACTGAGAATCCTGTTTTCATCTCCGGTCTGGCCCGATCAGGCACTACCATGCTGATGAGGTATCTCCATGAAACAGGTGGATTCAGATCCCTCACCTATCAGGATATGCCCTTTGTTCTGATGCCAAATTTATGGAAGAAATTATCCTTCAGAAAGGTAGCAGGTGAACTTAAAGAAAGGGCCCATCAGGATGGTATACTCGTTAGCCTTGAAAGTCCGGAAGCCTTTGAGGAAGTATTCTGGCGCGTTTTCACCGGAGATCAATACATTTTTAAAGACCGGCTTAAAATCCTGAAAACTAATACTGAGGTGCTAAGTAAATTCCGGGATTTCGTCGGGAATGCCCTTTTGAGTTCCGATCAACCAGATAAATTAAGGTATTTATCGAAAAATAATAATAATATCCTGCGATTAAGCTATTTAAAACAGAGCTTTCCCGAAGCCAAAATTGTAATTCCTTTCCGTGACCCGCTACAGCATGCCCTGTCTTTACTAAATCAGCATACCCATTTCTTCGCCATTCAGAAAGAAGATAAATTTTCCCTGGACTATATGAACTGGCTGGGGCATTTTGAATTCGGTTTGAACCAAAAGCCTTTTGATCTGAACAATAATGAAATCTTTAGGGCAATGGAAAACATTCCAAAATCGGAGCTTGATTTCTGGTTGTTGAGCTGGAAAAATTATTACGGCTTTGCACTTGAAAATCCGGAGGATTCCTGCTTATTCTTTTGTTATGAAGAGTTCTGCAAATCACCCTCAAATGTTTTGCAAAAGCTGTTTCCTATAATAGGTGTAAGCGGTAATACAGATCGGATAAAACCATTTAATCCCTCTGAGAAAAAAGTCTCAGGCTACAGCGAGAGTTTGCTCAATGAATGTATTGATCTATATAAAAAACTTAATCTCAGGTTTAATTCATGGTATTAGTAAACGTAAAATAAATTAAATATGAGCCCTCAAAAATTAACACTCCATGATAGAGAAAAGCTCCTGAATCAACGCTCATTAGTTTTATGGTTTACAGGTCTTTCAGGATCTGGAAAAACCACCTTGTCGGATGCATTGGAAGAAGAATTGTTCAAAAGAGGATACAAGACTTATATTCTGGATGGCGATAAAATCAGAGATGGATTATGTAAAGACCTTGGCTTTTCTGAAGAAGACCGCACTGAAAACATTCGCAGAGTTGGTGAAGTTGCCAACCTAATGCTTGATTCCGGCCTTATCGTACTTTCAGCATTTATCTCGCCTTTTGCCAAAGACAGGGAAGTAGTCAGAAAAACAATCGGCGCTGAGAAACTGGTCAGAATTTTTGTGGATTGCCCTCTTGAAGTTTGCGAACAGCGTGATGTTAAAGGACTTTATAAAAGAGCCCGTTCCGGAGAAATAAAAAAATTTACTGGAATAAGTTCCCCTTTCGAAATTCCTGAAGAATCTGAACTTGTTTTAAAAACTGCTGAACACAGTATCGAAGAACTCATCGGCACGATTCTTGAATTTATTTTGCCAAAAATTATAATTGTTTCTGAGTAAAATAGTTTGCTAAATATTTCCGGTACCGACTAGACTAAGCTAAATACTTGTCTGTATTTATCGAAAAATATTTACCATCCAGGATAAATATTTAATTAAACCGATTAAAAATCGACTATTTTAGTAGATTATTAATTCGGATTGATTCAGACATAAATTCATGTTAGAACCAGAAGAAAGAGAAAAAGTTCTATTTTCATTCAATGATACCGGAGTAGATTACCCCGGACCAACAAATTATTGCGAACTCTTCAATCTGGCAGCTTTAGCAAATTCAAAACGAACTGCCGTAGTCTTCGAAGACGAAAGTCTGACTTATTCTGAACTTAATATCCGGACAAATCAGATCGCCTCTTATTTAATTTCCAAAGGAGTCAAAAAAGACGATTTGATTGGTATCTGTCTGGATCGATCCATAGAGATGATCAGCGGAATACTAGGCATAATGAAAGCAGGTGCCGCATACCTTCCAATTGACCCTGAGTACCCTGCTGAACGAATCAATTTCATGTTGGATGATTCAGATCTGAATCTTATTCTGACCGATCATGATACGAGCAAGAGTTCCAAAATATTCCATAAACCCGGTTTGGAGGTCATAATACTCGATTCTGATCTGAACTTGCAAGAAAGTAACTCTGTTGTTCCTGAGATAAAGATCGACCCAGAAGACCTTGCCTATGTAATCTACACATCCGGCTCAACCGGATGGCCCAAGGGGGTTATGAATGAACACAGGGGTCTGGTTAACCGATTGAACTGGACCCAGAGTTTTTTTAATCTGAGTCAGAATGATGTTGTTCTGCAAAAAACCACCTTTTGCTTTGACGTTTCAGTATGGGAACTGCTATGGCCGCTAATGGTTGGAGCGAAACTCGTTATGGCAAAACCTGGCGGACAAAAAGATAGTCAATACATCGAAGAACTAATCGATAAACAACAGGTTACAACTATCCATTTTGTACCCTCTATGCTCGAGATTTTCCTACTTGGTATCCGGGAAGGGAGCTGTAAAAGTCTACGAAGGGTATTGTGCTCAGGTGAGGAGCTTTTTCCACACCAGCTTGCCCTTTTTGGGGAAAAATTGGGACATGCGGGATTATTTAATTTATACGGCCCTACTGAAGCTGCTATAGATGTGACTTGCTGGCCCGCTCCATTAGATGCAAAAAAAGTTTACATCGGCAAACCTGTCGCGAATACCAGTATCTATATTCTGAACAGGGATCAGGAGCCTTGTGCTATCGCTGAAGAGGGCGAATTATATATCGGAGGTGTGCAGGTTGCGCGGGGTTATTTAAACAGGCCTGAGCTAAATGCAAGCCGATTTCTGAAAAATCCATTTGCAAAAGATGAACATACCCGCCTCTATCGCAGCGGCGACCTTGCCCGATGGCTTGAAGATGGTATCATTGAATACCTCGGGCGTGCTGATGAGCAGGTTAAGATCCGAGGGTTCAGGATTGAACCCGGTGAAATAGAGAATGTTATTCTGGAGTTTGTGGGGATAAGACAATGCCTGGTCCATGCAAAGGAAGACAACAATTCTGAAAAGAAACTGATAGCTTATCTGGTAGGTTCGGAAGGGAAATACGATAAAGAAAAATTACAGGAACACCTCAGATCAAAATTACCGGAATATATGGTTCCTGGTCTTTTCATTGACATTCCTGAACTTCCCTTGAGCACCAATGGGAAAGTTGACCGAAAGGCCCTGCCCCTTCCTGGGATGGAACGACCTGACCTTCAGACACTTTATAAGGCGCCATTTTCAGAAACGGAGAAATTACTGGCAAAGCTCTGGGCATTTGTTCTGAGTGTGGATAAAGTTGGGGTAAACGACAATTTCTTTGAACTTGGAGGAAATTCACTGCTTGCACTTCGCTTTGTCGCAATGCTGAAGCAGCAACACCAGCTCAATCTTCCGGTCACACGGCTTTATCAGGATCCATACATCAGCAAGGTCGCTTTATACCTTGATGGTAAAACCAATACTCAAAAGTCAGAAAGAAACAGGAATCGTCCCTCAGGCACCGATATCGCAGTTATAGGGATGTCAGGCCGTTTCCCGGGGGCCTCCAGTATTGAGGAACTGTGGGATGTTTTGCAATCGGGCAAAGAAACTACCAGCTTTTTTAGCGATGAAGAACTCGACCCGACTATCCATCCTGAATTAAGCAAAAACCCCGATTATGTCAAAGCCCGCGGGGTATTGAAAGAGGCGGAGTATTTTGATGCCCGCTTCTTCGGAATGAACAGCCGAATGGCAGAACTGATGGATCCGCAGCAGCGGATATTTTTGGAAATTGCCTGGGAGGTGTTGGAAAGTACCGGACATCTCCCGGAAAGATATGACGGAAAGGTTGGTGTTTTTGCAGGAAGTGGTACCAATACTTACTATCTCAACAATGTCCACACCCGACCTGATCTGATTGCCGCCACCGGAGCATTCCAGGTTTCCACCTTGAACGAAAAAGATTATATCGCAATGCGAACTGCCTTTGAGCTGGATCTCAAAGGCCCGGCAGTCAGCGTTTATTCTGCCTGCTCGACTTCTTTGCTTGCCATTGCTCAGGCGGTTGAAAGCCTGAGAAAAGGCCAATGTGATGTGGCTCTTGCCGGAGGGAGTTCAGTTACTGCTCCAATTAGAAGCGGGCATTTATACGAGGAAGGTGCAATCCTCAGCAAGGATGGACATTGCCGGCCCTTCGATGCCAGTGCCAGCGGTACTGTTTTCAGCGATGGTGCAGGTGTGGTTCTATTAAAGAACCGTGCTGATGCAGAACGCGATGGTGATACGATCTATGCAATCATCAAAGGTGTCGGATTAAATAACGATGGCGCGATGAAAGCAAGCTTTACTGCGCCCAATGCCGGAGGACAGGCAGATACGATCAGCATGGCGATTGCCGATGCAGGTGTTGATCCCGATACCATTAGCTATGTTGAAACCCATGGTACTGCAACCCCCCTTGGCGATCCCATTGAAATAGAAGGACTAAAAATGGCTTTCGGCTCCCAGAAGGAAAAGCAATTCTGTGCCCTTGGATCGATAAAAAGCAATATGGGACACCTGACTCAGGCGGCCGGGGTAGCAGGTTTCATCAAAACCACACTTGCTCTGCATAAAAAACAACTCCCTCCCTCTCTTTTCTTTGATCGGCCAAACCCGGATATTGATTTTGAAAACAGCCCTTTTTATGTCAACGCTAAACTCAGAAACTGGGATAGCACGAAAAAAAGAAGAGCAGGAGTCAGTTCTTTTGGTGTTGGGGGAACCAATGTCCATGTCATTCTTGAAGAAGCAGAGCAAACAGAACAAAAAACTGAAGCTTCTTCGAAAACACAACTGATTAACTGGTCGGCGAATTCTGAAGAAAGTCTGAACCAGTATGCTTCGAAACTCCTTGATTACCTCAAGAGAAATCCGGAAACTAAGCTCAGCGATATTGCATGGACACTCCAGTCTACCCGTCGTGATTTTGCGCAGAGAAGATTTATTATTGCAGACAATTCCGCTGATCTGATTCAAAAACTAAGCGAAGACCTTAACAAGGTTTCCGACTCCAAAGTATTAAAAGAAAGTGCAACAGAACTTGCATTTATATTCCCCGGACAGGGTTCACAGTACATGAACATGGGTGCAGGTCTCTACAATCAGGAAAAGATTTTCAGAGATGCTGTTGATGAATGTGCCAATCTGCTCCTGCCCTGGCTGAATGAGGATATCCGAGATATTCTGTATTCTGAACCGTCAGAGGCGGAGAAAATTCATAATACCAGATACACACAACCGGCCTTATTTGTCACTGAATATGCGATGGCAAAGCTCTGGATGAGCTGGGGAATCCGTCCGGCGGCTTTATGTGGTCATAGCATCGGCGAATTTGCCGCAGCTCACCTGGCTGGAATTTTCAGTCTGGAAGATGCCCTTAAACTCGTTTCAGAACGCGCGCGTCTCACAAGCGAGTTAGAAGGGGGAAGCATGCTTGCCGTTAAAGCCCTGCCCGAAGAAATCGAAAAACAATTAACAGGTGATTTAACTATTGCAGCATATAACAGCCCTGATTTGAGTGTGGTCTCAGGACCATCCGATCAGATTCAGATTTTTTCAGCAGAACTTCAGACAAAAAGTATCCCGAACCGACTGATTAAAACAAGTCACGCCTTTCATTCGTCTATGATGGACGGAATGATGGAAAATTACAGCAAGGTGGTGCATACCGTTTCACTGAATCCTCCTAGAATTCCATTGGTTTCTTCGGTTACTGGTAAGTGGATGTCTGAAGCCGAAGCATGCAGTACCACTTACTGGATTAATCAGATTCGCTTACCGGTACGTTTTACCAATGCAATCAGCACATTGTGGGAAGAACCTACACGCTTGTTGCTGGAAGTAGGTCCGGGTAATGCAGCCACTACTTTCGCAAAACAACAGTCGAAAGGAACAAGCCTCAATGCAATTGCCGGTTTTGAAGATAGAGGCGATTCTGAGTATCCTTCAATCCTTAGATCTCTGGGGAAACTCTGGCAAAATGGAATTATTCCTGATTGGGAGAAACTGTATGAAGCAAATATCCAAATTCTTATGCTGCCAAATTATTCATTTGACCGCAAGCGATGCTGGGTTGAACCGGGACAGGCCAATTATTCAACTATTCCAGCCAACACTCTAAAAGAAAATCAGGAGAACAATCAGGCAAAAGAGATAAATCTCAGCAGGAAGGATATTCTGATCCAAAAAATAAGCCGCATCTTAGAAAATGCATCAGGCATAGAAATGAAGGATGTTGATCCCAATCTCAACTTCATAGAAATCGGACTCGATTCCTTACTCCTGACCCAGGTCGCGATTACACTTAAACGGGAATTTTTACTTCCTGTCAGTTTCCGCCAACTTAATGAAGATCTGAATACACTGAATTTACTCGCAGATCATCTGGATGCAGAACTTCCGGCAGATGCATTCGAAAGCACTACTGTTTCTGAAACTGGTCCGGAGGGCGAGATAAACCGTCAAATTACAGAACTGAATAGGAAACTTGATCTTATTCGCTTTGGCAGCCTTAGTCCGGCCGGTTTAAGTCCCGAGGAGGAAAAAGAGATTAAAAAACCCTTTGGCGCGAGTCCAAGAATTGAGAAGCAAAGTCTGGAATTAAATCCGGTTCAAACCATTTTCTTGAATGATTTGATTGAGCGCTACAACCGGAAGACCCGGGGCAGCAAAGAGTATACTCAAAAACACCGGGCTTATATGGCTGATCCGCGAGTGGTTTCCGGATTCAGGCCGCTAACCAAAGAAATCATTTACCCGATCGTCGTCAAAAAATCCAAGGGGAGCAGGATCTGGGATCTCGACGACAATGAGTATATCGACGCACTGAATGGATTCGGTTCAAATATGCTCGGTTTCCAGCCTGATTCAGTTTTAAATGCGATCAAGGATCAGATGGATAAAGGCTATGAGATCGGTCCCCAACATGAACTTGCCGGTGATGTTTGCAAACTTATCTGCGAATTTACAAACTCAGATCGTGCAGCACTTTGCAGTACCGGTTCTGAAGCGGTTTTAGGAACTATGCGTATTGCCCGCACCGTAAGCGGCAGGTCGCTCATTGTTGCCTTTTCGGGATCCTATCACGGAGTTTTTGATGAAGTGATTGTCAGAGGTACAAAAACATTCCGATCCATTCCTGCAGCAGCGGGCATCATGCCGGAGGCTGTACAAAATATGCTCATTCTTGATTATGGGACAGAGGAAAGTCTGAGAATCATTCAGGAAAGGGCTCATGAGCTTGCCGCCGTTCTGGTTGAACCGGTCCAGAGCCGACGCCCGGATTTCCATCCGATCGAATTTTTAAAGAAAGTTAGGGAGATTACAGAGAGAAGCGGAACAGTTTTGATATTTGATGAAGTAATCACAGGCTTCAGGATGCATCCTGGTGGAGCCCAGGCTCTCTTTGGCATCAAACCTGACATTTCATCCTACGGTAAAGTAATTGGAGGCGGGCTGCCAATTGGAGCTATAGCAGGCAAGAAGCAGTTTATGGATGCACTGGATGGCGGCTTCTGGCAATATGGTGATCAATCTGTACCGGAAGCTGGAGTAACCTATTTTGCCGGCACTTTCGTCAGACATCCTTTGGCATTAGCAGCGGCTAAAGCATCACTGGAATATTTCAAATTAAGAGGGCCAGCTCTGCAACAGGAACTAAGTCATAAGGCTGCGGGGCTGATGAGCAGATTAAATTCCATCTGTCTCATGTTAAATGTACCTATTTCAATTGTTGGTTTTGGATCCATGTGGAAAATCCGGTTCGATGAAGAAATCCCATATAGCGAACTGCTCTTTACACTGATGCGGGACAAGGGTATACATATATGGGATGGATTTCCTTGTTTTATTACCGAAAGCCATACAGGAGCCGAGCTTGATTCCATAATTGAAGCCTTTGAAGATAGTTTGAAACAGCTGATTTCTGCCGGTTTTCTGGAATCAAAAAAGAATTATTCTCGCGATATTAGGATAGAAAAACCGGAAAATGAACCTCCTGTACCGGGCGCAAGATTGGGAAGAGACCGGGAAGGAAATCCTGCATGGTTTATCGCAGATCCCGAAAATCCCGGCAAATATTTACAAGTAAAACACAAGGAATAATAAAATGCAAGAATCGGACTACAACTTCCAACCTGTTGAATTTGATCCCTTTGCGGGTCCTGAAATCGAGAATGTTGTTCCGGCAACCGAACCTCAGGCCGAAATCTGGGCTTCATGCCTGATTGGAGGTGAAGAGGCAAACCGTTCATATAATGAGTCCGTTTCCCTGATTCTTAAGGGTGAGCTGAATTATTCTTCACTTGAAAAATCACTGCAGAATCTTTTTAAAAGGCATGATGCCCTACGATCGGGTTTCAGTTCAGATGGTAAACAATTATGTATTTTTTCTGAAGGCAATCTTCAATATAATTATCAGGACATTAGCGGCACTGATCCTGATCGTCAAAAAGATTTAATTGATCAGTTTCTGATTGAAGATGCTAAGACATCTTTCAACCTGCTAACAGGCCCCTTATTCAGGGTTAAGCTATTTAAACTTGCAGAAGATAGCCATCATCTCACTCTTTCAAGTCATCACATCATCTGTGATGGCTGGTCGATCAGCATTATCATGCAGGATTTGGGAAAACTGTATTCTGCCGGTTTAAAATCTGAAATTGCACAATTACCTGTGGCTCCTGCCTTTGCTGATTATGCGGTAAAACAAAGGGCATTTCAGCAAAGTGCAGAATATAAGTCAATTGAGTCCTTCTGGATGAAGCAGTTCATGGATGATGTACCCGAACTGGATATACCGACCGATTTTCCACGCCCCGAATTCAGAACCTACAAAAGCCATCGTGATGATTTTGAATTAAAGCCTGATCTTATCAATGCCGTAAAAAAAATGGGGGCAAAAGCCGGATGTAGCTTTGTAAGCAGTATGCTTGTGGCTTTTGAAGTTTTCCTTCACCGTATATCCGGACAAAGTGATATCATTCTGGGTGTTCCATCTGCAGGCCAGTCGGCAGAAGGCTACAATGGCCTGGTTGGACACTGCGTCAATATGCTCCCTCTCAAAAGCCATCATAATGGTGATTTTACTTTCCTGGAATTCCTGAAAATAAGAAAACCAGCAATATTCGATGCTTACGAAAATCAGCAATATACTTTCGGAAGTCTGCTTAAAAAGCTGAATATCAGCAGGGATTCCTCACGTGTCCCGCTCATCCCGGTTGTATTTAATATTGATATCGGGCTTAATGAAGGTGTAAAATTCGAAGGGATAAAGCATGAACTTATAATTAACAAAAGGGAATATGAGAATTTTGAAATATTCTTAAATGCAAGTGGTTCAGGTGATTCCCTGATTCTTGAATGGTCATATAACACCCAACTATTCAGTGCTGAGATCATCAGGGGAATGATGGAGGATTTTACTGAGCTGCTGCGTCAGGTGACTGAAAATCCTGAAATAAAAATCAGAGACATCAATACCCGGAGATCGGGGAACGATTTTGAATGGAATAACACCCATACAATTTACCCTAAAGACAGCTCCCTGCATGAACTGATCAGTCAGAAAACCAGAGAGTATCCGCAAAAAAATGCAATAAGTTTCAGGAATAAGAATATCTCCTATCAGGATTTGAATGAGAGAGCGAACCGATTGGCAAATCTCCTGATCAAACGGGGAATACAAAAAGGTGACAGAATTGCGCTGGCGCTCGACAGATCTGAAGAACTGATCATCGCACTGCTCGGTATTATGAAGTCAGGTGCAGCCTATGTACCACTTGATCCAGCCTATCCGAAAAAACAAATTGAATACATGCTGAAAGATGCTTCAGCAAGAATATTACTGACTTCAAGTGCTTATCAAAATAAATTTTCTTCTGAGAGTGAAGAAATTATCCTTGAAGATATTCAGAATGAACTAAAAGAATGTTCTAAAGAGGACCCGACTGTAGCTGTAAATGGTTCTGACCTTGCCTATGTAATTTACACATCTGGCTCATCTGGCAAACCAAAAGGAACGCAGATTGAACATCATAGTTTGGTGAATTTTTTGTGCAGCATGCAGAAAGCACCGGGCATCAGTCATAAGGACCGCCTTCTGGCAGTCACAACAATTTCATTTGATATTGCCGGACTCGAACTTTATCTGCCACTCATCAGCGGTGCCGAATTAGTTCTGGCTGATTCAGAATCAGTTAAGGATGGTCGTCTTCTGCTGGATCTGATCAGGAATGAAAAGATCAGCATCATGCAGGCGACCCCTTCCTCCTGGAGAATGATACTGGATGCCGGGTGGGATGAAGCAATCAACATCAAATTACTTTGTGGAGGTGAAGCCTTATCCCGGGACCTTGCTGGAAGCCTGAAGGAAAGGTGCAGCTCCTTTTGGAATATGTATGGTCCGACGGAAACCACTATCTGGTCAACCCTAAAACAGATCAGCAACTTTGATCAGGCGATAACAATCGGCAAGCCAATAGCAAATACTCAGGTATACCTGCTCGACCAATACCTTAAACCGGTTCGGAAGGGAGGAACAGGCGAGATCTATATTGCCGGTGATGGATTGGCCAGAGCATACCTAAACAATCCGGAGCTGACAGCGGCAGCTTTTATTAAAGATCCCTTTTCAGATCAGACTGATAGAAGAATGTACCGTACTGGTGATCTTGGCCAATACACTGCAGAAGGTGACATCCAATGTCTTGGAAGGATAGATAATCAGGTTAAAATAAGGGGACATCGTATTGAACTTGGGGCAATAGAAGAATCATTATTAATGCAGGATTCGATAAAAGAAGCTGTTGTGATTGCCAGAGAAGACCTTCCGGGTGATAAAAAACTGGTAGCCTATATTGTCCCTGAACATATTGAAGGGAACAGTAAATCACCATCATGGCAGGAAAGATGGGAAGATCTTTATAAACGGGGCATTCAGTCTGAAAGTGAGTTAAGCATTGGGGAACAGCAACTCGATATTGCTGTTGCTCAGGAAATCAGTGGGCGGACAGACATAAGGGAGGAAGTTGAAGAATGGTTAAAGCAATCGGTAGACCGGATCAAAGCTATAAATGCTAAAACAGTTATGGAACTGGGTTGCGGTGCCGGACAGCTCATATTCGAACTTGCTCCCTTTACCGAAAATTTCATCGCTACTGATTACGCAGAAACCGCTATTGAGAAAGTACAGGAAAAACTTAATGCTGAACCTGAGAAATGGAAAAATGTGAGCGCGATAACAGCGCCAGCTGATGATTTCTCATTCGTGAATAATGGTTCTTTGGATCTTGTGATCATTAATGGGGTTGTTCAGTATTTTCCTGATGCCCCTTATCTTGTGAAGGTAATTGAACAGGCATCAAAAGCAATTAAAAATGGAGGGTGCATATACATCGGCGATATGCAGGGCAAAAGTACATTGCCTATGTATCATGCTTATGATCAGTTAAACAGGACTGATGATAATCTAAGTATTTCTGAATTCAAAAAGATATGTGATCGCCGGGTAAAGCTTGAAGATGAGCTGGTTGCCGATCCGGGGTTTTTCTACAAACTGCCTGAACTGATTCCTGCAATCAGTGGGGTGAATGTTCAGTTAAGAGAAGGAAAACATATCAACGAAACTACCAAATACCATTATGATATCTGGCTTTATGTCAATGATGGTTCGGCAAGTATAAAAGCTGATATTCAGATCAAATGGGAAGCTGGGAATAATTTAGACTGGATAAAAAACGAATTAAAAAAATACCCCGGGAAGGTTGTCCACCTCCATAAAGTGTTCAATACAAGAATGATGGATGATTATTCCCTTCAGCAAATTCTTGCCAAAATTGATAATAATGCATCAGTAAAAGATGCCAAAGCTTTATTGGCTTCATCTCATGGAGGTCTGAATCCTCATCCTTTCTGGAATCTGGGAACCGAACTGGGATATATTAGTCATGTACGCTGGACGAATGATGGCGCAGACGGCTGCTTTGACGTGATATTTATTCCATTTGAAAAGTCTGACAGGCTTCCTGAAGCTGGGGAGATTCTTAGTCCGGCTAATGATTCAGCATTTGATTATGCCAGAGACCCCTATTCAGGTGAACTAACTGCCTCAGCAAATCATCTGGCGGAGTGGAAAGAAGGCCTGAAAGAATTACTGCCTGCCCAAATGATCCCGTCTGAATTTGTGCTGCTAAAAAAGCTCCCGTTACTTCCAAATGGCAAGATCAACAGAAAAGCATTACCCAAACCTGAAGAGAAGGTCCAAGAGGACCAGGACAAGGCGATGCCACGCACTGCCACAGAAAAATTGGTAGCAAGAATATGGGCTGAAACATTGGGATTAGAGTCTGTTGGATTAAATGATGACTTCTTTGAACTCGGTGGGCATTCTCTTATAGCCGTACAGGTTATGATCAGAATGGAGAAGGAAACCGGTTTAAGATTACCTTTGACAAGTTTGTTTAAATTTACTACTTTAGAAGAGTTTGCCATCCTGTTCACAGAGGCTCCTTTATGAATAAAACTGAAAGAAACGACGTTCAAATAAACCCGGAAAAGGTATTTGTACCTGCAACAGAATCTCAAAAGGAGATTTTGGTTTCTTGTATTTTGGGTGGTGATGAAGCAAGCCGGGCATATAATCTTTCTGTTAGCCTACAAATTTCAGGTCCGCTTATTCGTACTTTTCTTGAATCAAGTCTGCATGAACTTATCGAGAGACATGAGTCACTCAGATCAGTCTTTACAGTAGACGCTTCACAGATATGCATCTCTTCCAAACAATTACTGAGCCTTCACTTTGAAGATCTGAGTGATAAAGATGAGGTTTACAAGAAAGACTTTATGGAGATATTCATAAAGTCTGAAGTCAATACCGTCTTCGACCTTCACAATGGGCCCCTATACAAACTATCCTTATTCAAACTTGAAAACAATAGCCATTTACTGATATTTACTGCCCACCATATCATCTGTGACGGATGGTCTATGGGCATTTTCCTGGATGAATTAGGGAAATTATATTCGGCACGTATTAAAGATGAATCTTCCGGATTACCTGAAGCAAATTCATTTACCCAATTTGCTTTAGATCAAAAGAAATTTTCTCAAAGCAAGGAATACAAGCAAATTGAACAATTCTGGCAAGACCAGTTCAAAGATAGCGTACCTGTACTCGATTTGCCAACAGATTTCCCCAGGCCGGCAATTAAAACTAATAAAAGTAGTCGTTTAGATACAATCCTGGACAAGGATTTGTTCAATGAAATTAAAGCCTTTAGTAATAAGCAGGGCTCAAGCCTCGCAATTACGCTTAGGACAGTATTTGAGATACTACTATATAAATTAAGTGGCCAGGATGATATCGTTTTAGGACTTCCATCGGCCGGCCAGGCGATTACGGATAATTACCATCTGATGGGGCATTGTATCAATCTGCTTCCAATCAGAGGCAGACTTAGGGATGAAATGACTTTCACTCAATATCTTAAAGAAAGGAAATTCGCAACCCTGGATGCTTATGATCATCAGCAATTTACATTCGGAAGCTTGCTGAAGAACCTGAATATTCCCCGAGATCCATCCAGAGCTCCATTAGTTTCTGTGGTATTCAGTCTTGATCAGGGTTTGGGTGGGATGTTGCATCTTGAGGGATTAACAACTAAAGTTATATCCAATAAAAGAGATTATGAAAACTTCGAGCTCTTTATAAATGCAACAATTGAAGAAGAAGATTTTAAATTAGAATGGACCTATAACACTCAGTTATTTAAAGCCGAAACCATCAAAAAAATGATGGTTCAATTTGATTCTCTGCTCAATACTCTTATTCAAGATCCTCAGATAAAATTAAAAGATATTCTTGTTAGTGACCAAACCGATCTTCTTAAAAAAATTGCCGGATGGAACGAAACTCAAATACAATATCCTGCAAACAAACCGATCTTTCAGTTTGTTTCAGAAAATGCCGGGAAACATCCTGATAAAATTGCTGTTAAGTATAAAGAAAGTACCACCAGCTACAGAGAACTGAATGAAAAAGCCAATCAGTTTGCTCACTATTTGATTGAAAATCATGTAAGCCCGGGAGATACAATTGCGCTGGCAGTCGACCGTTCTGCTGAACTCCTGATCAGTTTGCTGGCTATTATGAAAACAGGGGCAGCCTATGTTCCTGTTGATCCGGAATATCCGCTCAAGCGGATTGAGTATATGCTTGAAGATTCGGCAGCCAGGGTGTTAATCAGTTCTCATAAATATAAAAACCAATTTACTATAGAGGGGACAAAAGAGATCGTACTGGAAGAAATTTTTTCGGAACTGATTAATTATCCAGCTACTGAACCTCTTGTAGAAGTTAAGGGGACTGACCTTGCGTATGTAATCTACACATCGGGATCAACCGGCAAGCCTAAAGGTATAGCCATAGAACACCATAGCCTTTGCAACTTTTTATGCAGTATGCAAAAAGAGCCTGGCATTTCTGCAAAAGATAAATTACTGGCGGTCACTACTATTTCCTTTGATATCTCGGGACTTGAACTATATCTCCCTCTGATCAGTGGTGCAGAACTCCTGATTACTGATGCTGAACTAGCAAAGGATGCCAGAGAGCTTCTTGACCTTGTCAGAACTGAGAAGGTCAGCATCATGCAGGCCACGCCGTCTACCTGGCGGATGATGGTAGAAAGCAATTGGGATGAGCGGATTGAACTCAAAGTACTCTGTGGCGGAGAAGCGCTAAGTAAAGACCTGACAGAAGCATTGTTGACCCGATGTACATCACTATGGAATATGTACGGGCCCACCGAGACAACAATTTGGTCTGCAGTAAAACAGATTAAAAATACAGATTCACAGATCAGTATCGGACATCCGATTGACAATACACAAATCTACATACTCGACCAGCATCTGAGACCAGTTTCAGTAGGGCGCACCGGAGAAATTTATATTGGGGGTGCCGGACTTGCAAGAGCCTACCTAAATAAGCCTGAACTTACGGCAAACAGCTTTGTTCCAAATCCAATATCCCCTGAAATATCCAGTAGAATTTATCGTAGTGGCGATCTGGGTAAATTTATAGATAATGGAGAAATTCAGTGTTTTGGCCGGGTAGATAATCAGGTCAAAATAAGGGGATACCGCATTGAATTAGGAGCCATTGAGGAAGCTTTGAATGAACAGGATAATGTTAAAGAATCTTTAGTAATTGCCAGAGAAGACCGCCCTGGGGATCAAAGGCTGGTGGCTTATGTTATCCCTGATACAAAGGCTAATAATTTGAATTCATCGCAGATAGCAGCATGGAAACAAGGTATTAAAGAGTTATTACCATCATACATGGTTCCCGGTGATTTTGTGGTTCTAAGCCAATTTCCATTACTCCCAAATGGAAAAATTGATAGAAAATCACTCCCCAAGCCTAATGAGAGCCTTCAGGAGAACAAAAAGACAGAACTACCTAAGACCGAAACAGAGAAATTGGTTGCTGAGGTTTGGAAAGATGTCTTAGTTATTGATTCTGTTGGCTTACATGACGACTTCTTTGATCTGGGAGGGCATTCACTTTTGGCAGTTCAGGTAATGTTGCGCCTTGATAAAGAGACTGGCATTAAATTGCCGATTACCACCTTGTTCAAGATCTCGGGGCTTACAGATTTCGCGAAACAATATGACCTTGCTAAAGGTAACATGGGTGATCCAGGACAGGAAATCGAATCTGACTTACAAATAGATAAACTTAATACCCATCAAGATTCCACAATAGGCTACGTTCCTCCTAGAACGGATGTTGAAGGTCTTGTTGCACAGATCTGGGCTGAACATCTGGGGCTTGATGCTGTGGGAGTATACGATGATTTTTTTGAATTAGGTGGTCATTCCATGATGGCTATACAGGTACTCAATCAACTTGAAAAAGAGACTGGAAAGCGCCTCCCTTTGGCAAGTTTATTTGAACACAGTACGGTAGAATCTATGGCGCTAATGCTCGAAATGGATGCTAAATCCATTACCTGGGACTCATTGGTTGCAATCAAGCCACAGGGCAATAAAATGCCGCTTTACATTGTTCATGGTGCCGGACTGAATGTGCTTTTTTTTAATACTCTGGCAAAAAACATGGACCCTGATCAACCGGTATATGGTTTACAGGCCAAGGGATTAAATGGTATTGACGAACCCCTGGAAAAAATTGAGGATATGGCTGCCTATTATATATCAGAAATAGTAAAGCATAATCCAAAAGGGCCTTATGCTATTGCAGGTTTTTCATTCGGTGGGATCATTGCATTTGAAATGGCAAAACAGTTTAAGGCTATGGGTAAAGAAGTAAAGATGCTTGCCATGTTTGATACCTATGCCTACCAGTCTGACCGATACGATTCTACACTTACAAAATTATTCAATAAAACCAGGTATCTCAGTAAACAATTGCTCTACACCTTTACCCTGTTCAGTGAAGACCCTAAACGTACGATAGAATACAAAACTGAAGCCATAAAACGCAGGTTCATTCAGTTCTACTGGAAACTTAAATATGGTCGGGAACAAAATCAGGAAGGATTTTTTGGATATGCCAATAACATCGATATAAAGAACATGCAAGCCTGGGAAAAGTATGTATTTACCCCATATAATGGGTCGATAGAGCTTTTCAGGGCAAAAAAACGGACTTTTTACATGGATGATTTCGAGTATCTCGGCTGGAAACCATTTGCGCTGAAAGGAATCAGGATTCATGAGATACCCGGAGAACATAATTATATTTTTGCACCGCCAAATGATCAGGAGTTTGCAGAAATTCTTCAGAAATGTCTCGATGAATCGGCATTAAAAAAGAGAGAAATTTAATATCTCCAATGTCGACCACACTGATTTTTTGCGAACAGATCAGCCCCACCTGGCAGAAAGGATTTTTAAACTACTCAGAAAAACAGGTCGACATCTGGAAAATTAATGTGCAAAATTACAATCCCATCCCAGAAAATATTCTCAGCAAGGATGAAGTATTAAAAGCATCCCGCTTTCTTCATTCCAAAGACCGTGATTCCTTTATTTCCAGAAGAACAGCCCTGAGAATTTTACTCAGCAGATATACTGATATTCCCGCTTCAGAAATCGAATTTATCGCCGGCAAAAATAAAAAGCCAGAGCTAAAATCAGAATCCAGGAGAATCCGGTTTAATGTATCCCATTCAGCTGAATTGATTCTGATCGCCATCTCTGATACGGAGATTGGCGTTGATATTGAGCGAATTGAAACCAGCTTCAACTATTCTGACATCCTTAAACATAGTTTCAATGAGCAGGAAATTAATCAAATTGAGAAAGCGGCTGATGGTCGGGAACTTTTTTTCAGGCTCTGGACCCGCAAGGAAGCACTTACCAAGGCAAGTTCCAAGGGGCTGGATGATGAGCTCAGGGATATTCCCTCAATCGATGGCTGGCATAGTGTTAATGAAGAACTCATCGGACTAAATGGGAACTGGCAACTGAAGAGTTTTAATATTGATCAACAATATCTGGGTAGTATCGCCTGTCAGGCTGATAAGAAGCTAAATTATTTAAATTTTGAATTCTAATACCTAAGCTAAAACGTGATTAAAATGATAATAATTACACTCATTTAATTCAAAAATCAATGACTATTCAGAAAAAGTCGCAAATATCGTACGAAGAGTTTATGGAGGAACACTATAAGCCAAGGATACCGCTAATTTTTAAAAACGCGTCGAAAGCATGGAAGGCTCAGGGCTTGATTACTCCCGAATATCTGAGAGAACATTTTAGTGAGCGGAGTACAAGCATTAAGTACAATGAATACACCATTGCTGAGATTTTAGATCGGGTTGCAGTAAGTACTCCTGAAAATCCGGCACCATATCCTGCAATTTTCGAAATCCGGACTCAATTACCTGAATTACTCCCACTAATTCAGCCGCTTAATATGGGTTATGCTAAACCTAATTGGTTCGAAGAAAAGGTTTTCCCTCCGGGTAAACTGG
>Ga0154020_10003587_pt1 | contig 18655 bp, 18 predicted proteins | sample Klosneuvirus_201_FD_109709 | JGI IMG/M metagenome (GOLD analysis project Ga0154020, IMG submission 109709) | Active sludge microbial communities from wastewater, Klosterneuburg, Austria - Klosneuvirus_20160825_MG | ecosystem: Engineered > WWTP > Aerobic digester > Activated sludge | place... | reverse complement strand
GGCGTCTCGCGCGTCGCGGGCGATGTCTACGATGCGGTCTCTCGCGTTGCGGGCGATGTGTACGATGCAGGTTCCCGCGTCGCGAGCGATGCGTACAACGGCGTCTCGCGCGTCGCCGGCGATGTCTACGATGCGGGCTCTCGCGTCGCGGGCGATGCCTATGACACGGTCAGCGGCGCGGCGAGCGACGCGTACAACTACGGCGCCGGCGTCGTCAGCGACGGATACGATGCGGTCACCGGCGCCGCGAGCGACGCGTACAACTGGGGCTCGGGCGTCGTCAGCGATGGCTACAACGCTGCGTCCGGCGCGGTCAGCGACGCGTACAACTGGGGTGCGGGCGCAGTCAGCGATGGCTACGACGCAGTCAGCGGTGCAGCGAGCGACGCATACAACTACGGCGCCGGCGTTGTCAGCGACGGATACGATGCGGTCACGGGCGCCGCGAGCGACGCGTACAACTGGGGCGCGGGCGCAGTCAGCGATGGCTACGACGCGGTCAGCGGTGCGGCGAGCGACGCGTACAACTACGGCGCCGGCGTTGTCAGCGACGGATACGACGCGGTCACGGGCGCCGCGAGCGACGCGTACAACTGGGGATCCGGTGTCGTCAGCGATGGCTACGACGCGGTCAGCGGCGCAGCGAGCGATGCATACGACGGTGCGTCGCGCGTTGCGGGCGATGTCTACGATGCGGGCGCTCGCGTCGCGGGCGATGCGTACGACGGCGTGACTCGCGTTGCGGGCGATGCCTACGATGCAGGCTCGCGCGTTGTGGGCGATGTCTACGACGCAGGCTCTCGCGTTGCGGGCGATGTCTACGATGCAGGCTCGCGCGTTGCGAGCGACGCGTACAACGGCGTGACTCGCGTTGCGGGCGATGTCTACGATGCAGGCGCGCGCGTTGCGGGCGATGCGTACGATGCAGGCTCGCGCGTGGTGAACGATGGCTACGACGCCGTCACCGGCGCGGCGAGCGACGCGTACAACTGGGGCTCGGGCGTCGTCAGCGATGGATACGATGCCGTCAGCGACGGAGTGAGCGGCGCCTACGACACCGTCACGGGTGGCGTCAGCGATGCGTACGACACCGTCACGAGCGGCGTCAGCGACGGCTACGAAGCTGTCACCGGCGGCATCAGCAACACCTACGAGAACGTCACGTCCGGAATTAGCGACGGCTACGAGAACGTCACCGGTGGTATCGCGAATGCGTACAACTGGCTCACTGACTAGTTCGACAGCGCTGGACCAACCGGCGACGACCGTGCTTACGTAGCCCCATGCCGACGTGGGACGAGACTCGGGAACACCTCCGCGCGAAGTACAAGCTGATGAAGGACGAGCCGACCTGGGTCGGCTTGGGCTTCGGCTTCAAAGCGAAAGACCGCGATGTCACGCAGCGCGTGCACATCGAGAAGCACACGATCGCCGACATGCCTGCGGTGATGATCGTGGCGGACGTCGTCGAAGCGACGCGAGTTCCCCACGAGGCCGCGTTGAAGCGGAACATGACGTTCGCGATCGGCGGCATCGCGATCCACGAGGGCCGCTACCTCGTGCGCGTCGCACTTCCCCTCGCGAACCTCGAGTGGTCCACGCTCGAGACGGTGCTCGAGTACACCGCACGCGAAGCGGCTCGCCTCCGCGACACGGTTCCCGGGAACTAGCGCGTAGCGTCACTCTGGAATAACGGGGCCGCCCTTCGCGAGCGCGCGCTGATACGCCGGGCGTTCGCGCATCCGCTTCGCGAGCTCGATGATCTTCGGCGAGATGGTCATGTCCTTGCTGCGCGACTCGAGCGCTTCGACAGCGTAGCTCATCTGGATGTCTGCAGCGGTGAGCTCGTCACCCGCGAACCACGTGGTCTTCTCGAGGTGGTCGCCGAGGAACTTCGCGTGACGGGTGAGGTTCGGCGTGACGAAGTCGCCCATGACCTTGTCGGCGATCTTGTTGGAGATAGGTCTCACGAAGAACGGAACCTTCGCTGTCTTGATCTTGCCGAAGATGAGCTTCAGCAAGAGGTACGGCATCAGCGAACCTTCCGCGTAGTGCATGAAGTAGCGGTAGTCGAGGTACTGCTGCGTGCCCTTCGCCGGAACGAGGCGACCGTTGCCGTAGGTCTCGACGAGGTACTCGAGGATCGCGCCAGACTCGGCGAGCGTCGCGTTGCCGTCGGTGATCACCGGTGACTTGCCGAGCGGATGGATCTTCTTGAGCGAGTCCGGCGCGAGCATCGTTTTCGGATCGCGCTCGTACCTGACCATCTCGTAGGGCACGGAGAGCTCTTCGAGCAGCCAGAGCACGCGTTGAGATCGCGAGTGGTTCAGGTGGTGGACGGTGATCACGGCATGAGGGTATATCTTCTTGCATGCGATACGTCCTTATCGCTGCGGTGCTGGCGAGTGGTTGCTCGTTGCTCCCCGCAGCAAAGCAGGAGCCGTTTCCCGTCATGAACGTCACCGCGGAGAGGCCGCCTCCCGGCCCCGACAAGGTGATCCTCACGCCTTCGAACATCGCGATCACCGACAAGGTGCAATTCGAGACCGGCAAGGCCGACTTGAAGCCCGTGTCGTTGCCGCTGCTCGACGAAGTCGTCGGCGTGATGAAGTCGAACCCGCAGATCGAGATCGTGGAGATCGGCGGTCACACCGACTCGACCGGCGCTGCGGACTTCAACCGCACGCTGAGCCAACAGCGCGCGGAGTCCGTGATGCGCTACATCACGAGCAAGGGCATCAAGAAGGATCGGTTGACCGCGAAGGGCTTCGGCCCGGACGTGCCGGTTGCCGACAACGAGAGCGACGTCGGCCGCGAAGCGAACCGCCGCGTCGAGTTCAACATCATCAAGCAAGGTCCGAAGAAGACGGTGGTGAAGGATGAATAAGATGACGAAGCACATCCTCCTCGGTGCAGTGATGGCGATCGCCGCGTGCAAGAGCGGTCCGGATCCGGCCGTGCGCACGGCGATCGGGCAGAAGCTCGAGAGCGCGCAGCCTGGAATCCAGGCGTGCTTTCAGAAGTCGCTCACCACGAACCGCAAGCTGCGCGGCATGGTCGTCGCGCAGATGGCCGTGCTCGACACGGGACAGTTCACCGAGATCTCGTTCCGTCGCGACGAACCGAACGATCCGGTGCTGCGGTTCTGCGTGATCCAGCAGCTCGCGAAGCTCAAGCTCGACAAGCCGCCGGGCGCGCGTATCCAGCTCGACAGCGTACCGATCAAGTTCGAGTGGTCCAATCCGTGAGTAAGGTGCCGACGCGATCGCCAACGCACGAGGACGTGCCGATGGCGCGGCTCGCGTCGATGGGCATGGAGCTCGACGAGATCGCAGACGACGGAAAGGTCGCGCTACCGGCGCTCGTCGAGCTGGCCGAGGATCGGGGCCGCCCGGCGAGTCACTACATCGCGGCGATCCCACTCGCATCGGATCTCGTGCTCGTGACGGACTCCGACAAGGTCACGCTCAAGGTGTGCGCGGGAAATTGCCAGCGCTACGGCGCACTCGATCTGCTCGATCACTTGGTCGAGCGATCGCAGCGCAAGGGCGGCTTCGCGATCACGCCGATCGAGTGTCTCGATCGCTGCGATCTCGGACCTGCGATCGAGATCGACGGTGCGCACGGCAAGCTCGTGCTCGCGCCCGCGACGAAGGCGAACCTCGACGAAGCGCTCGACTCGCTCTGAGCCGCCCAGCCGAGCTGTCGCAGGTGTCGCGGGCATGCACGGCAACCCGACACTTGGTTGCTGTCGCACCCCGCGCTAGCCTCGCGCTCAGAAGCGATGCTCCGCCTGTCAAAGGTCAACAAGTACTACAAGGTAGGAACGCACTCGCTTCACGTGCTGCGCGACATCGACTTCGAGGTCGATGATGGCGAGTTCGTGGCGATCATGGGCGCGTCGGGCTCGGGCAAGTCGACGCTGCTCAACATCCTCGGCATCCTCGACGACTACGACTCGGGCGAGTACACGCTCGACAACACGCTGATCCGCAATCTGTCGGAGAGCAAGGCGGCGGAGTACCGGAACAAGTTCATCGGCTTCGTGTTCCAGTCGTTCAACCTGCTGCCGTTCAAGACGGCGCTCGAGAACGTCGCGCTGCCGCTCTATTACCAGGGCGTCTCGCGCCGCAAGCGGAACCAGATCGCGGCGCAGTACCTCGAGCGCGTCGGACTCCGCGACTGGGCCGAGCACGTGCCCGCCGAGATGTCCGGCGGTCAGAAGCAGCGCGTGGCGATCGCGCGCGCGCTGATCGGCAAGCCGCGGTTGATCCTCGCCGACGAACCGACGGGCGCGCTCGATAGCGAGACGAGTCAGCAGATCATGGATCTCCTCTCCGAGATCCACGGCACGGGCATCACGGTGCTCGTCGTGACGCACGATCCAGAAGTCGCCGGGCGCACGCAGCGCACGATCCGGCTCAAGGATGGCAAGGTCGTCGGTGCGGATGCGGGCGCATCGAACCCCCACATGGTGGCGCAGCCCGCATGATCAAGGCGATCCTCTTGATCCTCGGGCTCGGGCTGCTCGTCGGCGTGTTCTGGCTGCTCATCACGTTCGGCCGGATGCTGTGGATCGGTGTCGTGCAGTGGCGCGACCTGATCTCGATCGATCGCTGGACCGAGGTGATGTCGACGATCGGGCGCAACAAGCTGCGCACGTTCCTCACGATGGTGTCCGTCGCGTGGGGCATCTTCGTGCTGGTCGCGCTGCTCGGGCTCGGCAACGGGCTCGATCAAGGCGCGCGCAAGAGCTTCGCGCGCGATGCCGCGAACGGCGTGTGGATCAACGCGAACAAGACCAGCATGCCGTACAAGGGCTACGACATCGGTCGCTGGGTGCAGTTCGAGAACTCGGACTTCGACGCGGCGAAGAAGGTCAAAGGCGTCGAGTTCGCGAGCGCGCAGCACTGGCTCGGTGGTTCTCGCTGGGGCTCGCGCATGGTGCGCTACGGGACCAAGGCGAACACGTTCTCGATCGAGGCCGTGCACCCGGCGTCGCTGCGCATGCAAGCGCACGACATGGCCGCCGGACGCTTCCTGTCCGACGAGGACATCAGGTCCAAGCGCAAGACCGCCGTGATCGGCGCCACCGTCGGGCAATTCTTGTTCGATCCGAAGGAAGACCCGATCGGCAAGTGGATCACGCTCGGCAACATCGCGTTCGAGGTCGTCGGCGTGTTCACGGACACCAAGGGCGCCGAAGAAGAGCGCCGCGTGTACATCCCGGTGTCGACGGCGCAGCTCGCGTTCAACGGCGGCGAGCGGCTCGGCCAGATCCAGCTGATGCTCGGCAACGCCGGCACCGAGGAAGCGCAGAGGATCATCGACACGATCGTCGGCCAGCTCGCGCAGAAGCACGACTTCGATGCGACCGACAAGCAGGCCGTGCGCGTGCACAACAACATCGAGCAGGCCGCGCGATTCGGAAAGATGTTCTGGATGATCTCGACGTTCGTGTTGCTCGTCGGGCTCGGCACGCTGGCGGCCGGCGTGGTCGGTGTCTCGAACATCATGATGATCGCGGTCAAGGAGCGCACGAAGGAGATCGGCGTGCGCAAGGCGCTCGGTGCGACGCCGAACTCGATCATCTTCATGATCCTCCAGGAGTCGGTGTTCCTCACCGGTGTCGCCGGCATGCTCGGCCTCGCCGCGGGCGTGTGGTTCCTCGAGCTGTTGCCCATCTTGATGCAGACCGAGATGCTCGACCAACCGCGCATCAGCTTCACCACCGGCGTCGGCGCGACGCTGTTCCTCGTGCTCGCCGGCGCGTTCGCTGGCTACTTCCCCGCGCGCGCGGCGGCGAAGGTCAACCCCATCCACGCTCTGCGAGATCAATAGATGTTTGACCTCGACAAGTGGAAAGAGATCTTCGCCACGCTGCGCAGCAATCGGCTGCGCACGTTCCTCACGGCGTTCGGCGTGTTCTGGGGAATCGTCATGCTGATGGCGATGCTCGCGTTCGGCTCTGCGATGCAGAGCGGCACGCAGAAGCAGATGAAGGGCATCGCGACGAACATGTTGTTCGTGTGGGGGCAGATGACGACGATCGCGTACGACGGACTGCCCGTCGGCCGCGGCGTCCAGTTCGACACCGGCGACATCGAGCTCTTGCGCAAGCTCCCCGGCGTGGAGCACCTCGCGCCGCGCATCCAGCTCGGCGGATGGATGAACAACTTCTCGATGGTGTACGGCGCGAAGAGCGGCACGTTCACCGTGATGGGCGACTACCCTGCCCTCGCCCGCATCGTCGCGTTCCAGTACAACGCGGGCCGCTTCATCAACGACGCGGACATCGCGGAGTCGCGCAAGGTCGTCGTCATCGGCCAGGCGGTCAAAGAGCAGCTGTTCGGCGACGAAGACCCGATGGGCAAGTACGTCAAGATCAGCGGCGTCTACTTCCAGGTCGTCGGCGTGACGAAGACGTTCCGTACGGGCCAGCAAGGCGAGCGCGACTCGAACACCGCGTTCGTTCCGTTCACCACGATGAAGCGCGCGTTCAACATGGGCGATCACGTCGGCTTCTTCGCGATGACCGCGAAGCCCGGCACCGATGGACCCGAGCTCGAGCGTCAGGTTCGCGAAGCGCTGTCGCGCAAGCACCGCATCGATCCGGCCGACAAGCTCGCGCTCGGCTCGTTCAACATGTTCGTGATGTTCGGCAAGCTCGCGGAGGTGTTCCTCGCGCTCGAGATCCTGTCGTGGGTTGTCGGCGTCGCGACGCTGCTCGCCGGCGTGATCGGCGTGTCGAACATCATGCTGATCACGGTCAAGGAACGCACGAAGGAGATCGGTGTGCGCAAGGCGCTCGGTGCGAGCCCGGCTTCGATCGTCTCGATGGTGATGAAGGAGTCGATGGTGCTCACGCTGATCGCGGGCATCACCGGCGTGTGCGCGGGCGTCGGCCTGATCGCCGCAGCCGACGCGGTGTTCAGCGCGATGCCCGATTCACCGCTCGGCCCGCCGAACGTCACGCTCGGCACGGTGCTGCTCGCCGTGTCCGTGCTCGGTGTCGCCGGCGCCCTCGCCGGGATCATGCCTGCTGCTCACGCAGCCTCGATCAAACCGATCGAAGCGCTGCGCGCCGAATGAGGACCACGCCATGAAACGCATCCTGACCTATCTCGCTGCCGTCGCCTTCATCGCCATCGTCGGCGCGTCGTTCTTGTTCCTCTACAAGAAGTCGCAAGCCAAGCCGATGCTCTTCGAGACCGAGCTGCCCGAGACGGCGGACATCACGAAGAAGACCGTGGCCACGGGATCGATCGTCCCGCGCCGCGAGGTCGAGGTGAAGCCCAAGGTCAGCGGCGTGCTCACCGAGCTGAACGTCGAGCCGGGCGCGAAGGTCAAAGAAGGCGACCCGCTCGGTAAGATCTCGATCATCCCCGACGCGATCCAGAACAACCAAGCCGAGAGCGGCGTGCGCACCGCGCAGATCGCGTTCGACAACGCGAAGCGCGAGCTCGATCGCAACGAGGCGCTGTTCAAGCAAGGCGTCGTCGCGGACGCAGAGCTTCAGCGCTATCGCACCGACTACGCGCTGCGCAAGCAGGAGCTGTCGACGGCGCAGTCGAACTTGCAGATCGCACGCGAAGGCGCGACGCGCGGCTCGGGCAAGACGTCCACGCTCGTCGTCACCGCGACCGCATCGGGCATGGTGATCGACGTGCCGGTCAAGGTCGGCTTCTCCGTGATCCAGGCGAACAGCTTCAACGCGGGCACCACGGTCGCCGTCGTCGCCGACATGGACGACATGATCTTCGAGGGCCGCGTCGACGAAGCCGAGGTCGCGAAGATCCGCGAGGGCATGAAGCTGCAGATCAAGGTCGGCGCGCTCGAGAAGGAGATGCTCGACGGCGTGCTCGAGTACATCTCGCCGAAGGGCAAGATCGTCGACGGTGCGATCCAGTTCGAGATCAAAGCGGCCGTGAAGCAAAAGGCCGGCACGCTGATCCGCGCGAACTACAGCGCGAACGCCGATATCGTCCTCGACGAGAAGAAGCAAGTGCTCGCGATTCGCGAAGCGCTCGTGCAGTTCAAGGACGAGAAGCCGTTCGTCGAGGTCGAGACCAGCCCGCAGAACTTCGTGAAGCGCGACGTCAAGCTCGGCCTGTCCGACGGCATCAAGGTCGAGGTGCTCTCGGGCGTGACCAAGGGCGATCGCATCAAGATCCCCGAGACCGCCGGACCGCCGGCCATGAAGGGCCCCGGCGGCCCGCCCCCGCCGAAAAAGTAACGGTCCGCGAAGTGCGCCTCGGCCGCGCGCGTGAACGCTCGGTGACGGCGAGGTGAACCGACGGAGATCGGCGCGGCCGGACCACGCGAGCGTGGTAGCGTGCAGGCAATGTCAGCGCCCGTTCGTCTCGGTGCGATCGACGCCGGATCCAATGCGATCCGCGTCGTCATCGCGGAGCTCGGCGCGAGCGAGCTGATCCGGATCGAAGCCGAGCGCGTCGCCGTACGGCTCGGCCATGGCGCGTTCACGCGCGGCGAGCTCGACGAGAAGACGATCGATCAAGCAGTCGCGGCGTTCGTGCACTTTCGCCAGCGCTTCGATCACCACGGCGTCACGATGTATCGCGCGGTGGCGACGAGCGCGGTGCGCAACGCGAGCAACCGCGACGTGCTGCTGCACCGGCTGTATCACGAGGCCGGCATCGAGCTCGAGGTCATCGAGGGCGAGGAAGAAGCGCGGCTCGTTCGCAAAGCGGTGGTCAACACGCTCGGCGCTGCCGGCACGCCACCGCGCGCGATCCTCGATCTCGGCGGCGGCAGCCTCGAGGTGAACTTGCGCAGCGGGTCGGCGTGGCGCGCGTACTCGTTGCCCGTGGGCACGGTGCGCCTGCTCGAGACGTTCGGTCTCGACGGCGCGATCGCGGATGCCGAGGCCGGCATGGTGCGCCGCTACACGGCGACGCTCATGCACACGATCACGCGTGGCGTGAGCGGCAACGGTGTCGCGGCGGCGACCGGCGGCAACGCGGACGCGCTCGCGAAGATCGTCGGCGACGGGAATCCCAACACACCGAGCTTCGAGCTCGCGGCGCTCGAGAAGGCGCTGCCGACGATCGTGAGCGCCACCGTCGACGAGCGGATGGCGAAGTTCAACGTCAAGCGCGACCGCGCCGAGGTCATGGGCGTCGCGGCCCTCGTGTTCGCCACGGCGGCGCGGCAGCTCGGCATCGCGAAGCTCGTGTGCCCGGGCGTGGGCGTGCGCGAAGCGGTGCTGCTCGAGCTCGCCGAGACCGCACGCGAGGAGCGCATTCGCGCGGAGGGTGCGCACGACAAGGCGCTGCTCACCGCGGCGCGCGGGTTCGCGAACCGCGTCGATCACGACACCACGCACGGCGAGCACGTGCGGCAGCTGTCGCGCGCGCTGTTTCATCAGCTTCGCGATCTGCACGGGCTGCCCGATGATCGCGGCGTGCTGCTCGAGGTCGCGGCGCTGCTGCACGACATCGGCGAGGTCGTGAACGTGCGCGGCCATCACAAGCACAGCGAGTACATGATCCGGTGGGCGCGCCTGCCCGGCCTCGACGACACGTCGCGCGAGATCGTCGCGCTGCTCGCGCGGACGCATCGCAAGGACGCCGCGCGCGCGAAGCAGATCATCAAGGACTCGACGCTGCCCAAGGAGCTGAGCGCGCAGGTCCGCAAGCTCAGCGCGCTCCTGCGCGTCGCCGATGGTCTCGATTGGGAGCACCGATCGCGCGTCGAGCAGGTCGTGTGCACGCGCATGGGCGACGCGATCGTGCTCGACCTCGTCGTGCGCGATGGACCGTCGCGCGACGACGCACAACTGTTGCGCAAGGCCGACCTGTTCAAAGAGGAGCTCGGCATGGACGTGCGCGTCACCGTCGCGCGGCCGGTCGCGCCGATGGCCGAACGCGAGCCCGGCGTGTCCACGAGCAACCCGAACCTCAAGATCGTCGGCGATAAACAGGGCTGACACCTGTCGGGCAGTCTGGTACGAGCAGACATGCGCCACCTAGCTGTCGGGCGAGCGAGGCTCCTCGGTGTCGGCCCGTTGCTCGCGAGCGTGATCTTCGTCGCTGCCGCCTGTGGTGACGACGAGACGTTCTCCGGACCGATCGAAGCGACGGTCACGCACTACGACTACGCGTTCGACATCGACTCGCGCGCCGCTCATGCGACGGTGACCGCCACGGTCGATACCGCCGGTGATTGCTTCTCGCTGCCGATGCGCGCGCCGTTGGTCGGCGGCACCGCGACGTTCGATGGCAAGCCCGCGACGAGCGCGACCGCCGACGGCACGACGCTCACGGTGTGCAGCGACGGCGGAACCGATGGTCCCGACGTCACGATCGGCGTCGACGTGACGATTCCACTCGAGACGCTGTCGACGAGCCAGGTCGGCTACTCGAAGACGGTCGATGGCAGCGGCAACCCGTTCTACTACCTCGTGAGCTGGGTCGGCGGCTGCGATCGGTTCGGCCCGTGTGACAACCGCCCGAACGTGTTCGCGACGTACACGTTCACCGTCACGCACCCCGAGACGATGCAGGTCGCGTGCTCCGGCACGCTCGCGACGCCCTCTCCGACCCAGACGACGTGCACGTTCGATCACGACGGCGGTCCGACGTACTCCACGTTCGGCGTCGCCGCGTATCCGACGGCCGCGTGGGTCGCGACCGACAAGGGCATGTGGGGATCCGTGCACGCGACCGTGTTCGCGCGTCCGCAGACGCTCGTCGCGGACGCGATCGAGACGGCGCATCACGACGGGTTCATGCGCTACATGGAGAGCACCTTCGGCGCGTACCCGTACGGCACCGAGCTGCGCGTGTACGCGGCGCCGACGTATTGGGCCGGCTTCGAGCATCCGGGCAGCATCGTCCTCGACGATTCACTCGGACGCGCGGCCAACCAAGCGGGACGCCACACGCTCGATCACGAGATCGTCCATCAGTGGGCCGGCGACGAGACGACGCTCGCGGACACCTACGACTTCGTGTGGAAGGAGTCGATGGCCGAGTATCTGACGTTCACGTACGAAGCGATGGTGGATGTCCCCGCGGCCGATCGCACGGTGGCGGGATGGAAGTCGGGCTCGGCCGGCGCTGCGTTCTTCCCCGTGCCGGGCGAGAAGCCCGCGCTGTTCGATTACTACGGCGACGCGTACGGCCCCGGACCGATGATCCTGTTCCGCCAGATCGAGCGGATGTCGTCGCCCGAGCAAGTCATCGCCGCCCTCAAGACGCTCCTCGGCGAGCCACGCGCGCTCTCCGTCGACGACGTGATCGCGGCGCTCGAGACATCGACGGGCCTCGATCTCGACGCGTACGCGAACGCGTGGATCAAAGGCACGGGCGTACCCGCGTGGCCGACGGTCGTCGCGACGTATGCCGCCGGCTCGCTGCACGTGCAGGTGACGGCCGGCGGCGATCGCCGGTGCAAGTTCAGCATCGCGCTCGTCGGTGCGAACCCGGGCGAGTCGCAGCTCGTGGACGTGAACACGTTCACGGGCGGCATCGATCAAACGATCGCGGTCACGCCGGCGTTCGCCGTGACGACGACGCAGATCGATCCGCTGCGCGAATGCCTCGTGTATCCGGCGACGACGGTCAAGCCGGCGCGCGTGAATCCATGGCTCTCGCCGCGTGCGCTCGGCGTGACGGAGTGAACACGCGGGGCGCAATGCCTCGCGCGATCACGACACCGACGATCTCGATCAACGCACGAGCGCAGGCCAACTTTCACCTCACCATCGAACCGGAGTTTTTCGGTCTCGATACCGCCACGTAGGATCGGTTCTTTGGTATCCCCTGTCACTCAAAGGGGAGCTTGATCCAAATGCGCACGATTACTACTTCGCGTCTGTTCCTGGTGAGCGCTATCGCGCTCGCGACTCTCGCGGGATGCCCGAAGGGCAAGATGCCCGGCGGCGGCGGCATTCCCGGCGGCGGCGACGTCCCCGGCGGCGGCATGGTCCCGGGCACCGGTGGCGGCGAGTCCGGCATGGTCGATCCGAACTCCTGCGGCAACTACGCCGTGTCGGACGCCGGCAAGAAGCTGAAGTTCTTCCTCGAGGCCACGCAGGCGCTCGAGACGCAGACCAAAGAGACGCTCGAGGTCGTGAAGCAGAGCTGCATCATGATCGGCAACGAGATCGGCATGACCGAGGCCGACTATCGCGGCGAGACGAAGGACATCTGCGCGCAGGTCTACCAGCGCGTGAACGAGAACATGAAGGTCGCCGTCAAGGCGAAGGCGGCCCTCAAGGTCAAGATCACCCCGGCGGTCTGCAAGATCGACGTGAAGGCGACCGCCGAAGTTGCGGCGCAGTGCGAAGGCAAGGCGAGCGCGGATGTCGGCGCGTCCTGCTCGGGCACCTGCCGCGGCACGTGCGAGGGCGAGTGCGCGGGCAAGGCCGGCACCGGCGGCAACAAGGGCCAGTGCGAAGGCACGTGCAAGGGCACCTGCAAGGGTGACTGCGAAGGCCACGCGGACGTGAAGGCGTCGGCGCAGTGCAAGGCGAAGGCGTCGGTCGACGCGTCGGCGAAGATGACGTGCACCGAGGCGAAGGTCGAAATCTCGCTCGACGCGAAGATGGTCCTCGACAAGGCGAAGGCCGAAGCGACCGTGAAGGGCCTGATGGCCGGCCTGCCGAAGATCTTCTCGGTCAAGGCCCGCCTCGAGCCGCTCAAGTACGCGGTCGAAGCGTGGGTGACGTCGGCGAACGAGCTCAAGGGTTCGGCCCGCACGCTCGCGATGTCGTTCAAGGATCAGGCGGCGTGCATCTCCGGTCAGATCGCCGCAGCGGCGAACATGATCGGTGGCATCCAGGCGAACGTGTCGGTGTCGGTCGAGGTCTCGGCCTCGGCGTCCGGCTCGATCGGCGGCTGATCGACGATCGCAGCGCGGGCCCCGATCGGGTCCGCTCGGCGGACGGATCCAGGGCATTTCCTGGGTCCGTTTCTGTTTTCGGGGAGCTACGTCTGTGGTAGGTAGCCAGCCATGAAAACGCTCACCGAGTTCTCCACCCTGACCCTGCGCAAAGCGGCCGAGGCACGTGCCTCGTACCGTGGGGCGCCTGCAGCAGCGCAGGCTGCGCCGGCCGAGGAGACTCCTGCAGCGGAGGGCGATGCGCCCGCGGACGGTGACGTGCCGGCAGCGGACGGCGATGCACCGAGCAGCGACGCACCGGCGGAAGCCGCGAAGCCCGCGGATCCCGCGATCGATCACGTCGCGACCGTGCTCGGCGTGCAGCCGGATCGCGCGGCGCGGTTGCTCGAAGCGCTCGACATCGTCGGCGGCAACGTCGAGGCGATTCGTCTCGTGCGCGTGTATCAAGGCGAGACCGGACCGCACGGCGCGGTGTCGCGCGGCGAGTTCCACTACGTGCTCGACCGCGTCGCCGGTCAGCAGAAGCGTCGCGATCGCGATGACCGCGGCGGCGATCGTGGTGGTCGCGGCGGCGGCGGAGATCGTGGCGGCCGTGGCGGTGGCGGTGGCGGTGGTGGCGGCGGATCTGGCGGCTTCGGCGGTCGCGGCGATCGTGACAAGCCCAAGGGCCTCGGCAGCCTCGTCCACGGTGCGCCCAAGGAAGAGAAGAAGGAAGACGATCGCCCCGGTCGTGGCGAGATGCCGCGCGCGGGAATCGGCTGGCAGCTCACGGCCGCGCCGCGCGATTTCGGTGGCGGTGAAGGTCGCGGCAAGGGACGCGGTCCCGGTCGTGGTCGCGGTCCGGGGGGCCCCGGTGGCGATCGCCGTGATCGCCGTGGTCCCGGCGGTGGGCCCGGCGGTGGCGGTCCCGGTGGTCGTGGTCCCGGTGGCTTCGGTGGCGATCGCGGTCCGCGCGGTCCGCGCCTCGGCCCCGATGGTCAGCCGCTGCCGTTCGAGGCGCGCAACGATCGTGGTCCCCGTGGCGGTGGCGGTGGCGGTGGTGGCGGTGGCGATCGTGGTCCGCGTCCGCCCCGCGAGCCGCGCCCGCCCCGCGAGCAGCGTCTGGGCCCCGATGGTCAGCCGTTGCCCGAGGCGCCCCGCCTGGGCCCCGATGGTCAGCCCTTGCCGCCGCGCGCCAAGCGCGAGCGCAAGCCGATCGGCCCGGACGCCAATGGCCTCGGTCCCGACGGAAAGCCGTGGGATCCCGAGCGTCGCGCGAAGCGTCAGGTCGAGCGCGGCACCGAGACCACTGCGGTGAATGTGCAGGCCGGGTCGTCCGTCGAAGCGCAGCCTGCGGCCGAAGCGCCGAAGGAATAGCTCTTCTTATAGATGTACGGCAGATCACACCGACGCAGTCCTCTCTGTGCACTCGCGCAGAAATGACGCTGCGTCGGCGTGACCGCGCTATGGTTTTGGCACTTCTCGCACTCTCCGAAAGGCCCCCATGTCTCGCAACCTGATGTCCGCTGCAGTCATCGCACTCGCTGTCATCGCTGCGCGCGGCACAGCCTCGGCAGACATGTCGAAGAACGTGATCAACGCGTTCCGCGGTCAGCTGGTCGTCAGCGCGCAAGAGCTCCCCGAGGGCAAGAACGACAAAGAGACCATCGCGAAGATCAAAGCCGCGAAGCTGTCCGCGCTCACCGGCGAGGCGCAAGAAGACGTGACCTACTGGAACTTCCACTACACCGCGTTCCTGTCGAAGACGGGCAACGCGAAGTTGAAGATGGAGTTCTATAACGGCAAGCAGCTCGCGGCCGACAAGACGCTCGACGGCATCGATCCGAAGAGCAGCGTGCTCACCGGTGACATCTCGATCAACGAGGACGAGGGTCTCGCGAAGGGCAAGACGTACACGATCAAGCTCGTCACCGCGAACGATGCAGCGGTCGCCACCGCGACGCTGACGATGAAGTAACGCTCGCTACGCGAGCAGCTCGCGGTTCCGTCGCGTCCAGCGGATGTAGAGCCAGAACAAGAGCGGTGCGCCGAGCAGGAACGTCAGGCCGATGATGATGTTCAAGCCGCGATCGCGACCATGATCCGCATCGACGTAGACGTCGAGCGTGGCGGCCTCGATGTCCGGCTCCTGCCGCAGGCCGTCCTTGACCCACAGCGCGGAGTCCGGAATGTCGCGGAGCTCGCCGCTGACCACGCTCGTCGGGATGGTGTCGTCGTCGTCGTACTTCACGGCGAGGTGATACTTGCCGAGCTCGCACATCACGATTCGCTTCTCCACGTCGCCGCGGCTCGACGTCTCTTCCCACAGCGGGCCGATCACCGAGTCGCACGTGACGTTGACGTAGCGCTGCGTCGGCGGGTGCACCGAGCGAAGCTGCGCGAGCGTGACATCGAGCGTGGGCTTGATCGCCTTGGTCAGCATCGTCGCGCCGCCGATGCCGAACACGGCCGCGGCGGCGAGCCCGAGACGATACCGGCGGCGGCGACGGCGTAGCGCATCGCGAAGGTCCGCCTTGTTCGGCGCGGTGCGCGCATACGACTCCGCATCGACGGCAGCGCGCGCCGCGACGAGATCGCCCAGCGTGGCGCTCGCCGCCGTGGTCGCAGTGACGGGCACTGCACCACCACGATACGGCCCGTTGCCAGCGGCGGTGGGGACATGATCTCCGTCGAGGATTCGATCGGCATCCGCCGCTTCGTCGCCCTTCCCTCGCCGGTCGATCGCCGCGAGCCGCAACAGCCCGTACGCGAGCACCGCCTCCGCGGGATCCGTGGTGCCGTGGCGCGCGACATCGTTCGGGCTGCCCTTGGGCGCGCGTGCGTTCCACTGATGATCGAGCGCGGTCTTCAGCTCCGCGCGTGTCGATGCATCGAGGCGGCTCGGCTCGACGCGGGTGCCGAACGCGACGTAGTTGAAGTCGCTGCGCCGCTTCGCGCGATCGCCGCGCAGCTTTCGCCACGTCCAGCTCCACGCACACAGCGCGATCGCGGCGAATGCGATCGCCAGATGCAGCACGGAGCCGCGCTCGAACGATGCGGCGAAGTTCCCGATCGCGGCGATCGGTCCCCACACGCGCAGGTACGCCGCGGCGACGCTCTTCCCGTACAGCTTGATCTTGTGACCCTGCCGCTGCTCGGCCGACTCGTGCGTGATCCACGTCGAGCCGATCGGAAAGATGGGTGCGAACCACAGATGGAAGAACGTCGTCGATGCGAGCTCGCCCTCGTGCTCGTCGACGAGCCCGTACTCGCGTGTCCCGTAGATGATGACCGCCACGGACCGGGCGTATCACGTTCCTCGACGGGGAGGCCCGATAAGTTCAGGCGACGGGCGGGAAGAGCTCGACCAGGCGGAACCGCTCGGCGACGAACATCGTGTCGTCGGTGATCGGCTCGGGCCAGTACCCGGACCAGTACGCGACGTGCGCTTCGCGCCACTCGGCGACGGTGGTGAAGCCCTCGCCCTCGTCGATCGCGAACTGCAGATCGCAATCACCGATCCGCAGGATGCGAACCTCGGTCGTCTCGACGACACCGATCGGCCGATCGTCGATGTCCACGAGCGTCGAACGCTCGCCGACGGTCGGCAGCGGCTCCTCGCCGAGCAGACCCGCGGTCCCGATCTTCTCGCCGCGAACCACGGCCGCGACGAGCTTCGCGCGCAGCTCGGTGCCTCTGAAACCCAGCTCGAACAATCGCAGGTCGCTCATCGCCGCCTCGTTTCGGTGACCGAGATCCTCACGGACATGACAGCTCCGCCTCTTCGAGATGCCAGTCGCTGCCGAGATTCACGACGTACACGAGACGTGTGCCATCGGCCGAGAGCGACGGTTGCTGGAACGAGTTCGTTCCCGGCAGCACGACGAGCTCGGGTGCTGACAGCGTGGTGCCGTCCAAGATCGACGACACGATCTCCTTCTTGCCTCCGGCGATCGGACGCTCGTACATCACCACGTTGCCGGCCATCGTCGGACAGCACTCGTTGGTTCCGACGACATTGTGATCGAACGGCTTCACGGATGTGAACGTACCGCTCGAGGTCGACCGCGTGGCGATGTAGAGATCCTCGGAGTCGTACGTCGAGTCTCCGGCCACGAACAGCAGCTTCCTCCCGTCGTCGGTCAGGAAGGCGCCCTCTTGAAATTGTCGGGTGGAGGACACGAGTGACAGCTCGCTGTCATTCGTCGGGGTCTGGAACATCCCGTTGGGCATCGCGCGCGACGCGGTCAGGATCCCGGAGCTGGTCGAGACGTACATCTTCAGCATGCCGTGATCGAACGAGGGGTCCGCCTCGTTCGGCGCGCCGCTCGTGGCCGGCGACTGCGGGAAGATCTGGATCGGCGCATCGAAGGGCTGACCGATGCCCGGACGCTCGGCTTGCCACATCAGGCCGTTGCTCGAACCGCCGTTCCCGGTCCCCTTCCAGTACGTGACGATCTTCCCGTCCGACGAGATCCACGGATGACGCTCGTCGAACGCTGGGTCGTCGAGAATGGTGCCGAGCGGCGTCCAACTGCAGCCGGCGATCGGGCTGTCGATCATCGAGCCGTCTCCACCGCCGTCGCCCGCGGCGTCATCGTCGTTGCCGCCATCGCGATCGTGATCGCGGAGACCGGGCTTCGAGAAACATCCCGCGACAACCAACACCACCACCACCCGACTCATCGGGACGATCGTATCACGCGACGATCCACGCTAGTCGGCGGCGGGTTTCTTGGCCGGTGGCAGGAACAGCTCCTTCGCGTTGGCGGCGAGCTTGTCGCGCTTCTTGCCACCCACGATCTCGACCTTTCCGCCATCCCGCCACGAGAGCACCGCGATGCGCGCGTAGTGGAGTGGATAGTCGGCCGCGTAGTCCACGAGCTTGAACGTGCCGGCGGCGAGGTCGACGCTGTCGACGATGCCGAGGACCCAGAATCCCTCGACGGCGCCGATCGCGTCCGAGAGTGGCCGGTCTCCCGGCAGCGCGATCGCCAGGGTGCCGGGAACCAGCGATGCCTTCGTCGCGGGAACGGTGCGATACGCGACGAAGGGTGGGCTCTTCAGGCGCGACTGCGCGTTCCACGGACGGAGCAGCTCCTTGGGGCCGAACACCGCGACTGCGACGCCGACATGCGCTGCGGGATGGGTCTTCTTGCGCTCGATGTCGCTCTCCGACGCGAAGAACCACGCATCTTTGACCAGGCAGTGATCCTCCTTCGCCGTGCACGCGCTCTGGTCACCGCGCGCGGTCCACTTCGCGGCCTGGGCCTCGCTCCAGCGGAGCGGCTGATCGCCGGACACCGCAGCCCACGGATCCGCTGGAGCGGTCAGATACGGAGCTTCCTTGTACCAGCGCGCGTCCGAGCGGACGCGACCGTCTTGCTCGTACCGATCATCCGCGATCGCGATCGAGATCGAGATCGAGGGAACCACCCAAAGGACGAGGAGCCACGGCTTCATGCCCGCAGCGTACCGCGAGACCCGAGCGTGCTCCTGCGCTCGCGATCACACGATCACACGATCACACGATCACACGATCACACGACCTGGCGCTCACGCATGGGCGATCACGATCTGGCGCACGCGCGGGCACTCACGATCGCACTCACGATCGCACTCACGATCGCACTCACGATCTGGCGCTCACGCGAGCGCTCCCGATCCGGCGTGGGCGATCACGTGCTCGCGCGCGCGAGAGCACGAGCGTGTTCACGTTTCCGCGGAAACGCGGCGAGGCCACAGGTCTCAGCTCACGTTCCGCAGCAACAGATGCTGGGACTTCGCTCGAGGCCCGGAACGCGCGATG
>Ga0154020_10003586_pt1 | contig 18657 bp, 17 predicted proteins | sample Klosneuvirus_201_FD_109709 | JGI IMG/M metagenome (GOLD analysis project Ga0154020, IMG submission 109709) | Active sludge microbial communities from wastewater, Klosterneuburg, Austria - Klosneuvirus_20160825_MG | ecosystem: Engineered > WWTP > Aerobic digester > Activated sludge | place... | reverse complement strand
CCTTCACCTTTGCTCAGGAAATAATTTCTGATAACCATTAAGCCGGCATACTCACCCTGAGCCCCAGAATTAGGTTGAAGAGAGACAGCATCAAATCCGGTGATTACACACAGGTCACGCTCCAGATCAGCAATAATCTCCTGGTAACCTGCAGCCTGATCCACTGGCACAAAAGGATGCATAGAGCTGAATTCAGGCCAGCTTAACGGTGCCATTTCACTGGTTGCATTCAGCTTCATGGTGCATGAACCCAAAGCAATCATGGAATGAGCAAGAGATAAGTCTTTATTTTCAAGACGCTTTAAATATCTCAACATATTAGTTTCAGAATGATATTCTGAAAACACAGGGTGTGACAAAAATTCAGACTTCCGGAAAAGTTTATGAGATTCCAATCCTGATGGATCTGCATCTGTACCGATACCATTATTTTTAAAATCGCGTGAAGCAGCTTTTGCAAATACAGCAATTATTCCGGCCACATCATTCTTAGTTGTTGTTTCATCCACACTGATTGAAACAGAACCATTGCTGTGATATCTGAAATTCATTTCATTCGCAACAGCTAATAATTCAACTTTACCGGTATTTGAATCTGCATTAATAGTTATAGTATCAAAATACTGATCATAAGCCAAAGTGTAACCTAATTTTTTCAAACCATAAGCAAGCGTTCGCGCTTGTTTGTGAATTTGTCCGGCAATTGCTTTCAGCCCTTTTGGTCCGTGATACACTGCATACATTCCGGCCATAACTGCCAGCAATACCTGGGCGGTACAAATATTAGAAGTTGCCTTATCACGTTTAATATGTTGCTCACGGGTTTGGAGTGCCATTCGCAAAGCACGATTTCCGGCAGCATCAATTGATACTCCGATAATTCTTCCTGGAATATCTCTTTTGAAATCATTTTTAGTTGCAAAAAATGCTGCATGTGGTCCGCCATATCCTAATGGAACACCGAAACGCTGCGAAGAACCCACCACACAATCTGCACCCCATTCACCGGGGGGAGAAAGCAATACCAGACTCATGATATCGGCAGCAACTGCAACAAAAACACCTTTACTTTTTGCATCTGCAACAAATCCGGAATAATCAGAAACATTACCATCAACGCCTGGATATTGAAGCAAAGCACCGAAAAAGGTATTGTCAAATCTGAAGGTATCAGGATTTCCGGTTACAAGCTCAATTCCCAATGGCTCAGAACGTGTAATCAGCACACCTTTTGTTTGGGGATAGCAATTATCGGCCACAAAAAACTTTTTCACTCCGGTAGCAGCCTGCTCTCTGGAACGTGAAGCAAAAAACATGTGCATCGCTTCAGCTGCAGCAGTGGCTTCATCAAGCAATGAAGCATTTGCCAGTTCCATTCCGGTCAAATCACAAATCATGGTTTGATAATTCAACAAGGCTTCCATTCTACCCTGAGAAATTTCGGCCTGATAAGGAGTGTATGCTGTATACCAACCCGGATTTTCAAAAATATTACGTTGAATTACTCCGGGAACAATGGTATTAAAATATCCTAACCCAATATAACTTTTAAAAACTCTGTTCTTTTGGGATGTTGCCTTTAATTTCGATAAATACTCATACTCAGAATAAGATTCTTCAAGATCCATTTCACCCTTGAGCAAGATTGATGCAGGAATAGTTTTGCTGATCAGATCATTCAAATCTGCCGCACCACTGGTACGAAGCATTTCATCAAGTTGAGTACGGCTTGGTCCGTTGTGTCGTTCATCAAAACTGTAATAGGCCATAATTTTTATTCTTAGATATTGACGGTTTTTTAAGGAGTACAAAACTACTCAAATGGAACTAATTTTCCCAGAAATTTGAGGCAACTGCATTAGAAACATTAAGGACAGGATTTTGTTTAAAATTTATAGCCCTGCCAAACAATAAAACGAACCATTTTCGTAGTTTTGAGGGATATTGTAAACTTATGAAATACTGCCGGACGATTTCCATCCTCATTTTTAGCACTTTCATTGCCTGCAATTCGCTGGCACAGGGCAAACTCCTGTATATGAACGGTAAAGAAAAACGATTTACCACAGCCGAAGTCAGAGGCGACCAGATTGTTTACCGGCCGGAAGGAGCTGACGGAGAAGTTACCCGGCATGCGGAAATATACAATGTTTTTTCAATAATCCGGGATAATGGAACCGAGGAAATTATTTATACCCCCGATACCATTACCGGCGATGATCCTCCGGCTGAAGAAATCAGGGACTATATTAAGGGGGAACAACATGCTATGGCGATTTATAAAAAACCAATGAATATTGTAGGTGGGGTAGCTTCCGGTTTGGCAGGTAGTCTGGTTGGTTTTTATGGCCTCCCCGTCCCTTTGGTTTATGCCACTGTTGTGGGACGTTTTAATCCGAAATTACCTAAAAGTGAACGATCAAATGTTCATTCAGAGGCTTTTTTAGCCGGTTATGAAAAAAAATCTAGAAACATAAAAATCAAACAGAGTATGATCGGCGGCGGCATCGGCTTCGCAGTCGGCATTACTGCTCTTATTGTAATTCTTGGCAACGACTAAATTAGCTGACTTTTTGTACAATTCGCAATTATTCGTTGCGTGTTGCAGTCTATTGTTGGGGTATGAGACAGTTCTAATCGCAGGGGCAGAAACAAATTTCGCTTCTCTTGCACTAATTTTTTTTGCTACTTTATTCATTTACAATACTTCACGACTAACTATAGCCATTCATCCCGATGAAAAAAAGAACCTAACCGGCTTAACTGTTTTGGGACGAAAACAGCACCTTTCATTGGCAGCATTTTCACTTTTTGCCTCCTTCATCTTCCTTACCCAACTCGATGTTCCACAGCTATTGATTTTTTCACTGACAGCTTTTTTTTCAATTGCTTATATGATGCCATTTAAAATCAGAAACAAACGAATCCCAGGCCTTCGCAATAATTTGATTTTCAAAAACATACTACTTTCAATAATATGGTCTTTGGCCACCTGTTTACTCCCCCTTTCTGACGCATCCGGCCAAATTTTCAGTGAACCCATGATTTGGATGTTGGTAAGACGGTTCCTCTTCATTTATGCACTCACAACCATCTTTGATTTGAAAGATCTGGAGGCCGATAAAAAAGAAGGTATCCGGACCATTGCAAGAATTGCCGGCATCACCGGAACTCGAATCATCAGCCTGTTGGCACTTTGCCTCTTTGTGATTCTGATTTTCATGGACCCGAATTTCACCATTTATGCATATAAAACAGCACTGCTGACATCAGCATTTATCACAGCACTAATAATTGTAAAGGCTCATCCAAAAGAGAATAGAAGCATTTTTGTTTTTGTTGTCGATGGTGCGATGGCCATTCAGGCATTACTGGTAATTGGATTCCATTTCGCCTGACATTTGTTATTGTTTCCTGAAAATATGTTGTTTTTATTTGCATTTTAATAACCAAGTAAACTATGCAATACCAGTTTAATGAAGATTTTGTCCTAAAAATGGATCAGGAGGATGTCCTGAAAGATTTTCGGAATGAGTTTCTTTTCCCGCAACACAAAGGACAAAAAACCATATATTTCTGTGGTAATTCACTTGGCCTTCAGCCAAAAAACTCCCGCAAATACATACTCGAAGAACTCGATGATTGGAATGAATTTGGCGTAGAGGGTCATATGCATGCACGTCATCCCTGGTTTCCATACCATGAATTTTTAAGAACCAGTACGGCAGCAATAACCGGAGCACTTCCACATGAGGTAGTTGTAATGAACTCCCTCACTACAAATTTACATTTGCTGATGGTTTCATTTTACCGTCCCGATGCAAAACGTTATAAAATTATATTTGAGAAAGGACCATTCTCTTCCGATCGGTATGCACTGGCATCTCAGGCAGCCTTTCATGCAGGTAGTTCAAAATTATTTGATCCTGAAAATGCTCTTGTAGAACTTGAACCAAGAGCAGGTGAAAATTTTCATCGCACTGAAGATATTCTGACCGTCATTAATGAGCATCGCGACGAACTCGCATTGATAATGATTGGTGGTGTGAATTATTATACAGGTCAACTGTTCGATATGAAAAGTATTACTGAAGCAGGACATGCTGCAGGAGCAATTGTGGGATTTGATTTAGCCCATGCAACCGGCAATGTAGAACTGAAGCTCCATGATTGGGGTGTTGATTTTGCGGCATGGTGCTCCTATAAATATTTGAATGCGGGTCCTGGTGCTGTCGGCGGTGTTTTTATTCATGATAAACATTCAAACAATGATTCCCTGCCCAGGTTTTCAGGTTGGTGGGGAAATGATCCGGACACAAGATTTACTATGCCTGAGAAATTCATTCCCCGAAAAGGTGCAGATGGATGGCAATTAAGTAATGCGCCTGTATTTTCAATGGCTGCATTACGTGCCTCAATGGATTTATTCGAAAAAGCAGGAATGGATAAATTAATTGCGAAGAGTAAAAATCTCACTGGTTATCTCGAATATGTAATTCATCAGATTAACGATAAATACAAACATCTGAATGCAATTAAAATCATTACTCCATCCGACAGAGGATGTCAGTTATCATTAGTAATAGAAAAAAACGGAAAAGAATTGCATCAGTACATTTCTAATCATGGAGTGATTTCCGATTGGAGACACCCCGATGTTATCAGAGTTGCACCTGTGCCTATGTACAACAGTTTTGAAGACGTTTACCGCTTTGGAAAACTACTTGAACAGGCTATAAATGAAACAACACAAGTTAATTAATAAACATGAATCCATCTGAAAAAAAGGTACTGCTTATTGGTGCAGGACTTGTAGGTTCTTTACTTTCGAATTACCTGACAAAACACGGTTATAAAGTTGAAATTTTCGAACGTCGTTCCGATATGCGGAAAGATAAAATTTCAGCCGGCCGCTCTATTAATCTGGCACTTTCTGAAAGAGGCTGGCGCGGACTGAATGGAGTTGGCTTAAGTGATGCAGTTCGCAATGTCGCTATACCAATGGCGGGCAGGATGATTCATCATCAGGATGGAACCATCAATTATCAGGCATATGGCAAAGAAGGTCAGGCGATTTATTCTGTATCGAGAGGCGGTTTGAATTGCGTATTGATGGATGAGTCTGAAAAAAGTGGAGCAACCATTCATTACAACGAACGATGCACACATGTTGATCTTGATAAAAATATCGCTTCATTTGAAAATGTTGTAACCGGTAACAAACAAACTTTATCAGCCGATCTTATTATCAGTTCAGATGGTGCTTATTCAGCCGGCAGATTGAGTTTACTTTTCACCGACCGTTTCAATTATTCACAATCATATCTCGAACATGGTTATAAAGAACTGACCATTCCTCCTGCTGCCGATGGAACTCATCAACTCGATAAAAATGCATTGCACATTTGGCCTCGTGGCGGTTATATGCTGATTGCACTACCAAACATGGATGGAAGTTTTACCTGCACTTTATTTTTTCCATTTGAAGGAAGTCCCTCATTTGCAGAATTAAATTCAAAAGAAAAAGTAACTACCTTCTTTAAAGAAATATTTGCTGATGCCTATAGTCTGATGCCAACATTGGAAGAAGATTTCTTCAACAACCCAACAGGTTCTTTGATGACAGTAAAATGTTTTCCGTGGACCTGGAAAAATCAATTGGCTTTGATTGGTGATGCGGCACATGCAATTGTACCTTTTTACGGACAAGGAATGAATTGCGGATTTGAAGATTGTGTGGAGTTGAATGACCTCATTGTAAAACACAATCACGATTGGAGTAAAATAATGCCGGAATATCAATTACAACGAAAACCAAACAGTGATGCAATTGCTGATCTGGCAGTTGCTAATTTTTATGAAATGAGAGATCTGGTAGGACATCCTGACTTTCTGTTGAGAAAGAAAATCGAAGCCCGGATTTTTGATAAACATCCTGAAAAATGGGTTCCACTGTATACCATGGTTACGTTCAACGAATTTCCCTATAGCGAAGCATTGAGCCGTGGGAAACGACAAGATCAAATTATGGATAAAGTGATGGCTTTACCTGACATTGAAAAAATATGGGATTCGCCGGAAGTAGAATCAAAAATTCTGAACATGCTCTCTTAAAAAGGGATTTAATCTTTTTTCAGAGCCAATGGTTGTTGGATTACCATGACCGGAATAAACCACAACATCATCTCCTAAAGGAAGCAATTCTTTTACAATTGATTCAATCAAGGTGTCGTAATTGCCACCCGGAAGATCGGTACGACCAATGCTTCTTTCAAAAAGCACATCACCGGAAATCACAAACTGATCTGACTCAGAAAAAAAAGAAACACTTCCGGGACTATGTCCAGGGGTAAAAAAAATTTGCAGCTCAGAAGCCCCGAATTTAATGTGTTGACCCGGCACCAAAAAAGCAGTTGGTTGCGGCGAAGGGTTCAAAGCAATCTGGTACATTTTACTCACCTGTTCTGAAGATGCAAGGACAGGGATTTCTCTATTATGTATCTCCAGACCCAGTTGATAGCGTGAAGCAACAAACTGATTGCCCAAAATATGATCAATATGACAATGTGTATTAAGTAATCGAACCGGTCTGAGGTGATGCCCATCTATATAATGAGCCAATTCCACCTCTTCTTCCTGCATCATACATCCCGGATCAATAATTACACATTCACCCGTAGGATCGGATAAAACATAAGTGTTTTCCTCAAAAGAATTGAAACAGAATGACTTAACTGTAATCATGATGCAGAACTTTTATTACTGCAAAGATACGGTGATATTTCCTTTTCAGCTATTTCATTAAAAAGATACCTTGGGATAGGTATAAAAAAATAACAGGGAGTGATATCTCAAAACTAACCCCCCGTTAGATATTGAGACCCTCCCTGTTTTAGTTCGAGTTAATTTTTTAATCAGTCACCACCTGTTTCCAGGATAACAACTCCACCACCATCGACAGCGAATTCACCATTGTTGTAAATTTCAACTGCTCTGTCATACCGAGTGCCATAAGCATCTCTTAATTCTTCAGGTGTTGCTTCACTTGTTGCGTTACATCCTAACGATATCAGGATGGCAATTAATAGATCTACCATTGTTTTGCGTTTGTAAAATTAGTGTGAGACATATGTTTATCAGGTATCATTTTTTGAATGCCAGTAACACCTGAATATCGAGTACTTCTACCTAATTAAAAAAATATAGTTACATTTACAGGGCTATAAACGAAAAGAATCTATCATGTCTATTAAAATTTTGCAAGAAATCTCTTCATTAGTAACAGATTTCACCAAAAACAACCGATATCTGGAGATTAAAGCCTCTGAAGCCGGAGGCATGAAATACCTCAAACTAATTGAGGGTTTAGGTAGAAAAGCCTGGAAAGATGAGGAGGAGGCTATTCAGGATATCTATGGTAAACCTTTGGGGGACAAGACTTTCGACATGTTAAAATCGAGAGCCAAAGAACGTTTGGTTAACATGATATTTCAACTTGATACGGAGAAAAAATTTAAAAGTTCTTATGACAAGGCTTATTATTCAGCATGTAAGAATTTGCTTGCCGGCACCATATTATTGCTTCAAAACAAGCATTTATCGGGCAGTGAGCACCTAAAACTTTCACTTTCAGAATGCAAAAAATATTTTTTTACTGATATTTCAATCATCAATCTAAGACTTTTGAGGTATTTAAGTAGTTTCAGTGGCTCTGTAAAGAACTTTGATAAATACAATACTGAACTTAAAGCTAATATGAAAATAATGGAAGCTGAATTGTTTGCTGAGGAGCTAAATCAGCTGATCATTCTGGAAGTTGTGCGTTCCATGGCCAACAAAGACGAGCTGGCTTCCATAACTGAAAAATATTATAAACAATTACAAAAAACTGTAAATGAACACGATACATACACTACAAGAATAAACATGTACCGGGTCGGACTTCGATATTATGAGAGTGCTGATGATTTCAGAGGTGCAATTTCTTTAGCCGAATCGTGTGAGAATTATCTTAAATCGAATCCACATTTAATTCAGAAAGTCAGGCTAGGAGAAATGAATCTGCACAAATTGAATGGTTGTTTGCACCTGCGCGACTATCAAAATGGAAGTAAATACGCTGCAGAATGTATGGTACTCTTCAATTCAGGAACCTTGAACTGGCTGATCTTTCTTGAATATTATTTCCTGCTCAGTTTGCACACCCGGAATTATGAAAAGGCTGCCGAAATCTACAATCAGGTCATCAATCACCCCAGCTACACTTCATATCCGGGACAGAACAGGGAAAAGTGGAAGATTTTTGAGTCATTCTTAAGCTATGCACTACCTATCAATTCGAAATTCCATAAAAAGTTTAATGTTTTCAGGTTTATCAATGAAGTACCGCTGTTTACAAAAGATAAAGCTGGTTACAATTTATCAATTATCGTAGCGCAAACTATTATCCTTATAAATCTGGGTGATTACGAAAAATTACTCGATAAGGCGGAGTCTTTAAAACTATATGCATCGCGTTATATTCGCAAGGATAAGAATCCCAGAAGTTACTACTTTATTAAAATGCTTCTTGTAATGATCCAATATGACTTTGACCCCAAAAAAACAGCACAAATTTCCCAGAAGTTTTTCGTTAAGCTCAAAGAGTCACATCTTGGTGTTCAAAGTGAACTCGAGACCCTGGAAGTAATTCCATATGATTTATTGTGGCCGGAAATTCTGGAGAAACTGGAACTGAACCGACTCAAAAAGCTGGAGGAACAAAAATCGTAAATAAGGGCGGTTTTCCATTTACAATCCTTTTAATATATTTGTATCAACAACCAATCTAAACAGGAACAAGTTCTATGCTATCTATCCGACCCGCGACAGCAAACGACATTTTGCGCATCACACACATTTACAACGATGCAATTTTAAATACAACAGCAACCTTCGATACCGAAACAAAAACCGTTGAAGAACGAATGCAATGGTTTCTAAACCACGATGAGAAACATCCTGTTATTGTGGCTGAGATTAATTCTCAGGTCATAGGTTTTGCATCCTTATCGAAATGGAGCGATCGTTGCGCTTACGATGGCACTGCTGAAGTCTCTGTGTACATCGACAGGAATCACCGGGGCAAAGGTGTTGGCAAAAGAATGGTAGAAGTAATTGCACTCGAAGGAGAACGAGCCGGATTAACTAATCTCATTTCGCGAATTACCGAAGGAAATCTTAGCAGTATTCACATTCATGAACAACTTGGATTTGAGCATATCGGAGTGATGAAAAAAGCCGGAAAAAAATTCGATCGATTCCTCGATGTGCATCTGATGCAAAAATTAATTAATAGTTAAGTTGATTTATTGGGTGTTAAATTCAGATCTGTAAAACACCGTTTTCATAGTTAACATTTTCAAAAGGATTATTCGATGCAAGCAACGGACCATCCAAATCAACCCAGTTTGCAAGAGACGATAATTGTGCTGCAGCCATAATTCCACAGGAAGTTTCAGACATACTTCCTATTAACACCATTTTGTGATAAGACTTCGCTTTTTGGATCATAGCCAATCCCGGTGAAATTCCTCCGCACTTCATGAGTTTCACATTTATACCATGATAAAAATCTTTTACTGCATCTATATCATCTATGGTTTGCACAGCTTCATCGGCAATAATAGGAAGCGGTGATTTGTTGAATAGCCATTGTTGGCCATTCTTGTCAGATTTTGGTAGCGGCTGTTCCACAAAAACTATTTTTCGTTCAGCCAGCCAGTTAATCATATCAAGAGCGAAATCGGGGTCTTTCCAACCCTGATTTACATCCACACACAGAGGAGTATCAGTACTATCAATAATGGTATCTATAATTTGTTTGTCGTGTTCTCCACCAAGCTTAACCTTGATCATCCTGAATCCGGCCGCTTCTTTAACTTTCTGCCGAATTAAATCGGGAGCTCCCATAGCGATTGTATATGTACAAGGCGGCAATGGGGTATTTTTTAAGCCAAGTAATTGCCAAACCGATATGTGCTTGTATGAGGCGAACCAATTATGAAATGCAATGTCAATGCAGGCTTTTGCGGCATAATTTCCTGACTTGTATTGTTGCAAATAATCTAAGCAATGGTTCAAATCCGCAGTGAATTTAAAATCATTAAAAAAAGAGTTTATGAATTCATGTACAGATTCTTTAGTTTCTATAAGGTATGGGGGAAGACTGGCCTCCCCGATTGCCGTAATATTTTCAGCAGTGAAATACAATAAAACTATATCTGTTCCATCACGGGTTCCATGAGCAATTGCAAAAGGAGTTTTAAATTTCAGAAAATGATTCTGCAGCCGGTATTTGAAATCCATCCAATGCTATTATTTCCACTTTATGGTTGAAAGCATATGTTCGATATCGCGACGCAGAAATCTGATTACCGGTGCCAGCGAATCAGGTTGTGGAGGCACATTAAAATAAAGTGCGCCCCTTATAAAATGTTTACTACTGTCGGTTGCATAAAACTGCACCGATGATGCAGCATTCCCTCCTATGTCGTAAATAATACCATACACTCCGGTATTGGTCTCTACAACAGATTCATTGATTGCATCTGCCTTTACTGTATGTTTATAAGCCAGGGTGCGTGAATTTTCGGTTAGTATCGGCAGATCATTTTGAACAGGCACATAGCTCAAAAATATTTCCCCGTTAAGAGATGGGAAATTGAGGTAATTCCAGCATGGCTCTTTGACAGAATCTTTATAATTCATCATCACGGAGTAATCAGGAATTTCAAATTCAAAGGGACAATTCTGAGGGGCATGAACGCGATATCTTTTTTCAGGGAGTTCAATCCTGAAATAACCTTTAGGTTTGGGAGTATAAGATGCTTCATCACATCCGGTTATGGTTAATGAAAAAAAAATGGCCATTAACGGTATCAGAAAATCAAATGAAACCAATTTCAAATTCCATAAACCGGAAAAATGTTGTTGCATAGTTTATTTTATTAATATGAATGACTTGTTGATGGTCGAACAGCAAACAAAGTTAAAGTTAATTCAACAAACATTGGAAAATAAATAAAAAAGGCGGGACCTGTTTGGGATCCCGCCGGCAATCATGATGTATTTTTCAGTATGGCAAGTCGTCGCCACTCGTATTTTCAGTCGGTGAGGTTGTATTGGTATTGGAATTAGAAATGTTGACCGGAGACGTTTCATCATTCGCAGAAGTTCTTTGCGTGGCATTGCCTGAGGTATTATGTTCATCAGGTTTTCTGTTTGATGACAACATTGTCATGGTATCAGCAACAATTTCAGTTGTGTATTTTTTATTACCATCCTTATCATCCCACGAACGTGTTCTGATTTTCCCTTCAACATAAACCAATGCTCCTTTACGTAAATATTTTTCAGCACTCTCAGCCAAACCACGCCACATAACAATGTTGTGCCATTCAGTCTGGTCTACACGCTGACCATCTTTGGTTTTGTAAATTTCAGATGTTGCTAATGGAAATTTTGCAACTGCAATGCCTCCTTCGAGGTGGCGGATTTCGGGATCTTTACCGACATTTCCGACTAAGATTACTTTATTAATTCCTGACATGCGCTTATGATAATGCTATGAGTCCTGATCGTTGGCTTAATAATACAAATATACTAAAATAGGCGTTTGTATTCTGGTGTTTGAAAAAAAAATCAAGATTTTTTCATAGTTCCATAACCAACAGATTCTTCCTGAAAATAAAGTTCAATAATTTTCGGAATTGGGTAATTTTCAATGCTTTGTGGTTTCACCTTGATAAATTTCTTCCAAACTGCACTTTTTGGTGTTGAAGTCATAGAAACATTATAAAAAGTAGTGTGCAAATGCTGATGTGATAACTTGTGTACCTTAAAAATCTTAACTTTTTCAATATGAACTAATTGGTGACCAAACAAGGCTCTCCATCCGCTGGTTTTGACCAGTAATTCCGGGGTGGTGGCTTTTTCAGTTTCAATCATTGGTAAATCGAACAAATTTCGCCAGATGTCATTGCCATTCCGATGATTTAGATAAAAGTTACCTTTGTGCCTGATCATCAAATAGTTAAAATACCTATTAGTGACTTTAATTCGATTTGCTTTGACAGGGAAGCGATTTACCTCTCCTATATTATAGGCTGCGCATTTTAAAATTAAGGGGCAATTTTCACAATCGGGCCGGATAGGTTTGCAAACCAGGGCTCCAAGTTCCATAATAGCCTGATTATGAATGGCAGGATCTTTTTTATCGAGTAGTTTTTGAGCCAAAATGGCAAAATCCTTCTTGCCTTCAGAACTATCAATCGGGGTTGGAATAGCAAAAAGACGTGCCAAAACACGATAAACATTCCCATCGACAACAGCATGAGGCAGGTTGTAAGCAAATGAAGCAATTGCGGCGGCGGTATAATCTCCGATGCCTTTCAGTGACTTAATATTTTCAAAAGATTTCGGGAAAACTCCCTGATAATCAGCAACAATCATTTTTGCAGCGGCATGTAAATTACGGGCTCTGGAATAATAACCCAATCCTTGCCAAAGCTTCATAATATCTTGTTCAGGTGCATCTGCTAAATGTCTAACTGTCGGATAATCAGACACAAACCTGTTAAAATAGGGTAATCCCTGCTCCACTCTGGTTTGTTGCAGAATAATTTCGGATAGCCAAATTTTATACGGATCATTAATTTTTCGCCAGGGAAGTTGCCGGTGATGTTTCTGATACCATACTTTTAATACCTTTGAAATGTCCATAAGAGATAATGGGCTCAAAATTAATTAATAATAATTTTTATTTTCAAGTTAATAACTTATCTTTGCACCCCCAATAAATAAAAACAATATAACACTCATAATGATATGACCAAAGCTGAACTCGTTGCAGAAGTAGCAACAAAAACCGGCGTTGAGAAGGTGGCTGTTCAACAGACCATCGAAGCCATGATGAAAGTAATTAAGACTTCTCTTCAAAACAATCAGAATGTATACCTGAGAGGATTTGGAAGTTTTATCGTAAAGAAACGTGCTAAGAAAACCGGCCGTATCATTACAAAAAACACCACTATCATCATTCCGGAACATTACATACCGGCTTTCAAACCAGCTAAGACCTTTACTGAAAAAGTAAAGAATTCGATTAAGAAGTAATTTACCATTATGGATGGGGGATCGAAACTCCGGGTAGGTCTGGTAACAGGCGCTATTGCATTAGCAGCAGGAATTTACCTGTTACCAAAAACACCAAAAGGAGCGGAGGAACCAAAAGTTGATTCCAAAGAGATGGCTGGAAAAACGGCCTTTTCAATTGAGCAATTTTTAGAATCTTCGAAGACCCGGGCAGGTTGGAATGAGGGAACACAGACAGAAGTCTGGGAAACCGCATTAAAGAAAGGGAGCACCGATTTGGCACTCTATGATTCAATTGCCAAAACCTGGGATGCATCGGGAATTCCCGGAGCAGCAGGTTGGTATTATAATCAGAAAGCGCTAAAAAATCAGCATGAAGCCGATTGGTTGAATGCCGCTTACCGATACTTTGATGCTTTCAAATCGGGAAAAGATTCCCTGGAAGCCTCTTACTTCTTATCTGCTGCCATTACCAGTTACAATAAGGTGCTGGAATTAAACCCATCTAATCTGAATGCCAAGACTGATTTAGGTATTCTGTATGCCGAAGGAACAGCAGAACCCATGAAAGGTATTATGCTGCTTCGAGAAGTGGTAACCGCCGACCCGAAACATGAAAATGCTCAGTTAAATCTGGGTTTTTTATCTATGAAATCGGGACAGTTCGACAAAGCCCTGGAGCGGTTTAATAAGGTACTTGAAATAAATCCTGCCCGTATCGACATGTATGTTTACATCGGCGAGGCTTATGTCAGAACCGGAAAAAATGATAAGGCTATTGAAAGTTTTGAAATTTTCAAGAGTCTGTCGAATGACCAACAGATGATTAAAGATGTAGATGCCTACATTACCTCCCTCAAAGAGTCTAAAGGCACCTCACAAAAGTGATTATCTCCAAACATGAATTAAATAAATTATTAACCAATAAAAATATTCGCATATGCCAAGCGGTAAGAAGAGAAAAAGACATAAAATGGCTACGCACAAGCGTAAAAAGAGACTTAGAAAAAACAGGCATAAGAAAAAATAATGCCGTTGAAAGGTCCTGATCGGAAACCGGCCAGAAAATGATTAATGAGAGCACCTGCAGCTTTTGCGGGGCTTTCATTGCTGTTTTATTACCAGGTTTATTATCTATTCCCTTTAATCGGCCCTTTCCACCAGGCCTCCCGTTCTCTTCTGTTTTTGGTATAGGGATATTTTAAAAAAATATACTGTTGAACAGTGAACTTATTATTGACTCAACTGCTGACGAAGTTCAGATAGCTCTTCTTGAGGAAAAGCGACTGGTTGAGTTTAACAGTGAAAAGAAAGACAACAATTTTTCTGTTGGCGATATTTACCTGGGCCGTATTCGAAAGATAATGCCCGGACTAAATGCTGCATTTGTGGATATTGGCTATGAAAAAGATGCCTTTTTGCATTATCTGGATCTTGGCCCTCAGTTTCTTTCCCTTGTAAAATTCATGAAAAATACCGGCTCCGGTAAGCAGGATGATGGCTTGCTGACCAATTTTGAGCTGGAGAAAGACATCGATAAAGGCGGAAAAGTATCATCGGCACTCGCTGCAAATCAATGGATTCCGGTCCAGATTGCCAAAGAACCCATCTCTACAAAAGGCCCGAGGATTTCTAGTGATATTAGTCTGGCCGGACGTTATGTGGTTATGGTACCCTTTTCAAATGTGGTGAGTGTATCGCAGAAAATTAAAAGTTCTGAAGAGCGGAACCGGTTGAAGAGACTGGCAATGAGTATCAAGCCAAAGAATTTCGGTCTCATTATCCGCACTGTAGCCGAAGGGAAAAAAGTTGCTGAAATTGATAAGGATATTCAGGATCTCATTTCTAAATGGACCCAGTTTTATGAACTACTGAAAACTTCTAAACCACCAATGAAACTATTGGGTGAAATGGATCGCACGAGTACAATTCTGCGTGACATGCTTAACCCCGGTTTCAACAGTATTTATGTGAATGATCAGGTTTTTTATGAGGAAGTCAGAAGCTACATCCGCAGCATTGCACCTGAACAGGAGGAAATTGTAAAACTTTACAAGGGGAAAATTCCAATTTTCGATCATCTGGGAGTCGATAAACAGATAAAGTCGGTTTTTGGAAAGACAGTTAATTTACAGAATGGGGCTTACCTGATCATTGAACATACTGAAGCATTACATGTTATTGATGTGAACAGCGGAGGCCGTTCCAAAGCCGGTGCCGATCAGGAAAAAAATGCACTTCAGGTTAACCTGATGGCCGCTAAAGAGATTGCCCGGCAGCTCAGACTTCGGGATATGGGCGGAATCATAGTAATTGATTTTATTGATCTTCATACTGCAGCCAACAAAAAGGAATTGTTTGATGTTTTGCGTGCCGAGATGAAAAGAGATCGTGCCAAGCATACCATTTTGCCACCAAGCAAATTCGGACTGGTACAAATCACCCGTCAGAGGGTACGCCCTGAAACAAAAATCACCACAGCTGAAAAATGCCCCGCATGTGATGGCACCGGAGAAATAAAAGCCAGTATTTTACTCATCGATGATATAAAAAATAATGCCCGTTACATCCTAACAGAGCAGAATGAAAAATCGGTTTTAATAAAAGTCCACCCTTATATCGCAGCATACCTTACCAAAGGCATATTTTCTATTCGATGGAAATGGAGTCGTGAATTCCGCAAAAAGGTTAAAATTGAAGCTGTTTCTTCTTATCATTTGATGGAATTCCATTTTTATAATCAGTCGGGGGAAGAAATTAAAATTTAACTGTGGAAATTCACCTGATTTTGACAGGCAGAATTACAGCCTCACCATAATTTCCTTACTTTTGCCTCTGGAAGAGAATTTACAGGATCTTTTTTCGTTTCTTCCCTGTAATTTTCCCGAAATCCATTATGGCTGAGAAAAAGAAACAAACCAAATTCACCACATTTATCAGGGTATTCTGGATTCTGGTTATCACCCCTATGCTGGCGTTGGTGGCATTGGTGGCAGCCACTGCATCCGGGATGTTTGGTGAGCTGCCGACTTTTGAAGATCTTGAAAATCCAAATAGTGCGCTTGCGTCTGAAGTCTTTTCCTCAGATGGGGTTTTGCTGGGCAAATATTATTACCAGAACCGGACCAATGTTCATTACAAAGACCTTTCACCGAATCTGGTAAATGCACTGAAGGCAACTGAAGATATTCGTTTTGAAGAGCATGCGGGAATAGATATCAGAGGATTACTCAGAGTGCTTTTCAAAACAGTAATCATGCGGCAGAGTGGTTCTGGTGGTGGAAGTACCATTACTCAACAGCTTGCAAAGAATTTATTCCCAAGAGAGAAGATTTCGGGGGTTCAAATTGTTTTTCAAAAAATTAAAGAATGGATTATTGCAGTTAGGCTTGAACGCAATTATACTAAAGAAGAAATACTTGCGATGTATCTCAATACCGTTGAATTCGGAAGCAATAGCTTTGGAATAAAGAGTGCATCACAAACTTTTTTTAATAAGAGTCCCGATAAACTTACCATTCAGGAATCAGCAGTGCTGGTTGGGCTGCTTAAAGCACCAACTTATTACAGTCCTGTTTTAAATCCTGAAAATTCTTTACGCAGAAGGAACACTGTTTTGTATCAGATGCGTCGTTACGATATGCTTAATGAAGCAGCGTTTGATTCCCTGAAGGCACTGCCAATAAAACTAAAATATCAGGCCGAGACTCACAACCAGGGCAGAGCAACTTACTTCCGCGAATTTCTGAGATTGTATCTTGCCAAATGGTGTAACGAACATCGTAAAAACGATGGAACTAAATATAATATTTATCGCGATGGTTTAAAAATTTATACTACCATCGATTCCAGAATGCAACAGTATGCAGAGGATGCAGTAAAGGAGCATCTCACCGGATTGCAAAAAACATTCTTTGATCATTGGAAAGGTAAAACTGCCTGGGCTCAATTTCCGGAAATAATTACCAATGGCATGAAGCAATCGCCGCGTTACCGGGAGCTGGTGGAAGAAGATGTAGATGAAGATTCTATTAAAACAGTTTTCGAAACAAAAATTCCAATGACTGTTTTCACATGGAAAGGTGAAGTGGATACCATGATGAGTCCACTTGATTCAATCAAGTACTACAAAATGTTTTTAAGAACCGGAATGATGTCTATGGATCCTCATACCGGTCACATTAAGGCCTGGGTAGGTGGAAACGATTACAGGCACTTTAAATACGACCATGTAAAAGAAGGGCGCCGACAGGTAGGTTCAACATTTAAGCCCTTTATATACACACTGGCGATGCAGGAGGGCTACTCTCCCTGTTACAAGGTTCCTAATGCGAGAGTGACAATTATTGGTGAAGATGGTAAGCCATGGTCGCCGGAAAATTCTGATGGTAAATATGGTGGTATGTTATCATTGAAAGAAGCATTGGCGGAATCGATAAACAGTGTAACCGCTTTTCTGATGAAAGAATTCGGACCAAAGGCAGTTGTTGAAATAGCAAGAAAAATGGGGATCACCTCCCCTATCGATCCATTTCCTGCAATTTGTTTAGGTACTCCTGATATTTCGGTTTACGAAATGGTGGGAGCATATTCCACATTTGCGAATAAAGGGGTATGGACTGAACCTGTTTTCCTTTCCCGTATCGAAGATAAAGGTGGAATTGTATTACAGGAATTTGTTCCTAAGAAAGTTGAAGCTCTTAGTGAAGAAACGGCCTATGTTACATTAAGTCTGTTGAAAGGTGTTGTTGAATTCGGCACAGGTATGCGTTTGCGTTTCCGTTATGGATTGGCGAATCCCATTGCCGGAAAAACAGGTACGACTCAAAATAATTCGGATGGCTGGTTTATGGGGATCACTCCTGATCTTGTCTCAGGTGTTTGGGTTGGTTGTGAAGACCGGGCTATTCATTTCCGGACTACACATTTAGGTCAGGGTGCAAATACGGCATTGCCCATCTGGGGATTATACATGAAGAAAGTTTACGATGATAAAACAATAGGCTTATCTCAGGCAGATTTCGAAAAGCCTGAAGGTAAACTTACGATTGAACTCGATTGCTCAAAATATAATGAGAAGAAAGAAAATGATGGGAATAATATTAATTTCGGATTCTGATATGCCGGAATTGATTTCAAATGTAATCTCATTATCACATACTGAATAAGAACAATAAAAAAATCAACTATGATAAACAAGGTAGTTACTTCCGCCGATGAAGCCATAAAAGATATTCAGGATGGCATGACCATATTGCTTGGCGGATTTGGATTATGCGGCATTCCGGAAAACTGTATTGCTGCACTTGTAAAAAAAGGAGTTAAAGATCTCACCTGTGTATCGAACAATGCAGGTGTCGATGATTTCGGTCTCGGATTACTTCTTCAAAAGCGACAAATCAGAAAAATGATTTCTTCATATGTTGGAGAGAATGCTGAATTCGAAAGACAAATGCTGAGTGGTGAACTTGAAGTTGATTTAATTCCTCAGGGAACATTAGCGACACGTTGTTTGGCAGCAGG
>Ga0154020_10003585_pt1 | contig 18661 bp, 16 predicted proteins | sample Klosneuvirus_201_FD_109709 | JGI IMG/M metagenome (GOLD analysis project Ga0154020, IMG submission 109709) | Active sludge microbial communities from wastewater, Klosterneuburg, Austria - Klosneuvirus_20160825_MG | ecosystem: Engineered > WWTP > Aerobic digester > Activated sludge | place... | reverse complement strand
TGAAAGAGCGCAGCCTCTCCGAAGCGGATGTGGTGGCAGCGCTGAAGACCTATACGCCCACGGGTCGCAAAGATGAGTATTACATCTTCGCCTCGGGCGGCCACGGCGGAAACCTGATCGTCATCGGGGTGCCGTCGATGCGCATCCTCAAGTACATCGGCGTCTTCACGCCGGAACCCTGGCAGGGCTACGGCTACGGCGACGACGGCACGCGCGAGGTCTTGGCCGGCGGCAGGCTGCACGGCCGGGACATCACCTGGGGAGATATGCACCACCCCGCGCTCTCGGAGACGAACGGCCAGTACGACGGTGAGTTCATCTTCGTGAATGACAAGGCCAACCCCCGGGTCGCGGTCATCAACCTCAAAGACTTCGAGACCGAGCAGATCATCACCTCGAACCTGATCGAGTCGGAGCACGGCGCCACCTTCGTCACGCCCAACACCGACTATGTCATCGAGACCTCGCAGTACCCTGCCCCCCTGGGCGGTGAGTACGCGGACATCAAGGAGTACAACGAGAAGTATCGCGGCGCGATGATCTTCTGGCGCTTCGACCGGGCCAAGCGGCGCATCGTCAAGGAGGAGTCCTTCGCCATTGAGCTGCCGCCTTACATGCAGGACCTCGCCGACGCCGGCAAGCTGACCTCGGACGGCTGGGCCTTCTGCAACTCCATCAACACCGAGCGCGCGACCGGCGGAAACCTCGAAGGACAGCCGCCCCTGGAGTCCGGCTCCACCCAAAATGACATGGACTACTTCCACGTCATCAACTGGAAGAAGGCCGCCGAGGTCGCCAAGACCGCCGGCAAGACCAAGATGATCGCCGGCATGAGGGTGATCGGGCTCGACACGGCCATCGCGGAGGGTCTGCTCCACTTCATCCCCGAGCCCAAGAGCCCGCACGGCGTGGACGTGACGCCGGACGGCGAGGACATCGTGGTCGGCGGCAAGCTCGACACCCACGCCACGGTCTACAGCTTCAAGAAGATCCAGGCGCTGATCGAGGCCAAGAAGTATGAGGCCAAAGATCCTTATGGTGTGCCGATCCTGCCGTACCAGGACGCGATCCGCGGACAGGTCGAGCTCGGCCTCGGACCGCTCCACACACAGTTCGACGACAAGGGCTTCGCATATACCTCCTTGTTCATCGAGACCAAGGTGGCCAAGTGGAACGTCAAGGAGCTGAAGCTGGTGGAGAAGATCTCCACCCACTATAACATCGGCCACTTGGTCGCCGCCGAAGGCGACACCGTCAGCCCCGACGGTAAGTATCTCGTGGCGATGAATAAGTGGGCGCTCGACCGCTTCGCCCCCGTCGGCCCGCTGCTCCCCCAGAACTTCCAGCTCATCGACCTCGACGGGGCCGCCAACGGGGGGAAGATGCAGCTCCTCTATGACATGCCGCTGCCCCTCGGCGAGCCGCACAACGCTCAGATGATCAAGGCCGACAAGATCAAGGCCTGGGACATCTACAAGCCGGTGGGTATGGACCCCACGACCAAGGAGCACAGCCCCAACACCGTCGAAGGCGGCAAGGAGCGCATCGAGCGCAAGGGCGACACCGTGCACGTCTATATGACGGCGATCCGCAGCCACTTCACGCCGGACATCATCCGGGTCAAGCAGGGGGACAAGGTCCAGATCCACCTGACCAGCCTGGAGCAGGCGCACGACGCCACCCACGGCTTCGCGCTGGACTCTCACAACATCAACATCTCGCTGGAGCCCGGCGAGCACTCCGATATCTCCTTCGTCGCGGATAAGCCCGGCGTGTTCCCGATGTACTGCACGGAGTTCTGCTCCGCGCTGCACCTCGAGATGGCCGGATACTTCTTGGTCGAACCCAAGGGAAAGAAGTAGGAGGCGACCTTGTTACCCTCGCGGTGCGGGAGCTCGACCCTCTCCGCGCTCGCGGGGGTCTTCGTCCCAGTTAGTCTAAGTGTGGCCTGCGGTCCCGCCCCGGTCTCAACTGTGGCGGGGCCCCCCACCCTCGCTCTTCCCCCAAAACCTACGATCTGTCGGGCGCTGGGCGCCACCGAAGACCTGGCCGCAGCGCTGAGCACCGCAGTCCATGGGGAGGCCATTTGCCTGGGCCCAGGGACCTGGTCTGGACAGTTTCGGATCCCCGACGGAGTTACTTTGTGGGGAGTACGGGAGTCTATCCTCAAGACGTCTGGTCAAGGTACCACGGTGACTTTGGGCTCCGGGAGTCAGATCCTGGGGGTCTCGGTCGATGGCAGCGGAGGACGCTTCGACGTGCTCGACGCGGCGATCAAGGTCGGCGGCGTGGGCGCCGCGGTGGTGGGTACGGAGGTTCGGCGCTCGGTCTTTGGGATTTTGGTGGAGAAAGCCTCTCAGGTGACCATTCGCGGAAATCACGTCGTCGGCATCGGCGGCGAGGCGCTGGGGCTCAGGGGAGATGGCATTCGGTTGTGGGAGACCCAGCACAGCACGGTAGAGGAGAATTGGGTGGAGGCCGCCCGGGACACGGTGGTCTGGTACTCGAGCGACAATGTCGTGGAGCGCAATCAGGTAGACCACGGGCGTTACGGCATGCACCTCATGTACAGCCATCGAAACCGAGTGGCCGACAACCGCTTCCTGCATAACGAGGTAGGTATCTTCGCCATGTACAGCCGCGAGCTCACCTTGGAGCGAAACGTCATGGAGCACGCCCATGGCGCGGCCGGCATGGGGATCGGCGCCAAGGAGTCGGCCAAGCTCGTGGTGAGGGACAACCTGATCGCCGACAACACCCTTGGTATCTTTCTCGACAACTCTCCGCTGGAAGAGAAGGACACCAACGTCTTCGAGCGCAACTCCGTCGTATTCTGTGACGTCGGCGTGGGCTTCTTGGCCAGTCAGGCCGGCAACCGCTTTCACCGAAACGCCTTTCGGGAAAATAACGCGGTGGTGCGCGTGGACGGTGGAGGGGACGCGCTCGGGACCGAATGGACCGAGAACTATTGGACCAACTATGTCGGCTATGATCTCGACCGCGATGGTTTCGGAGACGTCCCCTTCGAACTGCGCGATTTGGGCGACGCCATGGAGGCCAAAGTGCCTCTCCTCGGATTCTTGCGCGGAACGCCGGCCCTCGCTCTGGTCACCGTCGCTGGTGAAGCGGTGCCCCTGTTGGCCCCCAAGACCGTGCTAAGGGACCCGCGTCCGCTGCTCCACCCCGAAGCCCCGGGAGCGCAACATGCGCATTGAGCTACAAGGCGCCAAAAAGCGCTTCGGCAAGCTGGAGGCTCTGCGGGGGGTGGATCTCACTCTGGACCACGGCGCCCGCGCGGCGCTGGTCGGCCCCAACGGCTCGGGCAAGTCCACGCTGATACGCGCGCTCCTCGGCCTCATCGACTGCGAAGGCCGAGTGGCCTTGGACGGCCGTTCTCCCTACGAAAACCGGGTGGAGCTGGCGAAGCGCATCGCCTACGTTCCACAGGTCGCCCCCCAGCTCGGAGCCTCCGTGCGCGAGATCTTGGACATGGTCATACTCACCCGAGGCCTCAGCCCCGGCGCGGTGGCCGAGATCGCCGAGCGCTTTCAGCTCGATCTCCCAGCCATTCTCTCCCGGCCATTCCGCAACCTATCGGGCGGTATGAAGCAAAAGCTCCTCCTCTCGGTGGCCTTCGCCTCGCGCGCCTCCTTCGTCGTGCTGGACGAGCCCACCGCGAGCTTGGATGTCAGGGCCCGAGAGGTCTTCTTCTCGTTGTTTTCAGGCCTCGGACCCGAGGTCACCACCCTCCTCTGCTCTCACCGCCTGGAGGAGCTGAGGAGCCTGAGCAGCACCGTGATCGCGCTCGAGGACGGACGTGCAGCCTATCAGGGCAGCGCCGATGCCTATTCGGGAGGCCAGCCATGAATCAGCCCTCGAGTCACCTGCACCGAAACCTCCTCTTGGTGGGCCTGTTCCTGGTGGCCGCGCTGGGCCTCGGACTTTGGAGCCTACTCACGAAGGCCAACGCCCTTCCCACCGGCCCGGTGGCGATCGTGTGGGATCGCGAGGCCTGCGCGCACTGCCGGATGCACGTCGGTGAGCCGGGCTTCGCGGCCCAGGTCCAGCTTCAGGATGGGTCGGTGCTGAACTTCGACGACCCCGGCTGCCTGCTGAGTTGGCTCGACAAAGATCCTCCCCCCCTTCACGCCGTATATTTCCACCATCAGCGCGAAGATCGCTGGCTCAGCCGCGAGCAGGTGGGTTTCGTTCCCGCCCAACACACCCCGATGGGCTTCGGCCTAGGCGCGGTGGACAAGACCTCCAGCGCTGCGATCGGCCTCGAGGCGGCCCAAGCCCAGCTGCGAGGCCGGGGTCATCACCACGGTGGAGGCTCATGAGGACCCTGAGCCGCGAACTATGGGCGGTGGCTCGCCTCGACCTAGCCGAGGCCCTCCGCTCACGCTGGGTGCTCTTCTCGGGTCTGGCCTACGCCCTGCTTGGCGGCGCCTTCGTCTTCGTGGGCATGCGAGAGTCTTCGGTGCTGGGCTTCTCCGGGATGGGCCGGGCGCTCCTCTCCATGATCCATGCGCTCCTCCTCCTCTTGCCGCTGTTCGCGTTGACCGCCACTGGGCAGGTCATCAACCGCGCGCGGGAGGACGGGACCCTGGAGCTCTTGTTCAGCCACCCGGTGCGGCGCAGCGTGTACTTCCTGGCGATTAGCATCACTCGATACTTGGTCCTGGCGCTGCCGCTGGTGGTCCTGATGCTGGTGATGACCTTGATCGGCCGCTGGGTCTTCGGTCAGGAGACCGGCTGGGGATTCGTCTTTCAGGCCATGGGTATCTCGGCTTCGCTGATCGCCTGCTTCGTCGGGGCCGGCATCGCGGTGTCCACCTTCATCCGAAACCAGGCCCGAGCGGTGATTTGGATCCTGGTCATTTGGGCGGCCGCGGTGGCGTTCATGGATTTTGGGCTCGTGGCGGTCATGCTCAACTGGCGGGTGACGCCGGAGGTGGTCTTCATCTTGGCTGCGCTCAACCCGGTACAGGCCGCGCGCATGGCGCTCTTGGCGGGGACCTCGAGCGAGCTTTCGGTGCTAGGGCCAGTGGGCTTCTATCTGATGCACCAAGTCGGGTCGGCCTGGCTGCTGGTCCTGGGCCTCTTATGGCCGCTGGTCTGTGGGGCTGCCTGGTGGTGCGCCGCGCTGCTCAGCTTTCGACGTGCCGATATCGTATAGCGGAGGATGTCATGAAGTTGATGCTCGATGAGTTCTATACCTTCTTGAACCGGCCCATCCATATGGGGGCCCGCGCGGCGCTGGTGGTGTTGACGGTAGCTTTGGTGACCTCCTTCACCGCGCCGCTGTGGAAGATCTCAATGACTGCGCCTCAGTATCCGAACGGGCTCTACATGGACATCTACGCCTACAAGCTCGAGGGCGGAGACGAGGGGCAGCACATCAAGGAGATCAACACCCTCAACCACTATATCGGAATGCACCGCCTCGATCAGACCGCGGCGGCCGATCTGGACTGGATCCCCTTCGCGCTCGGGGCCCTGGCGTTGATGGCGCTGCGGGTAGCGGCCATCGGAAACGTCCGGCACCTCTTGGATCTGTTCGTCGTCACCGGCTACGTCTCAGCCTTCGCCTTCGGCCGCTTTGTCTATCGACTGTGGGTCTTCGGCCACGACCTCGATCCGCACGCGCCGGTGAAGGTCGCGCCCTTCATGCCGGTCGTAATCGGCCATAAGACAGTGGCGAACTTCGAGACCTACTCGATGCCGCAGCTCGGCAGCTATCTGATGGGGGTCTTCGTCATCGGGGTGACGGTGCTAGTGCTGTGGCAGCTCTTCTCCGGCCGTAAGAAGGCCGTGGCCGCCGCCAAGGCCCCTCAGTGAGCGCTGCACGTCGCCGGCGCCCCGCCCTTGGTGACCGAGCAGGCGACCTCAGGGTGGACGACGCCGCAGATCTGGGCCAATTTCCCGGTCATGGTGATAAGCCGCTCTTCGATGGTCTGCTGGACGTCGGCCGGCTTGAGCTCACCCGGGAAAGTTACACTCACCCGCACCGTCGAGGCCTTCTCGCCTTTCTCCAGGCGGACCTCGATCGTTCCGGCGGGGACCAGGCTGGGGTGGAGAAATTGGGGCGCGATCACCCAACGCCGCTCACCCTCCTGCTTCTTGGCCGACATTCCGAGCTCTTTGACCGCGTGATCGAGACAGCCATCGAGCTCCGCTTGAACCGACGTCTTGGCCTCCAGCGAGGATTGCCCCGCCGCCGGCCCGGCGCTCACTAGAAAGGAAACAAGTATGAAACTTCCGATGACCATGTTCGCTCCTCCGCTCGTCTGTGTACTAGCAGCTTTCTCTGCGCTGAGCCTAGGTTGCACCGAAGCTCCTAAGAAGGAAGCTCTGCCAGCGGGGCAGCCGGTCACAGCCGCCCCGACCCCGACCCCGACCGCGGCCGCCAACTCTCCGGCCGACGATGCCAAGGCCGCAGCGGAGATCTTCGCGACGCGCTGCACGCCCTGCCATGGCCCGCAGGGAGGCGGCGATGGTCCGGCTTCCGCGGGACTTACGCCCAAACCCGCAAACTTCAGCAGCGCCGAATGGCAAGCCAAGGTCACCGATGAGCACATCGAGAAGATCATCCAGTACGGTGGGTCGGCGGTAGGGAAGAGCCCAGCCATGCCTCCGAACCCAGACTTGATGGACAAGGAGAGCGTGGTAAAGGCGCTGCGGGCCTACGTGCGGGGTCTCAAGAAGTAGAGCCTACTTCTTCTCGGGGGGCAGGAGCACGGCGTCGATCACATGAACGATGCCGTTGGAAGCGCGGATCGAGGCCAGGACATTGGCGCCATTTACGGTGATTTTTCCGTCTTTGACATGGATGGTGACCTTGGCTCCGTTGGCCTGACCGAGCACCTGTCCGTCCTTCAGATCCTTGGCCAAGTAGACCGCGGGCGTGACGTGGTACTGGAGCAGCTTTCCGAGGTCGAATCGCTTCTCGGGCTTGAGCAGGCCTTCCACCGTACCCTTGGGCAACTTATCGAAGGCGGCGTTGGTCGGGGCGAAGACGGTGAGCGGTCCGGGGTTCTTGAGCGACATCACGAGGTCGGCGGCCTTGACCGCGGCGACCAAGGTGGTGTGGTCCTTCGAACCGACCGCGATATCGACGATGTCCTTGGGACCGTCATCATCGGCTAGGGCAGGCCCGGCCAGGCTGAGAGCGAGAAGTCCTCCGAATACGATGGTACGCATCCCTCTGGATTGCACCTTCGAGGAGCACGACACAAGCGATGTGCGTGGGGATTCCGGGCGGACTGACAAAGATCAGTCGAGCTCGGGGGACGCCAGGTTGGTTGTGGGGCGGGCGTAGATAATGAAACCTTCACGGTTGGTTTCAATCCAGCCTTCGCGCTGCCAGCGGGTCATCGCGCGGATGACGGTCTCGACCCGGGCCCCGACGAGCCAAGCCAAGGCAGTCCGCGAAAGTACGACTGGAATTACCGTGCTACTATCCTCACGCTCGTCGCCAAATCGGTCCGCCAAGTGGTCGAAGAGCATCAGCAAGCGCTCCGAGACGGTGCCCGCGCTCATGATATTAATCTTCGCGCGCAAAGCTTTCGTGTGTTCGAGGAGCGCTGAGTTCAAGGCGTTGGCTACGGTCACGTCGGTCCGCGTGATCTCCAGCATCGGAGCGGCGTGGATCCGCAGCACCTGCACCTCCTCGGTCAGAGCCTGGCAGTCCGCGGGATAGTTCGAAGCCTCGAGCGAAGCGGCGATGCCGATGCACTCGTGGGGCCCAAAGACGCCGAGTAAGGCCGCGTCACCGCTGGGCAAACGCTGGAGGATCTGGACCAGCCCGGTAGCGACGATGTTGAAGCTCTCGGCCCGGTCGCCGGCAGTCCAGAGGGCCTCACCGCCAACGAAGCGCCGCAGCTGCGTATCGCGCTCGAGGCGCAGCAACAGATCATCGCTGAGCCCCTGAAAGAGACGTGAGGCGCGAAGGAGGCGGTGAACGTCAGCCACAGGCCGCCTTATAACAGAAAACCCTCCATTGGCATGGGGTAAAAGGCCCCGCCGATACCGCGTGGTAACGAGGGCTTAGGGTGGTCGATGCGCGACCGCTGGGCTCTCCACCAGGGCCAGGCCGGAGAGATCGGCCGACGGGCCTGGTGTGGTTGACAACTTAGGAGTCCTAACCTAAGTCTACTCCATGAGCCGGACGAGTCTCCCCTACTTCGACGAGAACACCGAGCCGCTCTCGTCGCGCATCGCCACGGGTCTGCACAAGATCGGCCTCGCGATGAAGCATCAGGCCTGGCAGCAGGCAAACGAGGAGGGACTATCCGCCACCCAGGGGCAGATCCTCGCAGCGATCGTGACCCATGGCCCGCTCACGGGGTCGGAGCTGAGTCAGCGGCTCGGCGTCACGCTGCCTACCATCAGCGACTCGGTTCGCGTGCTCGTCGAGAAGAAGCTGGTCAAGAAGTCCCCCGATCCGCGTCACCCCCGCGCGAGCTTGCTCACGCTGAGCCAGAAGGGATCGCAGCTCGGCGCGCGCGCGCGGTCTTGGCCGGAGTTCATGGCCGCCGCCGTGTCGGACCTGACCGTGGACGAGCAGCGGGCGTTCTTCTCGGGCGTCGTGAAGATGATTCGCGCGCTCCAGGATCAGGGGCTCGTTCCGCTCAGCGGAATGTGCGTGACCTGTACGCACTTCCGCCCGAACGTGCGGACCGGCGCCGCGCCGCATCACTGCGCCCTGGTGGATGCGCCGCTCGCGAGCGATCAAGTCCGGCTCGACTGCCCCGAACACGAGCTCGCAGCCGAAGCACCTCGAAGCGAGCTCTAGGAGCAGTTCAGGCGCCCCGCCCGACCGACGCTTCGAGACCCGCCGACCCTATTTTCCGCGGCCACGTCGGCCAGCGGCAGAGCGGAGCTTTGCTCCGAGAAGGAAGCGAACAACATGAACAGCATCCCTGGCTACACCCACAACACCGCGGCAGTCGCGAAGTCCCCCCTGACCTTGACCGACTTCGAACAGATGAGGGCGAGCGTGCTCTTCGGCGAAGACGACGTGAAGTATCTCCGCATGTCCCACGGAGTCGTGAAAGACGAGGTCGAGGCCATTCTTGATGTTTGGTACAGCTTTGTCGGGAGTCAGCCCCACCTCCTGGCATCGTTCACCGGCAAGACGGACGGCAAGCCCCTCGGCGATTACCTCGGCGCCGTGCGCAAGCGCTTCGGTCAATGGATCCTCGACACTGCGCACGCCGACTACGATCAGACGTGGCTGGACTATCAGCATGAGATCGGGCTGAGGCACCACCGAGTGAAGAAGAACAAGACCGACGGCGCCCCCTCGACCGACCTCGTCCCGTTCCGCAACCTGTTCGCCCTGATCTTCCCGGTGACCTTCACCCTTCGGCCATTCCTGGCGAAGAAGGGACATTCGCCCGAGGACGTCGAGAAGATGTACGCGGCGTGGGTCAAGTCGTGCCTTCTGCAGGTCACCCTGTGGAGCCACCCATACGTGAAGGACGGTGACTTCTGATGACCGCCCTCGCTCCCTCTCGAAGAGAAGACAACCTGATTCACACCCCGAGATCTGGTTGCCGCTGATCAGGTTCGCCGGCGACCGCGTGGAGATCGTCGCCGCTGTCGAGGGGACCCACGTGGGCCAGCCAGCGCTGCTGGCGCGGAACGTCGAGCGCGGCTTTGGCGTCCTCGCGGGTGCCCGGCAACATTTCCGGGAGCTTCGAGAGGTTCGCCACCTTGGGATCGGTGGCGCCCAACTCTCGGGCACGCCGAGCCGCGACGGGCGAGTCGGCGATGACCGTCAGGTGACGGCCCGTTTGCTTGGAGCCTGGTCCTCGAATCGCCGTCTTCAACCAGAAGCGCTCCACCTCGGGGGGCAGGCTCCCCGCTGGGATGCGAGAGCGTCGACGTCGACCAACGTCGGAACACCGGCTCTGGTTTGAGGGTCAGAAGGGGGCGTGTGTCTCCTATCGGCTCGAGAGGCCCGCGAACTTGGAAGAGAGTCGGTCTACGGCACGCCCAAGCCCACAACCAATCGGCCTCCTGCTCGATAATAACCCCGTGGTCGATCCCAGTTCTGGTGGATCCTTTCGTCGCCAGTTGCGCCCCAACGGCGGAACATCGGGCTCCGTTGAGCGATCAGCCCCGCCCCTCCCGCAAACGACGCTCCCCCGAAACATCGATCGCCGCGCTGAAAGAAGGCCAGATTGGCCTGGTTCGACGACAAGCTCGCACGGGGGAGATCTCTGGCCTGAGGTTGGCCGGCCGCCTGAGCGTCGGTTCAAAGGCCGGCTCGATAGTGCTCAGGACGTGACCGAGTTAATCTCTCGGAACCCTGAGCTCGGCAGTGGCTCGCCCGGTCCATCGGGGGCGATCCACCGAGCTTCGGAGGAGGAACAGGCTCGGGCTCGGACCTCTTTTCCGGGTGGAAGTGTCGACCTCGGAACCTATGTCGCAGACCACGACCTGCTCGCTCGGTACCGGCGCAAGCAGGCGAACTTTGCGCAGTACGCGTCGTTCTTCGAGGAAAACATCAAGCTAACTTTCACGTCCATCAAGAAACCCAGCACGATATTTCCGGAGGAGCTCCATGTCCTCGATGAGTACCGAAGTACAGGGGCAAACCAGGCCCACTATGACTGGGTGGCGGCGCTGTGGGAGAACGATAGCTCGAAAATCGGCCGGTACGAACCGGAAATAAAGACGCTGGCGTCGGCGCTCAACCGACTCCACGGCCATACCGGGACGACCTATCGTTTCGTGGATCTACCCAGTGCCGCGCTGGAGCGCTACCGGGAGGGCGAGCTCATCTTTGAGCCTTCGTTCATCAGCTCTTCCAAGCGGAAGCGAGATCTGACCTTCGACTTCTCCAACACCTTCTTTGAGTTCCACCTCAAAGGAGAGAATGGTCACGACATCGAATTCTCACAAGACGAAGAGTCCGAAGTTCTCATCAACGCAAATACGGCCTTCCAGGTTGTCAGCGTCAAAGACGCCGAGCGACCGGCCTATCCGCCGGGCACGGTGAAGAAGTATACCTATATCGTCCTCGAGGAGATTCCCCGGAGCCAGCTGGGATCGAAGCTCGAGGAGAGGAGCCGCTCTTCGGCGGAAGACCAAGAGGTCACTCCGCGAGTACGGCGGAACCCGATTCAATCGAAGACACGGGAGATCGGCGCCTCTCTGGCTGGCCTAGATCGCACTTCGATACCCCGGTCCCTCTGGGGCAACGAGGACCTGCAGCTGTATTTCTACCCCGATCACCGAGTGGATATTCTAGGCCGGAACATCACCGTCCCCTACTCGATCGTAGGCTCAGAGGTGGTGATTGACCTCCCGAACGGCCCGCTCCGCTTGAAACAGGTCGGAGAAGAGATGCTCATCGGCCCTAATGGGTCAGTCTTCAGCCTGCAGTAATAGGTTACGTGCGGCCGCAGGACCACCGGGGGCTTGTGTCTTCTCACCGGGTCCGCGGTCGTTCGCAGGAGCCCCGGGTCGACCTGTTGGGGCGCCAGAGGCGGCCGCATGACGTCGGCGGCGGGCACAAGGTGGTTACGTCCGGCCATGTTCAAGGCTCGTTGTGGGCAGCCTGGCTTCATCCTGTTGGCGTTGCTCATCATTCCGACGGGAGCTTTCGCCCGGACCGACCCGCTGCACGCGTGGGCAAACGCGACGCCCGACGCGCTCGAGAGGTGGGTTGCGGCCCGCACCGCCGCCGCCGCCGCGCGCCTCGCGACGCTCCGGGGCGTGAAGGGTCCACGCACGGTAGAGAACACGCTGGTGCTCTACGACGCCGCCCGAAATGAGCTCGCGCTGGCGACCGCGCAGACGGGCCTGCTCGTGGCCGTCAGCCCTGCGTCCGCGATGCGCGACAAGGCCCAGGCGCTGTCGCGGACCGTCGCCGCGGAGGTCGCGAAGCTCAACCTCGATCGCGGAGCCTACGAGGCGCTCGCGGCGGTGCCAGCCCCCACGGACGCGGCGACGGCGTACTACCTCCAGAGGACGCTGCTGAAGTACCGGCTCGCTGGAGTCCACAAGGACGAGGCCACCCGGGCGAAGATCCTCGGCCTGCAGGATCACATCGCAGACCTCGCCGGCCAGTTCGACCGCAACGTGCAGGAGAGCGCGCCGGTCCTCACCGCTGCCCGCACCGAGCTGGAGGGCCTGCCCGCCGATGCGCTCGCCAACCAGCCGGCGACTGACGGCGGCCATGCGCTGGGCGCGGACGCCCTGGGGCTGGTGCTGGAGCTGGGCGCCAACCCGGGACTCCGCGAGCGCGCGTGGCTGGCGCAGGTGAACCGGGGCTTCCCGGCGAACGAGAAAGTGCTCACCGAGTTGCTCGCTGCGCGCTCCGAGCTCGCGGCGGCGCTGGGCTACGCGAGCTACGCCGAGCTGGCCGCGGCGGATCAGATGGTGGGCAACACCGCGCGGGTCCGGTCCCTGCTCGACGAGGTGAGCGACGCCTCTCGCGACGCCCAGGCGGCCGAGTACGCGCAGCTCCTCGCCTTCGCGAAGACGCGAAGCCCGAAGCTGACGACCCTCTCCCTGGCCGATGAGAAGTACTGGCTGGAGCAGTACCGCAGCGCGACCTGGGGCGTCGACGGGGAGACGGTCCGCGGGTACCTCCCGTACCGCGCGGTGGAGACCGGCGTCCTGCAGGTCGTCTCGCGTCTCTTCCAGGTCGAGCTCAAGCCGGTCAAAGACGCGCCGACGTGGGATGCGTCGGTCACGGTCTACGACGTCCTCGATCGGGGCAAGCGACTCGGACGGTTCTACCTCGACATGCAACCGCGGGACGGCAAGGCGCCGGTCGCGATGAGCAGCGAGGTCGTGCCGGGCGTCCATGGCGTTCAGCTCCCGGAGAGCGCGCTCGTCTGCACCTTCCCGGCTGACACGGCCGCTCGCCCCGGGCTGCTGTCGCTCGACGACTTGGTGACGTTCTTCCACGAGCTCGGCCACCTGCTGCACCACATCCTCGGCAGCCAGGGGCGGTGGGCGGGCACGAACGGGCTGCAGGTGGAGAGCGACTTCATCGAGGCGCCCTCGGTGATGCTCGGAGAGCTGGCGCGGACGCGCGCCGTGCTTTCGCTGGTGACCAGGCACCATCAGACCGGCCAGCCGATGCCCAACGCGCTGATCGACAAACTGGCTGCCGCCACCACCTTCGGCAGAGCGCAGTTCGTTCGCGGCGAGATCCTGGGTCTCACGACACTCGCGCTGGAGCTGCACGAGCGTCGGCGCGACGGACTGGACGCGCAGACCGACGCCACCATCGCCCGCTTCACGCCCTTCTCCCTGGTCTCGGGCAGCCATCGATGGGCGAGCTTCGATCACCTCACCGCCTACGGCTCGACGGTCTATGTGTACGTCGAGGACGCGGTCATCGCCGCCGACTTCCTCGCGCAGTTCGACCGGGAACGTCCGCTCGATGGGCCCGCGGGCGCTCGCTACCGCAAGGCCATCCTCGAGCCCGGCGCCACCGGGCCGGCCGCGGCATCGATTCGTGCCTTCCTCGGGCGAGGCGAGACCCTTGACGCCTTCAAGCGCTGGCTCGGCGCCGTCGAGCGGAAGCGCTGAAGCAGCGACGACGCGCGCTTTACTGAGCGCGGATTTCCCGGAAACTCGAGATTCCTGGGAGGATGGGACCTTGCAACCCAGACCAGCCCGCCGTGTCCTTTGGGCTGAAGCACTTCGTCGGAGTCTCTGATGGGCCGCATGGGCCACTTGAGTGGGCTCCAACTGCGCCCGTGGTCCAGTACAAACGCTACGTGTGCACGACGTACTGTTGACCGGGACATGAGGGTTAGACGAATTGCTCCGACAACTCCCGATACTCATCTGTGAGTTCGCGAGATCAGCAATGAGGATCGTTCCCGTTCATCATCAGGACATTTCCGCTGGCCGGCTCTGGAGCCCACGGTCCGGGGGCGACTATCAAGCTGCAACTTCAGCTCGTGTTCACTTCGATGGACTCCGGTCGATCTCGGAACTCTCACAGTCGCGCTCGTGCCCTGAGTGGGCACCGCAATTCCCAGGAAGAGACGTTACATGAAAACCAGCATGATTTTAGCGCGGTTTGGCGTTGTTGGCGTGCTCGCCGGTCTCGGGTTGGCTTGCTCTGAGCAAGCATCTGGACCGGACAGCTCGAGTCAGCGGGACGCATCGGCGGCGTCAACCGACGCAGAGACCACCGACCAAATGAGCGCGGCGGACAGCGGAGTGCTCGAGGACGCAGGCTTCTTCCCGGATGCGGATACTGCAGCAGACACCGGCGTCTCCCAGCCTGACGGCTCGGTGATGCTGGACGCCACCTCCCAGTCCCCGGATGCGCTCCCGATGGACGCGAGCACGCCACCCTCGGACGCTGCCGTCGATGGAGGGGCCTCGAATCCAGATGCTGGTACCAGCGCGGACGCTAGCGCCAGCTTTGAACGGATCACGATCGACGGTCAGCGCGCGGGCGCCTCCTGGACCGCGGTCGCGGACATGAACGGCGACGGCAAGCTGGATGTCGTCGTATCTTCCTTTGGCCAGATCGGGCTGAGCGTGCCAGCCGGCGAGGTTCACGTCCTGCTTCAGGGCGCAGATATTCGAAGTTGGACGGCCCAGCCAGCGGTGGGCGCGGCCGATGGCGTGAAGTTCCCGAACCTGACGACCCCGGTCGACATTGACGGAGACGGTGACTTGGACCTGGTCGTCCCGGGAGGGTTCTTGGTGTGCACCGCGATCCCGTTCAGCCCTCCCTGCGGAACTCTTGGATGGTGGGAGGCTGCGCCCAGCGGCTGGGTTCGCCACGACATCATCGCTCCCGGGGCCGAGCTCTTCTACCACCACGCAGAGGTCGTTGACTTCGACGGCGACGGAATTCTCGATGTAGTGACCGTAGGTGAGGCGAAGGGTTCGGGATTTGGAGGAATGGATCGCGCGGTGACTCAGTGGTTCAAGGGAACCCAAGGCGCAAACCGGTTCGAATCGATGCCGAGAGAAGTCGGAAATGGGCTCGGGAGCATTCCCGCGGTCCGCGATGTTGATGGCGATGGAGATCTCGACGTCCTTGGCGCCGAGTTCTTCGTGAGCGGAGAGTCCTTCGCGTGGTTCGAGCGCACGTCATCTCAGCCGCTGCAATTTCAGAAGCACGTCATCGACGACGCCAGCGGGCCGGCCATCATGTTGGCCTGGGTTCCGAACCTGTACGGCGACGGAGTTCAACGAGCGCTGGGAACCAACCATGTGAATACGGCCAAGAATCCACCTGATCCCCAGGCCGAGGCAGTCATCGTGCTCACGCCCCCGGCCGATCCCCGGCAACACTGGACCAAGTCTACGATCAGCTCCGGCATCCAGTCCGTCCCCGGGAGCCGCTTCGCGCCTCAGGCAGCGCCAGGGATCTTCGCGTACGGCGATCTGGACGGCGACGGAGATCTCGATGTCGTCGTCTCGGGCGACGGCGACCCACGGGTACTATGGCTGGAGCAGCTCCCCGGAATGCAATGGGCCCAGCATGTCCTGGAGGCCCAGATGCCTCAGGCCGGAGGGCTCAATGTTGTGGACCTGGACGGAGACGGGCGCGCCGAGATCGTGCTCGCCGACTACTCGGGCAACGCGGTGTACGTCTATCGTCGACGCTAGTGTCGAGGTTTTTGGCCTCCTTCCTCAGCCACCCGAGGCGACGGCACTGTCCTTGCCCTTTGACCTTCGGTACGTCCTGGCCCGCCAGCGTGGGCTGCTCTCTTCCGCGCTGGGCATCTTCATCGACGACCCCCAAACACAGGGGTCATCGCTTCCCGCGCGCCCTCTCCAACGTCCGAGAACGGTGAGTACGTCAACTCGGTGAGCGTCTGGGAGGCGGCTGGCGGCCGCAACGCCTGAACCAGACGGGACTTGTGCTTCCTATCGGCCGAGGTCGGGCCGGAAGGTATTACCTTTGCGGCTTCGACCCCTACGGGATTTCTATCACTGTCCAGCGTTTGCAGGCGTGATCCGTCCCAGGATCGAGCCGGGCAGCGCGAAAGTCTTGTTTCAGCGGTGGGTTCGTGCGACGGCGGGGCCATGGAAAGACGAACGGTTCTTACGGGGGCGCCGGTACGAAGGCAGTTCGCAGCTGCCTTCACGGGTAAGTATAGGTTTGGCCGACTGCTGGCGGTTTTAGGGATCGGGACTGCCCTCTTTGGGTGCACGGTCAAGGATTCGCCCACTAAGCCTGTGGTCGATGAGAATCGAGCCTTCGACCTCGTTCCAGGCCAAGGAATCGGGCCAGTGCAAATCGGGTCGTCCTTTGGCCAAGTGCGGTCGGCCCTGGGGGAGGCAACGGTCGTAGGTTTCAACCGGATCTTCTTCGCGACCTACGAGTCTCTCGGGCTCAATGTGATCCTTGCGTCTCCGGACTCAGACGTCGCGACGGATAGCGCCCAGGTCCTGGCCGTTGGCCTGATTGGCCAAAACTCGTACTCGAGCCGGTTCAATATCGGATCAACCCGCGCGGAAGTGGTGGCCGCACTCGGCGAGCCGGCAGACTCGGCGTCGAGGATCCTCTACTGGCCACAGGGAGTCTCGGTGGAGTTCGACGATGGTGCTCTGGCCAAGGCAATAGGCGTATTTCCAACTTACAAACCCGAGTCGACCCCAGAGGAGATGGGTCCTGCGAAGACCGCTTCCGCGCGGAAGGCGCTCCCCTCGGCCGCAGCGAGCTCGTCGGTCGACATGCACCTCCATCCCGGTTTTATTGGGCGAATGCCTGGTGCTTCCAAGAAATTCTTGATCGAGTCGACGCCGCCTTTTACTCAACTGTACGCGCCGGGCGTCTTTCGCTCGGTTCTGGATCCTTACGCTCCATTCGTAGGAATCCAGGCCCAAACGAGCTTTGCGAGCATCGACCACGCGGTCTTGTTCGCCGTATATACCCAGAAAACCACGGGATTCTTCACCAACGAGGAGCTCGAGGCCGTCTTGACGGATCCTCGAAATGTCTCGACAGATGGCCTTCCATGGGCCTGGGGCCTCGCCAGCATCGACCTCTTCGACGGATACGTGGACGGCTCGGGTAGACTGGACGAAACGGTCTCCAGGCGCCGGCTCGATGCCTTGCGTTCCTATTTCATCCAGCGCCCAGACCTCTTCATCGGGATCAAGCTCGCTCACGCGCACCAGGCGGTCGCGTTCGATGACGCGCGTTACCTCGGCGTGTATGACGTAGCTTACGCGGCTGATGTCCCGGTGTATTTGCATACCGGGTTCTCGCCCTTTCCGAACTCTCAGAGCGAGCGTCCATATTACGACCCGTCTGGCCTAGAGAACGTCATCGCGAACTATCCACGTGTCAAATTTATCCTAGGACACGTGGGCCAAGGAGACCGCGGCGCCGTGGACTCGGCGATTTCGATAGCGGCCCGTTACTCAAACGTATATCTCGAGATCAGTGCGCTTAACCGACCATTTTTGCGTGACATGGATGGGCACGATACGCCCCCCGACCCGAACCAACCTCAGTATCCCTACGTGCTCGACCAAATCAAGGCGAAGGGTCTCGTGCAAAAGACGCTCTTCGGCACTGACGGGCCGCAGTACTCGGGGATGGTAAAGTCATACTCGGAGCTGATGAAGCAAGCGATGGCCGGCCGCGGCTACTCGGAGCAGGAGGTGCGCGCGGTGATGGGTGGCAACTTCTTCGATGTCTTCTTTCCAGGCCATCTCGGCCCAGAACCGACCCCGGACGCCGGCATCACCCAAGGGTCCGACGCTGCCGCCTCTGACGACGCCGCTGCCGACGCCGCTTCCGACGCCGGTGCTCCTGACGCCGCCGTTTTCGACGCCGGTGCTCCTGACGCCGCGGGTTCCGACGCCGGTGCTCCCGATGCAGCCACCGCACCGCTGGACGCAGGCGCCTTTCCTCCGGACTCCGGAGCCTCTAACAACGGAGAAATCGGCGTAGAACGGTGCGGTGCCAGCCTGATTTGTTCTGGAGGACAGATCTGCTGTTTTACTGGCTTCCCGAGCGCAGGGTTTCATGGATGCGCCGTGACGGGTGGCTGCGCAGCGAACCAACTGGAGGCGCGCTGCGACGGACCGGAGGACTGCTCGGGCGGCCAGATCTGCTGCGGCAAGCCGGACGGAGCAAGCTGTTCGGCTGCATCGAGCTGCACGGGCTTCGGCTCGGCCCAGTTGTGTCACTCGCCGTCGGATTGCGTGGGCGTATTCACCAGGTGCGAGGCAACTCAGTTCGTGCCGTTGCCATACTGCCGTAACTAAGCTCATCAGTCCGCAAGTCATGAAGGAGTGCCCGAGCTCGAAGGGGGCGGGCACGACCAGACCACCCAGCAAGGCTTCGTCGTGTGAATCGGCGATAGCCTTTGGGACGTCGGCTGGCGCGGCGTGCCCGGCGATCTCCGCTCGATGGCGTCCTCGAGCGCGACCTCGGGGCGATGGTCTGCTGGCCATGCGAGGCACGAGCAAGTAAGCGAAAGGTAACTACCCCACCCACGGACCCGGCGGGACCGGGACCCGCGCCTTAGCCGCTCAGGGGTCCGCCCAAATGCTGCCCAGACCCCGCGGCATCCACGGGCACCCAGCGGCACCCCCCTTCCTCCCTCGGGGAGGGGAGGCCGCGTGGGTATGGGCCGCTGTCCGTTCGATCCGATACCCATACTCATGCACGAAAGTGTGGTGCCGCCGGCAGAGCAGG
>Ga0154020_10003584_pt1 | contig 18662 bp, 14 predicted proteins | sample Klosneuvirus_201_FD_109709 | JGI IMG/M metagenome (GOLD analysis project Ga0154020, IMG submission 109709) | Active sludge microbial communities from wastewater, Klosterneuburg, Austria - Klosneuvirus_20160825_MG | ecosystem: Engineered > WWTP > Aerobic digester > Activated sludge | place... | reverse complement strand
TCCCTCGGCGGGCAGGCTGTCCACTTCAATGACCAGACGCGGGTCCATGATGGCCACGGCGTTTTCACCCATCCCGGATTTGCCCGTGCCTGTGCGCTTTTGCGCAGGGACGTCAACGGGCGGCGGACTATAGGCAGCGTGCTTGTGGTGTCAAACACCCGCGCTGGATGGACCACGCGCGGCCGGACTTCAGCGCCCAGGCTGCCCCCGCCGGCACGCCACCAGGCGGCCGGTGCGTCCCAAGGGATCCCCCGGCAACGCGCAGCTGCTGGTGTCCACCACAAAACCGCGCTCCCGCATGTTGCGCCCAAACGCACCGTCCTGTTTGCGGCCTGGATCCAGCACCAGCACCGTGGCGTGGTGGTTGAGGTGGTCCATGAGAAACGCGGTCACGCCGCCGGCGCGGCGTGGCTCGTACAACACGTCACTGGCCATGATGACGTCGTAACGTTCGGCGTTGCTGGCGCGCGCATCAAAATCCAGCGGCGTGTAACGCAGCGGGCGCAGGCCGTTGATCCTCACGTTGTGTTCCAGGAACGCCGCCGCCAACGGGTGGTGATCACTGGCGGTGACGTCCACGCCGTTGTGGTGGGCCACCACGCTGGGCAAGGCCAGGCCACAGCCCACCTCCAACAGGCGCGCGCCGCGCAGGCACAACCGGTCCACCATATGCGCCAGCGCCAGGCCCGCCGGCCACAACACCCCAAACATGGGCCACAGCGCCGAAGAGATGGTGCTGGTACCGTCGTCACCGTCCGGGGTCACATATTCCGCGGCGGGGTCCCAGGGGACGTTGGGCGGCTGCACCATGCCCGGGTGTTGGGAGAGATCCCACAACCGCCGGAACTGGTAGTCATGCCGTCCCACCCGGACGGACTGCGTACGCATCTTGAGACTCAAGGGGGACGCTCGGCTGAACGTGGCGTGGCACCGCGTGGACGCGAAAACCGGAGGAGGGCCCCCAGGCCACGCCTTGCACCAACACCGTCAACGCGCACACACGCCTGACGTTCCACCGCCACCAGACGCCCGCTGGGGACACCCGTCAAGGCCCGCTCCAGCATGGCTTGCGGTTTGGCCGCGTCAGATGGGGCTTTTTCTCCCTTGTGGAACGCGTGTGCGGTCCATTAGAGACATGTGGGTGCTGCTCCCATCCCGGATTCCCGGACGGAGTGGCGCAGGGGGCAAGCCTGCCTTTGAGCCACCCGGGACACCCGGCGCCGGCAGTTTCAGGAGTGACGTGGTCATGAAGATTGCTTCGCAAGAACTTGTGGCAGCCAACCTCCCCACCACCACCGCAGACCTGCTGGCCATTCCCGTGCTTGAGGATGAAGCCGGCGGGCCGTTGCTCAGCGTGCTGGACAAGGCCCTGGGTGGCGTTCTTGAGCGCACCATGGCGGATGAGGACATTCGCGGGAAGCGCGGCCAGACGTTGCTGGTGCACACCCACGGCAAGATCAGCGCGGCCAAGGTGCTCCTGGTGGGCCTGGGCAAAAAGGCGGACGTCAATGAGGACGGCGTGCGCCGCTACGCCGGCACGGTGGCCCGCCGCGCGGATGGTGTGCGGGCCAAGGAGATTGCCGTTGCGTTGCCGGACTCCAAGGTGGACGCCACCATCACCCTCAACGCCGCCGCCGAAGGCCTGGCGTTGGGCCTCTACCGTTTCAACCGCTACCTGACCAAGGACAAGCAGGAGACGGTCACCGCCGCCGCCACGTTGTTGTGCGGCAAGGATGCGCGCCGCCCGCAGGAGACGTTGGACAAGGCCGCCGCCGTGGTGAAGGCCACCTGCCTGGCGCGGGACCTTGTCAATGAGCCCGCCAGCACGCTCACCCCCGGCCAGCTGGCCGGCCACGCCGAACGCGCCGCGCGCGAGCTGGGACTCCACTACAGCGAGATGGGCCCCAAGGAGATGGCCAAGGAGCGCATGGAGCTGTTGCTGGCGGTGTCACGCGCGTCGGTGGAAGAGCCCCGCGTGGTGCGCCTGGAGTACACGCCCAAGGGACCGGCCAGGAAGAAGATTGTCCTGGTGGGCAAGGGGCTCACGTTTGACAGCGGCGGGTTGGACCTCAAGACCGCCGAAGGCATGTTGGAGATGAAGGTGGACATGTCCGGCGCGGCCACCGTGCTGGGCGTCATGATGTCCATTGCCGCCCACGCACCCAACGTCCACGTCATTGGCTACATGGGATGTGTGGAGAACATGATTGGCGGCAAGGCCTACAAGCCCGGGGACATCATCAAGTCCCGCGCGGGTCTCACCATTGAGATTGGCAACACCGACGCCGAGGGACGCCTGGTCCTGGCCGACGTGTTGTCCTACGCGCAGGAACGTGAAAACCCCGAGGTGGTCATTGACCTGGCCACGCTCACCGGCGCGTGCATGATTGCGCTGGGGCCCACCACCGCCGGCCTGTTTGCCAACAATGATGAGCTGGCCAAGGCCATCAGCGTGGCGGGGGATGAAAACGGCGAAGAGTTCTGGCGCATGCCGCTCAATGATGGTCTCAAGGAACTGCTCAAGAGCCCCATTGCGGACATGAAAAACGTGGGCAACCGCTACGGCGGCGCCATCACCGCGGCGTTGTTCCTCAAGGAGTTCATCAAGGACGGCGTCACCTGGGCCCACCTGGACATTGCGGGGCCCGCCACCAGCGAGAAGGACCGGGACTACCTGGCCAAGGGCGGCACCGGTTTTGCCGTGCGTACCCTCACCCGTTACATCCTGGCGCAGGGATGAACTCCGCCGCCGCCAACGTCCAGCGTGAAAGTGCCTGCCCCGTCCACTTCATCTGGGACGGTGCGGGGCCGGGACGTTGGTTGGTGCGGCTTGGCTTCCTGGGCGCCACCGCGTGGGGCACGGCGTATTTTGGCGCGGTGGTGTTCCGCTTCAACGGTGCGCTGCCGTACATCGGCTGGGCCGCGGTACCGGTGGCCGCCAGCTGGGTGGTGGGCCAGGTCTTGTCCATGGCGGCCAAGCAGCGCCGCAAACGCCTGGCCGCGCCGTAAGGCGCCACCGGGCCCAAGCCACTTTCTTCAGGACACTTGAGCTGCGGCTGCGGTTTGCGCAGCCACGGGAGCAACCAACGCCGGACGCGGCGGCAACGCACGTTTGGGATTGGCGGCGTAGAGGGCCTCCTCCACCGCGCGGTTGAGGCCTTCGGTGTCCACCAGGTGCGCCAGTTTCTCCATGCGCTTGCGCATGAGCGGCACCTGCGCCTCAAAGGCCACCACGTCTTCCACGCCCAGCTTGCGGGTGCCGCGGCCAATTCCCAGCGCCTCCAGGCCGGTGACGTTCACGCTCTGCTCAAACTGGTCTTGCACCGGTTCGGCCAGCACCGGCTTGCGCAGGGCCAGGGCCTCACAAATGGTGGAGTGTCCCCCGTTGATGATGACAAACGGCGCCGCCGCCAGGTCCTGCACAAATCCCTCCTCGGAAAATGCGCGGAACTCCACGTGGCCGCCCGCCAGCGTCCCGGTGCGGTTCATCCCGTACACCGCAAAACGCAACCCCGTGCGCGCCGCGGCCGCCACCAGCGTGTCCGGCAGGTCCACGTTGGTGGGGCTGGTCTGGTACACCAGCACCGGTCCGGTGGTGGACGTGTGCTTCATTTGTGCGCGCACCACCTCACGCACCGCCACCGGCACAAACCGCGCGCGCGCCGGGTCCACGCCCGCGCGCAACCCCGGCTGCCAAAAACTGCTGATGAGGGAGTGGTGCACCACCGGCGTGTTGAACGCCGTCACCCTGGACACCACGCGCGCGCTGGCCTGGTGTTCGGGGCCCAGGTCCGGGAGGTCCCCGTGCTCAATGAGCATCTGGTTGTCCAGCGTGATGACCTTGGTGAAGGTCAACATGCCCGCCCAGGCAGAGAGACACTCGTAATCCGTGATGATGGCCACCGGCCGCTTGAGCAACGCCAGCAGCGTCACAAAACCGCCGGTGAGCAACGCCCAGGGGCCCTCCAGGAAGGACCAGAACACCGTGCGCTTCACGTTGACCCGGTTGTCCTTGTAGCGCAGCCGCACGTACCAGACCGAATGGACGTGCGGAAAATGTTTGCGCAGGAAGTTGCGGGTGCGCCCGCCACAAAACACGTGCACCTCATACCGCTGCCCCAACGCCTCCAGCACCGGGCGCGCGCGCGTGGCGTGGCCCATGCCTTCGCTGTTGACGCCGTAGAAGACCACCGGGCGTTTGGGGGGCGCGGTCATGACGGGCAGAGGCATTGGTTCACCGCAGCACAACTGTCAAGTCAGCGCTGCCGCAACCACCGCTTCCTCCTGGAGCGTGAGTGTCCCCACGCTGGCGTCCAGCGTCACCATCCCGCCGTGGACCAGCGCCATGTTGGGCGCCTGGTGACCCACCGGAAGGTTGCGCACCACCGGAATGGACAGCCCCGCCAGCCGTTCCTCCAGCGTGGCCTGGGCGGTGTGACCCTTCTTGGTGTCATCACAGTCGGTGAAATGCCCCAGGGCCACACCGGCCACGCCCGCCAGCCCGCCGGTGATGCTCAACAGCTGAGTGAGCATGCGGTCCAACCGGTGCGGGAGCTCGGTGACGTCTTCCAGCAGCAACACGCAGCCGCGCAGGTCCGGCCAATAACGCGTCCCCGCCAGCGCCATGAGCACCGCCAGGTTGCCACCCACCAGGCGCCCCTGCGCCACGCCGCGGGTCAGGCCGCTGCCGCGCAACACCGTGCCGGACGCGGTTCCCTGCATCACCTGACGCAGGTGTTCGCGCGCCTGGTCCGGTTCGCTGCCAAGGCTGGTGCACACCGGGCCGTGGACACTTTTCCAGCCCAGCCGCGTCCACAACCAAAGATGCAGCGCGGTGACGTCAGAAAAACCCACCACCAGGCGGGGCGCAATTCCCCGGTAGGCCGGCAGTTGTGCTTCCAACAGGTCCAGAACGCGGGTGATTCCATACCCGCCGCGCGCCGCAAGCACCGCGTCCACGCCGGGTGTGGTCAACGCGTCCCACAAGGCCTGCGCCCGGCGCGCATCCGGCGCGGCAAGGTAACGGTCTGCCTGGGTGAGGTCTGGCCCCGGCGGCACCGTCAGGCCCAACGCCGCCAACGCCTGGCGGCCCTTGGCAAGGATGTCCGGGTCATACGGGCTGGACAACGCCACCAACGCAACCTGGCCTTTGGGCCCAACTGCCGGAGCAGCCTTGATGTTTCCCGTCATGGCTGCCCCGTTACCACGCTCCACCCGCCACCTCCCGGTGTTTGATTGGAACCGGGTGGCTCAATCTGGAGAACGTGGAACAAAAGCTCAGGTGTGACGGCGGGATTTCACGTGTCCCCACCGCATGGCGTGGAGCAGGGACGCACGGGCCAGGCGTTCGGCCTCGGCGGTGTTCTCTTCCACGCTGCGTGCCTCATCATAAAACGCAGCAACCAGCTCACCCACCGTGGTCTGACGGGACTTGGTCTGACGCAAATGCCTGCTGGATGCGGTACCCATGGCCTGCCTCCTTGAGATTCAATCCACCATCTTGCTGTTGAGTGATGGATGCCGGACCACACTGCCAGTTTCATGCCGCCATCCCCGGCGCGGGTGGCAACATTCTCAACGGCCTGTTCCCCCAGAGGTTTTACGGCGCGGGTGATCTTTGGGGCGTGCCATTGCGCACGTGGATTTGCGGCACCTCCGCCCCACTGCCCGTGACCGCTGAGGCACGCCGACTCACCAGGACCCCAGCGTTCATTTTTCAGACACTGGCGCCTGGTGGGGCCGGCCGGATCTTGGGCTTGCTGGTAACTGCCCGGCGTCAAAAGGAAATTTGCGTCACCGTCAGGCTTGCAAGTGGCACCTTTTCTGCTGCATGGTGCGCGCCGCTGTGCGGTATTTGCGCACATGGACGGCAAGGAGTGGGACCCATGCAAGGTGCAGTGTGGACGCGGGCGGCTTGGGCAGTGGTGCTGGTGTGCGGTGTGGCGGCTGTTCCCGCGCGCGCGCAAACCGTGGAACCGGCGCAACCCGCGCCCGCGCCGGCGGGCCCCACCACGCCGCAGGTGACGCCTTCCGGCCCGGCGGACCCAAGCCAGCCGGCCATGCCGTCTGCGCCCAATCCCAACGCCACCATCCAGGCGGATGTGTCCACTGCCAAGGCCCCGCCGCCCGCGGCACCGCCGGCGTTCAATCTTCCGCTCCCCAAAATCGGCTTTACGGCCATGTGGTACCAGTACGTGGGCGAAGGCACGTTTGCGGTGAACCAATACGTGCGCAACCCCATGTACAGTTGGTGGGTGAGCTTGCGGCCGCGCGTGAAGCTGCCGTTTGGATTTGGTGCGCAGCTGCGCCAGGACATGGAAGTTGAGTTCACCCGCAGCGAGGCCACCACGTACGTGCGCCAGCCCCTGCTGTCAGACACGCGCATGGGCATCAGCTACAGCGGGTTCCGCCTGCCAGAGGTGGGCGTGGGCGTGATGTTGTACGGGGGCGCCCGTCTTCCGTTGTCCTTGGAGAGCCGCTTCCGCCGCCAGCTGGGCAGCGTGGAAATGGTGGTTGGCCTGGACTGGTCCAAGTGGGGATTTATTGCATCCCTTGCCAGCTTTGGCGTGGCGCACGCGCGCCAGCCCGGCAAGCCCACCATCACCGAAGGTGGCTGGCTCAACGGCTGGTGGGGCAACGGCAACGACAGCCAGGGGTACCAGGACCGCAACGGCAGCTACATGCCCACACAAAAGTGCGTGGCGCGCGCGTCAGAAATTGCCAGCGGCGGTTGCCCCGTTCCCGGCGCGCTCAACGGGAGCATTGCCAGCGTCATCACCTTTGGCACCCTGGGCTATGACCTCTCGGCGCTCACCGAAATTCCCGTCAGCTTCTCTGCCACGCTGGCCACCATCCACGCGTTCTCCAGCTACGTTGGGCCCAATGACCAGTTCACGCCGGACAACGGCCGCGTGGGCATCACCCGCACAGACGCCACGTGGGGCCTGTTGCAGGTGAGCTGGCAAGCCACGGATTGGTTGAGCATTGACCTGGGGTCCAGCTCCTTCCAACCGTTGATGAGCCGGGACAACGCGTATGTGCGCGTGCCGTTCTGGAACATCCCGTACTGGGACTGGCGCAACATGGGCCGCTACTCCGGTGCCGCCAACTACAGCTCGTTCTCGCTGGGCCTCACCATGGCCATCTGAAGAACCTGCTGAATGCAAAAACACCTCGGGCGCCGCTCCTCGGTTTGTTGAGGAGGGCGCCCTTGGTTTTTTGACTGCCGTTGTTTGCCCTGTGACCTGCCTGGCGTTCACAGCTGGCTGGCGGGGAACTCGGCCTGGGCCACCGCGCACGCCGCAGCGTCACCCTGGGTGGGGCGGATGTGTTCCGCCAGTTCTGCCGGCAACGTGTCCTGGAAGACCACGTTGAAGTCCGCACCCCAGCACTCGGTGGCCTGCACGCTCTGGGCGGTGAGGCCGGCTTCCACAAGCTGCGCGGCCACCTCATCACCCTCCACCGTCACGTCCCCGCGGCCTTCACCGCTGGCCACCCAACGGCTCTTGAGCGTCATCTTCTCCAGGCCCGGCTTGGCTTCGCTGGCCTTGTGCACGTTGGCCAGCACGCTGAACAGGAAGGAACCGCTGGCGTCCTGCGCCTCGTTGTAGCGGTAGGTGGCGCTGGCGGGGACCGCGTCTTCTTCGGCGCCGGCAAACTGTTCAAAGTCCACCGCCACGCTGCGCGGTTCGGTGGTGGCATCAAAGCTCACGTGGATGTTGCCGCGCTCGCGCACCGTGGGGTTGATGGCGCGCGCGTTGTCAAAGTGCAGCGACAAGATACCTTTGCCGCGGCCATCTTCCTGCCCGCTGCCTTCCACCTCGCCGTCCAGCAGCGTCACAAAATCCTCCTCGGCGCTGCTGGCCTTGGGGCGGGCTTCCAGGTTCAACGTGTATTTGTGTTCGGCCACCTTGGTGGCGGTGAGGCGGTAGGTGAGCGGCTCCAGGCCGCCGGGGGTGTGCGGGCCCCAGGTGCTTACGTCACCTTCGGTGCTGGTGGGGCGGTTGTTGGTGATGGCCCGCAAATGCGCCAGCAGGCCCACCACGTGCGCGTTGAGAAAACGGCTGATGCGGTAGGTGTGGACGTAGAACTCACTGGTGTCACCCAGCAGGCCCTGCGCGGTGCTGGAGGACTGTGCGCGTTGTGATCCCGGCACGTTGATGGACACCGCGTCATCCCCCGGCAACGCGCCGGCAAGACCACCCACCCGGCCGCAGCCCAGGCCAGCAGAAGAAAGTGCGAGGGACAGGATCAGGGATTTGGAAGCAGTGCGCATGGTCTTCTCCGGGTCGGGGCTGCGGCATGTCGCAGCGCGTTTACGGGAAGATGGACGCGCTGGCCGGGCTGGATCCGAAAAAGAATATTCAGATCAATGACTTGGAGAACAGCGGTTCACAGCGTGAACGCGTGGCTTCAGTGTTTGAGGATGAGGGGGTGCGCGTTGGTGGCGCGTTGGACCGCGGCGGCTCCAGCTTCGGCGGCCGCACGGTCCGGGAAGCGGCCCAGGCGCACGCGGTAGAACGTCACACCGTTGTTCTCGCTTGGCACAAGCACCGGCCGGTAGCCCTTGGCCCGCAGCCCGTCCACAACCTTGAGCGCTTCAGCCTTGTCAGGAAACGCGCCGGTCTGCAGCGTGAAATCCCCCGGCACCGGTGCCGCCAAAGCAGACCCGGACACCACCGGAGCTTCGGCGGGGGCGGCGGGCGCGGCAGGCCTGGCCAACGCGGCGGGCGGCGGAATGTTCACCACCATGGCCGGCGGGCGCACCATGGGTGCCGCACTCACCAGCGTGGGACCACGGTCCACGCTGCGGCCCGGTGCACCCCTGAGCGCGTCATGGAAGCTGAAATTGTCCGCGGGCTCCGGCTTGCGCACGGCGCCCACCGCGGTGTGGGTCACGCGGTCCCCGCGCTGGGGCAACGGGCTGGATGGCGCGTTCACGTTGGTGGCCACGGGCTCGGCGCTGCGCGCCGCCAGGCGGTCCTGGTGACGGCGGGCCTGCGCATCCAGCCGGTCCAACAGCTCGGCGTCCTTGCACGCCAGTCCTCCTGCGGCTCCGCGCTGGAAACCCATGCGGTCCCCCGTCCACCACGCCGCACCCGAACACACCACCGTCAGCGCCAGCGCGCCGGCCAGTGGCAGCCCTCCGCCGCCCTGGCGCGTGCGGGCAGGCCCCGTCTTGGGACGGGGGCGTGGGGTCTGGGCGTCTCGCGCGGGGTTGCGGGCGTCCTTCACGGTCTCTCCGCGCCAGTTCAAAACGGGGTGGGGGAAGGGCCGCGCGTGGCACCGCGCGGAACCCGTTGGCGCAGCCTGACGCTACGCGGGGCTGGCGCGCGCACCAAATTTTTGGCACCGCCACCCTCGTCGGAACCGCGGATCAGCTCGCACCCCCCACACGCGTTTGGAGCCCCGGGGGGTGGCCTGATAGCCTTTTGGAATTGAGTGCTTGAGGTGTGGTCCGTGCCCATCCGTTTGCAGCTTGCCGTTCCGGGACTCCCCGTCCGCCTGTTTGAGTCCAACGCCTCCTCGGTGAGCCTGGGGCGTGGCGCCGGGAACATGCTGCAAATGGACAACCCGCACGTGTCCACCCACCACGGCCGCATTGACATCAACGCCACCGGCGTCACCTTCACGGATTTGGGGTCCACCAACGGGTCCATGATCCTGCGCGCGGACCAGAAGCTCCCCGCGCCCGGCGGTGGTCCCTCGGTCACCATCAAGGTGGGGGACCGCGTGGTGATGGGAGACAGCGCCGAACCCGTGGTGGCCACGCTCTTGGATGACGGCAAGGGCGGGGCGGTGCATCCCAGCAAGGATGACATCAACGTGCTCACCAGCATTGCGCCCAAGCCGGTGGACCCGGATGCCGGCGGTACGGTGGTGGCGCGCTTCAGCGTGGAGAACCTGGCGGCGCTCCCGGAGGGCCTGTCCAAGGACGCGCGCGTGGCCACCGCCATCTTTGACCTGGCCCGCAGCGTGGCCAGCGAAGATCTCAACACCGTGGTGGACCGTGCGGCACACGCGCTGTTCACGTTGTGCGCGCCGGCCAGCCATTTGTTTGTGGGCGTCTTTGAAGGGGACAAGAACGAATTCCGCCGCACGTTCTTCCGCGCGCGTGGCCGCAGCGGGGAACAGCCGGGGTGGCGCGTGTCCCGGGCCATGGTGGCGCGGGTCATCACCCGGCGTGAAGCGTGCCTGGTGTCTGACGCCGCGGTGGAGATGGCGCAGAGTGAAAGTGTGGCGCTGTCCAAGATCAAAAGCGCCATCACCGTCCCGTTGTGGCGTGGCGGGGAGGTCTGGGGCGTGTTGTCCACGGACACGCGCGAGGGCGGCGTCCCCTTCACCGAACGTGACCTGGAGCTGGTCACCGTGCTGGCCAGCCTGTTGACGCTGGCGCTGGTCAACGCAGACATCATGGGCAAGATCCGCGCGCGCGGTGAAGCCCTGGAAGGCGAGAACCGCTACCTGCAGGAAGCGCTGCGCCGCGCCGGCCGGTTCAATGAGATCATTGGCCGTTCCCTGGTGATGCAAAACGCGTTTGAGCAGCTGGCCAAGGTGGCCCGCACCGACGCCACCGTCCTCATTGAGGGAGAGACCGGCACCGGCAAGGAACTGGTGGCGCGCGCGCTGCACAACCAGTCCCCCCGCAAGGACCGCATCTTCCTGTCACAAAACTGCGGCGCGCTGCCGGACACGCTGCTGGAAAGTGAGTTGTTTGGTCACGTGCGTGGTGCGTTCACCGGCGCCACCCAGGACAAGAAGGGCCTGTTCACCATTGCGGATGGTGGGACCATCTTCCTGGATGAGATTGGTGAGACCAGCCCCGCCATGCAGCAGCGTTTGTTGCGCGTGCTGCAGGAGGGCGAGGTGCGCCCGGTGGGTGCCACCAAGAGCCACAAGGTCAACGTGCGCGTGGTGAGCGCCACCAACCGGGACCTGGAGGTGGAGGTCAAGGAGGGGCGGTTCCGCGAGGATCTGCTGTACCGCCTCAAGGTGGTGCCCATACGCCTGCCCCCGTTGCGGGAACGCGGCGAGGACATCCCGCTTCTGGCCGACCATTTCCTCCACCACTACGCCAAGGAATTGGAGCGCGGGAACCTGCGCATGGCCACCGAGGCCATGTCCTCCATGAAGGGCTACGCCTGGCCGGGCAACATCCGGGAGCTGCAGAATGAGATGCAGCGGGTGGCCATCCAGGCGGATCCGGACCAGGAAATCACCGGCAAGGACCTGTCTCCCAAGATCACCGGCGGCTCCCGCCTGCGGCCGGCGGTGGCGGATTTGGAGCGCGGCACCCTCAAGGAATTGCTGGATGCCGTGGAAGCTCAAGTGCTTAGGGAGCGGTTGACGGTCACCGGGGACAACGTCACCCGGGCCGCCGAGACCCTGGGACTGACCCGTGAGGGACTTCACAAAAAACTCAAGCGGTTTGGCCTGCGGTGAGGTTGCCCGCCGGTCTTTGCGTTGGCGCCAAGCTGCGTGGTACGCGCCGGGCCAATTTTTTTGACCGGGGGCGCCAAACGAACGCCCATCGGTGCAACCTAACCCGCGGGGGCGGTGCCCTTCGCATAGTAAGGAGAGACACCATGGGGCTTGTGAGCGGAATCTGGCTGGCACTGTTGGGGGTGCTGGGCGCGTCCAACCTGATCATTGCCAAGAAGCCGGACGCCAAGGAACTGATTGCGAAGATGGCGCCTTACCAGGGCTGGATTGGTGCGGTGAGCGCACTTTGGGGCGTGTGGGGCATTATCAGCGCGGTGCTCAACCTTGGCTGGATGACCAAGGCTCCGATTTATTGGGGCACCTTTGCGGCCAGTGCCGTGTTGCAGTTTGCCTTGGGGTTGCTGCTGGGCGTGGGCGTCCTCAAGACGTTCATCAAGCAACCGCAAGCCGTGCAGAAGATGGATGAAACAATTGCCAAGCTTGCCCCCAAGCAAGGTGTGATGGGCCTCGTGGCCATTGGCGTTGGCATTTGGATGGTCATCTCCGGGTTCATCTGGAGCGTCTGAGTCTTTTTGGGTGCAGCGCTGATGCCGGGCATCACCACCGAAGCGGTGGTGGTCCCGGCATGTTTCTTTTGTGTGGGTTCAGGATGAACTTGGCCCCCTCCCATCCCTTCAGGCCAGGCCAGGGGGGAAACACGCACACCCACCGCCGCCAAGGTTTGCGTCCGCTGCCGGCCTGAATCAATGTTGAGGGACCGGGCGCTCACTGGGGTTGGTTCTGTGGGGTGCCTCGGGATACGCCCATGGTGCTGCTCATCCGCCTGTTGTTGTTGCTGGCCAGCGCGGGCGCCGCGGCGCTCATCTTTCTGCCGTTTTTGCGTGCGGTGCTGCTCCCGGCGGACCTGGAGCAGCGCACCGCGGGGACCCCACTGGGTGACGTGCTGTTCAACCGTGACGTGGTGATGAGCTACGGCGCCGGCGTGCTCCTGCTGGGCGTGGCGGTGCTGGTGGTGGTGAGCGCTGGCGGTGGTTCAACGCGTGCCCGCAAAGGTCCCCCGGACGTCAAACCCGGCGCCAAACCCGGCAAGAAGGTGGCCCGCCAGCTGTTGGAACTCCGGCGGTACAAAGAAGCGGCGGACATGTTCCGCGCGCTGGGTGACGTGGAAGGCCTGGTGGAGGCGCTCAAGGGACAGGGCGCGTGGGTGGAGGCCGCAGAAATCCTGGAGAGTGATGCGCGCCACCGGGAAGCCGCAGACCTGTTGGAGCAATCCGGCACTGCCGCGGCATTGGAGCGCGCCGGGGAGCTGTGGCGCGCGCTCAACCAGACGGAAAAGGCCCTGGAGGCCGCCAAGAAGGCCGCTGCGGCGCACGCGCAAAAAGGGGACGGGGACAAGAGCGTGGACTTGTTGCTGCGCGTGGGTCTCAAGGACCAGGCCGCCTTGTACATTGGCGCGGCCGCCGAGGCGTTTGCCAAGCGCGGTCACCACGCACGCGCCGGGGAGATGTTTGAGCAGTTTGGCCGGGATGGTCAGGCCGCCGCCGCGTTTGAGTACCACGCAAGCCATTTGCCGGACGGCAAGGAACGTTCATCCGCCATGGTGCGTGCGGCGCGGGCGTACAGCAAGACCAATGACTGGGGCGGCGTGGGCCGGTGCCTGGAGGCGGCCGGTCATCCAGACCGCGCGGCGGATGCGTATTCCCGCGGGCAGCTGTGGCAGGAGGTGGCGCGGTGCCTGACGGCGGCGGGCAAGTCTGAACAGGCCGCGCGGCTGCTCATTGAAAAGGGCCTGGGCCAGCACGCGGTGGGCGTGTTGGAGACGCAGGGGGACATGCACGCTGCCGCGCACGCCGCGCTTGCGGCGGGAGACCCGGTCAAGGCGGCCCAGCTGTTTGAAGACGTGGGGGACCTGGACAACGCGTTCCAGGCCCACCAGCGCGCCGGGAACTTTGGCGCGGCGGCAGAAATCTGCCTGCAGAAACACCGCCCCGCCGAGGCTGCGGAGCTGTTTGAGCGCGCCGGCAACTTCCGCCGCGCCGCCGAGCTGCATGACGGCATGCAGAACCGGTTGAAGGCGGGGGAACTCTACGGCCGCGCGGGTGACGTCTCATCCGCCGCGCGCATGTTGCTCACCGACGGCAAGGTGCGCGAGGCGGCCGCCGTCCTGTTGGGCAACGCCAAGCCGGAAACCGCGGACGTGCAGATGGAGGTCACCCGGCGGCTCACCATGGGCGGGGACCTCAAGGGCGCGGTGACGTTCCTCAAGGCCGCGGTGGACGCGCGCAGCGCCGCCGAATCCATCCCCATGACGCTGGAACTGTCCAACCTGCTGGAGGCGTCCGGGGATGTCCCCCAGGCGCTGGCCTACGCCCAACGCGCCGCCAGCGCCAAGAAGGACCACGCCGAGGCGGTGATGCGCGTGCAGCAGCTGTTCATGCGCATCAACAGTGAACAGATGCGCTCGGCCTATGAATCCGCCATGCAGCAGCAGATGGCCGCGCAGGCGTCCTTGGCGGTCCAGAAGAAGATGGTGGACAGCACGCCCAGCAAGGATGACCCGCCGCGCTACGTCCCGGAAGCAGAAATTGGCCGCGGCGCCATGGGCGTGGTGTACCGGGCGCGGGACACGGTCCTCAACCGCGCCGTGGCGCTCAAGCGCCTTCCAGAAGCGGTGGCCAGTGACCCGGATGCGCGCGCGCGGTTTCTTCAGGAAGCGCGCGCCGCCGCGGTGCTCAACCACCCGTGCGTGGTGACGGTGTTTGACGCCGGCGTGGAGGCCGGCGCGCCGTACCTGGCCATGGAGCTGGTGGAGGGGCCCACACTGTCCCAGCTGCTGTCCCACAAGGTCCAACCCGCGCGCGCGCTGGTGTACTGCGCGGCCATTGCCAGTGCCTTGGACCACGCGCACAAGGCCGGCATTGTCCACCGTGACGTCAAGCCCGGAAACATCCTGATGGGCAAGGACGGCCGCGTGAAGCTGACGGACTTTGGCATTGCCGCAGTGCTGGCCCAGGGTGGCAAGGACGGCGTCACCGGAACGCCCTATTACATGAGCCCGGAACAGGTCATGGGCCAGACGGTGGACGGCCGCGCGGACATCTACGCGCTGGGCTGTGTGTTGTTTGCGCTCATTGCCGGGCAGCCGCCGTTTCCCGGCGCAGACGTGTTGCAGCGCCACCTCCACAGCCCCCCGCCCAGCCTGGCCCTTTTGCGCCCGGGCGTCCCGCCGGACGTGGACACGCTCATTGCGCACTGCATGGCAAAAAACCCCGCCCAACGTTTCCAGTCCGGCGCGCTGGTGGCGCAGGCGTTTCTGGAAGTGGAAGGGCGCATTCGCAACATCCAGGTGGCTTGAACCAACATGACGCGCGCGCCGGGTTTTTTTGTGGTGTTGGAGGGGATTGACGGCGCGGGCACCACCACGCAGTCCAGCCGCCTGGCCGCGCGTTTTGCATCCCACGGCGCGGCGGTGGTGCAAACCGCGCAACCCAGCAAGGGGCCGGTGGGCGTGCGCATCCGGGAGTTCCTGCGCGCCGGCGCCCAGGGGGACGCACTGGACCCCGGCGCCATGGCGCTGTTGTTTGCGGCAGACCGCCTGGATCACCTGGCGCGCCAGGTGGAGCCGGCGCTGGCCTCCGGCGGCGTGGTGGTGTGTGACCGTTATGTGCTGTCCAGCCTGGCCTACCAGGGCGTGTTTGTGGACGTGGAATGGGTGGCGGCCATCAACAGCCGCGCCCGCGCCGCGGATCTCACGCTGTTTGTGGACGTGGATGTGCCCACCGCGGCCGCCCGCCGCCAGGCCCGCGGTGGCCCGGCAGACCAGTATGATGAGGACAGCGTGCAGTCCCGCGTGCGCGCCAACTACCGCGCGTTTGCCTCCCGGCCCCAGCTGGGGCGCGTGGTCACCGTGGACGGCCGGGGCTCCATGTCCCAGGTTGAGGATGCGTTGTGGGCGGCCGTGGCCACGGCGTGGGATGCCCCCCCCAACAAGGTGGGCTAGGGTGTCCAGCCATGGTCACGTTGAGACGCGTGCTCCACCGGGGACTGGATGAACTGCTCATGGGCGCCGCCCTGCTGCGTCCCATGCATCCCCCCAAACTCCAGATGGGCCCCCTGTCAGACGCCGTGCACCTGCCCGCCGGTGGCGTGCCGGAGGTCGGTCCGCTGGCCATTCCGCTTCCCACGCGCAAGACCCGCCTGGAGTTCCGCTCGCCGGTGCCGGGGATGCCGCCACCCAATGACCGGCTCATCCTCCACGTCACGCCACCCAAAGGGCCCTCCCGCGGGGTGGTGGTGTTCAGCCCGTTCTGGCTCATTCCCGGCCCGTGGGCGCTGGCGCCGTACGTGCGCCTGGTCAAGAGCCTGCAGTTGCACAGCGTGCTCTACACCCCGCCGGACCACATGCAGCGCACCTCCAAGAGCTATTTCAGCGGGGAACGTCTGCTGTCGTTTGATTTCCCGTACATGGAACGCATGCTCCAGGTGACCGCGGCCGAGCTGGCGGCGGTGACGCGCGGCTTTTCTGCCCACGGTTTGCCGGTGTTCCTCTTGGGCATGAGCCTGGGTGGCCTTTACGCCGCCATGGCCGCCCTCCACGGCGCACCGGTGGATGGGCTGGCGTTGATCACCCCCGCGGTGGACATGCAGGCGCCCATGGCCAAAAGCCGCCTGGGCCGCCACTACCAGGACGTCATCAAACGGCGCGGGGATGCCCTGCCCAGCCAGGACGAACTGTCCCGCCTGGGGTTGCCATACCGGGCCCGCAGTTTTGACCGCCCGCTTCCGGCAGACCGGATCTTCCTGGCGCACGGGATCCACGACGGCGTGGTTCCGCTGGGCGTGGCCACCGCGCTGGCGCACCGCTGGCAGGTCCCGCTGCATTCGTACGCGTCCGGGCACATGAGCCTGCTGTTTTTGGACCCCGCGGTGCAGCGGGATGTGCGCCGGTTCCTCAAGGCCTGCCTGGCCGGCCGGCCCGCGGCCCTGCGCACCACGCGGCAGGAGGCCCGCGCCGCCCGGGGTGGCCAGAAGCAGGCCCGGCCGTTGCGGGCCCTGGCGCGTGCCATGAAGTCCCCGTTGGCAACCTTGCGCGCCGCAACACGCCCGGCGGGGGGAGGATTGCCCCGGCGTCCTTCTCCGCGCTAACACCCCTGACCTCATTGACCATGACGTCAGCCGCGCCACCTCCTGAGGGCTCCCTGGCCCAACACAGCGTCCAAACGCTGCTGGAGACCTATGCCCAGGGGCGCTCCAGTGGACGGCTCACCGTGCGCACGCCGGTGGGCGAGGCCCAGGTCAAACTCCTGGATGGCGCCGTCACCGAAGCGCGTTTTGGCCCGGTGGAAGGGGACAACGCGCTGCTGCGGCTGCTGTCCTTTGCGGAAGGCACATTCAGCTTTGAAGCGGTGCAGCCCAGCCTGTCCGGCGCGGCCACGTCCTCCATGCAGGAACTCATGCGCAAGGCCGCGCAGCGGCGCGTGGACCTGGCCCACTACGCCGAACACCTGGGCGGCATGGAACAGCGGTTTGCCCTGGACCTGGGCGCGCTCAACGCCCTGGACCATGACCTGCGCCGGGATCTGGGAAACGTGTTGTCCCTGGTGGATGGCCGCCGCTCCGTCCAGGAACTGGTGGCCGTGACGGATATTGATGACGTCACCGTCCTGCGCGTGCTCAAGAAGCTGCGCGCCATGCGCGTCATCAAGACCCAGGCAGAGCTGGAAGCAGACCGCCTGGCCAAACAGGCACCGCCCCCACCGCCACCGCGCGCTCCGTCGCTGGAGGACCAGCTGCTGGCGCAGGCCTCGGCGCGCGAGGAAGAACGCCAGAGCCTCATTGAAATGGCCGTTCCGGATGCGTTGCGCTCCACCCCGCCGGCCACCGAAGCCAACCGCCAGGAGCGCCAGGGCGCCGCTGAGGCGTTTGCCGCATCCGTCACCACGCCCCCCCCGGCGCCAGCCCTGCCTGCGGTGGTTGTTGCCGCCGCGCCGGCGCCGGTTGTTGCAGCTGTTGAGGCAAGTCCGCCACCGGTTGTGCCGCCTCCAGCTGCTCCACCGCCAGTTGTGGCACCGCCGCAACAGCATCAACATGAGAGCCTGGCCTCAACCCCCGCGGCGTTTGTCCACCCACAGGACCGCAGGGCCACGCCACCGGCGGGCATGCCGGTCCACGCCACTCCCGTTCACCTTCCGTCTCCCACCGCCCATCCAGACAGCGCACGGCCCGCCAAGCTCCCCCGGGAAGACATCAAGCTGCCCGTGGCCAAGGTGGGTGAACGCGCGGACCCGCGGCTGGCCCGCTGGACGGACCGTCCCACCCGCGGGGAAGAAGAAGATGGCCTGGAGTACGCGCTGGACCGCCGGGCATCCCCGTTGGGCGGTGCCCCCCCGGCGGCCGGCACACCAACGCCCGGTGGCCCCGCAGGTGGCGGCCCACACCCCACGCCGGTGGTGAACATGCGCGTGGACTTCCCGGACATTGGGGACCGCGTGACGCCGGTGGTTGCGTTGCCGGCGGTGGGCGCGCCGCCCATTGCGCTTGGCGCGGGCATGACCCGGCCTGACCCGCCTGCGTCCCGCAAAGCGGCAGAACCCGCGGCCGCCCATGATGACCATGATGAGGCCTTTTTTGCCCGCGCGGCGGACACGTCCGAGTTGCAGGCGTTGGCCGAACAGGACGCCGCCAGCGCGCGTGAGGCCCAGAGCCAACGGCTGATGGGCTATGTGGCGCTGGGCGTGGGCGCGGTGGCCGTGGCCATCCTCACCGTCATCTGGAGCGCGGGCGGGGATGCCCCGGAAGAGCCGGCCATTGCAGTGCCGCAAGCGGACCCCACGCCGCCCAAGCCGCCCACCCCCAACGTGGTGATTCCGGACATGGGCGCGCAGGTGCGCACCGGCACGGAAGCCGCGCATGACCTGCTGGCGCAACCAGACCCCGCCGGCACCGCAGCGTCCACGGAAACCCAACGTTCCCCCGCTGCGCTGGCCGCCGAGCTTGCTGCGGCAACCTCAACGCAACCACCACCCGCTGCGGCAGTGTCCCTGGCTGCAGTTCCGCCGCCACCGGCCAGTGCCGCCGCGCCCACGCCAGAAAAGCCGCCCGTGGCCGTGGCCGAAAAGCCCATGCCCGCGCCTGCACCGCCCAAGGCCGCTCCGCCGGCGCCTGCACCGGAAAAGCCCGCGCCGGTGCCGGAGGACCCCAAGCGCCTGTTTGCAGACCGG
>Ga0154020_10003583_pt1 | contig 18664 bp, 13 predicted proteins | sample Klosneuvirus_201_FD_109709 | JGI IMG/M metagenome (GOLD analysis project Ga0154020, IMG submission 109709) | Active sludge microbial communities from wastewater, Klosterneuburg, Austria - Klosneuvirus_20160825_MG | ecosystem: Engineered > WWTP > Aerobic digester > Activated sludge | place... | reverse complement strand
GGCAGCGATTGGTTTTGGTGGTACGGCAGCGACCAGACCGCGGTGGGTGGAGACGAGCCCTTCGATCGCCTCTTCGTCGAGCTCTTGCGCGGCGTCTACCGAAACGCCCAGCGCTCGGGCATCACCACCGAGATCCCGGACTTCGCGCCTATCCAGCGCTACTGCCAGCCGCCGACCGCCAACCTGAGCTCCGCGCCGATGCTGGACGGCCTATTTACCCCCGATGACCTGGGCACACCGACGAACGCGAGCGAATGGACCAGCCGCGGAGCGGGGGCCTGCGTCGATCGGGACAGCGCGGCGACGCTCGATCCAAGAGACGAGATCGGCATCTCCTATTGGGGGCTCAGCACCGACGCCGTGTGGGTCGCGCTGCGGATGAATACCAACCTGGCCACCAAGCTCGGGACCGATTACTCCCTGCGCCTGTATTTCTCTCAGAAGCACATCGTGGACGCCTCCACCAACATGGTCACCCAGGAGCCGAAGCTGGCGACGACCCGCACCGGCTCGGCGGTGAGCTTCACGGCGGGCGGCGCGGCGCGGGAGATCGCGGTCGACTTCTCGGGCATGGCGCCGGTGGCTACGACGGCCTCGGTCGCCGGGGGTGTCTGGAGCACGCCGGTGGCCGCGCCGATGATCGGCGTGGGATTCACCAGCTCGGCCAGCACTCCGCTGATCGAGCTGCGAGTCCCGTTCTCGGCGATCAACTTCACCACGGGTGATCCGCTCGAGCTCGAGGTGGTCGCCGCCGCGGGAGGTCAGGAGCGGGACCGCTTCCCGAACTTCAACGGCCTCGTGCTGGCGCCCGATCGCACGCTGATGGTGGAGGTGACCTTCGTCTTGGACGCGACGGGCGTGCGTTTGCCGCTCACCGCGGTGAAGCCCATCGACAACCTTCCGCCGCCCCGCGGCAATGGCACCGTGTTCATCGTGGGAAATCAGGGCGTCATCGGCAACTGGACCCCCAATACTATCGCCATGTCCGACGACGGCGCGACGAACGGAGATATGACGGCTCAAGACAACTATTGGACGTTTCGAATGCTAGTGCCGCCGCTGACCGACGTTCAGTATAAGTACACCATCGGGCACAGCGGCGACGGTTGGGGCCCCACCGAGGAGTACCCCCTGACCAACCGAGGCCTCACGATCACCGATAGAAACGGCGATCGAAAGATGGAGATCCGCGATGTGTTCGCCGATCGCCCCGAGCCCTCCGGCGGCGTGTCCATGATGTCCCAGCTGACGAACGACTGAGGAGTTGACCGGTTAGCGCCCGGCGCTGATGCTCGCCCCATCATGCGTCGAGCCTGGATCTTCGTCCTCTCCGCCTCGCTCTTCGCTGGTTGCATCAACGACGGCCCTCCCAGCGCCTTTCCGGATGCCACCGAGTCCGAGCAAGACGCCGGGAGCGACCAGGACGCGGGCTTCTTCCCTGACGCCACTCCCACCGCCGACGCCGGCTTCTTCCCCGATGCCACCCCCGCCGCCGACGCCGGCTTCTTCCCCGACGCCACCCCTGGTCCTGGCTATGCCCATGTCGCCCCGCCAGCGGGCCCCGTGGCCGCGGTCCTCACCAGCAGCACCTGGGTCAGCCACTATCAGCGCGACGTGAAGCCTTTTTGGCTGATGTCCGAGGCCTTTGGCGCGCCCGAAGGTAACTTTCCGAGTTACCGCGGGATGAACGGCACGCTGCAGCAACCCTCCACCCGCTATCCCCGGATGATCGCTCGACAGACCTATGGGTACTCGATGGGCTACTTACTCACCGGAGAACCGCGGCTCCTCGAGCTGGCCCACGCGGGCATGGAGTGGCTGCGCACCCACGCCCGCGATCCTCGAGGAGGCTGCCACGCCCAGCTCAGCGAGGCCGGCGCGCCGATAGAGGGCCCCAAGACCGCTCAGGACACCGCGTATTGCGCGCTCGGCTTCGCGGCGTACTATTTCGTCACCCGCGATCCCGCGGCGGAGGCGGAGCTCCTCTCCCTCCGGGATACCTTGTTCGACCCTGCGACCTTCTGGGACGCCGCCAATCACCGGATCCGCGACGGGCGCAGCGCCGACCTCAGCGCCGAGGTCGACGTCGAGGGCGACGGGGGCTGGGAGCTCGTCGCGCAGCTGGACGCGATCAACGGTTTCCTCCTCCTCTCCCAGCCGGTCATGAGCACCGAGACGCGCCGCACGCAGCTCCTGGGCGACCTCCGTACCCTCTCTCAGACCTTGCTCGACCATTTCCTGGCCGACGGCATCTTCTGGGGGGTCTCCAACGCCAAGGGCCGGTTTCGGACCAAGCACGTCGATTTTGGCCACAACCTCAAGAGTTATTGGATGCTGCTGCAGGTGGACAAGCGGCTGGCGGATCACCCCTTTCAGGCCTTCGTGGCCGAACACGTCCACGCCTGGCTGGATTTGGCCTATGACTCAGTCACCGGGCGCTGGGGGAAGCGGCCGCTCAGCCTGACCACCGCGGAGTACGGCTCAGACTGGTGGATCTATGCCGAGCTCGACCAACTCAGCGCCACCCTCGATCTCTTGGGCGGGGCGAGATACTTCGAGAAGCGGACCCAAACGCAGCAGCACTGGCTCACCGAGTTTGTCGATACCCGGCGGCCGGCACGAGAGCTCATCTCCTCGATTCACCGCGACGGTTCACCGGCCTACCCTTGGACGGACACGGATACCAGCAAGTGCAACGAATGGAAGAGCTCCTTTCACTCTACCGAGCACGCCTTGGTCTTAGCCATCCTCGGGCACTGGGCCGAGGACACCGAGGTCGAGCTGCACTTCGCGGTGCCCGAGGCCGATAGTACGACCTTCATCGCCAAGCCCTATGTCTTCGATGGCAGCGAGCGGGGAAGGATGAGCGACGAGGCCCTGACCATCTCCGGCCGTACCCTGCGGCACGTGCGGGTGCGCTTCGGCGACCTCTACTGAGGGCCCGATGGAACTATCTCGCTACCGCGCGCTCAGCCAGGCCCTCGAGGAGCGGCTCCGGGCGCGCCCCGAGGTCCTCGGCCTCATCTTCCTCGGCTCGACGGCCGAGAAAGGACGAACACCCGACGACGCCTCCGACCATGACTTCTTCGTGGTCGCGGAGGGCAGAGAGGCCGAGCGCTTGCGCACCGAACTGAGCTGGGTCCCGGACGAGGAGCGGCTGGTGTTCATCCATCGCGAGACCGCTCACGGACTCAAGCTCCTCTACGACGACGGGCACGTCCTGGAGCTGGCCGTGTTCACTCCCGACGAGCTGGTCTGGGCCCGCGGCGAGCCTTGGCGCGTCGTCTTCACCCGGGGGCTCGATCTCGAGGGGATGCTCCGCCACAACAACGCGCACGCGCCGCCGCCCTCTGACCCCGCCTGGCTCGTCCGGCAGGTCCTCTTTCAGCTCGTCATCGGGGTCTCGCGCTGGAGACGCGGCGAGCGCCTGGCGGGGCATAAGATCGTGCTGGGTGAGGCCCTGCCCCGCCTGGTGGAGGCGCTGGCCCGCACCGCGCCACGCACCGGTCGGGACCGAGCCGACGCGTTGAGCGAAGCGATCGCGCCCGCAGGCGGGTTCATCCCGCCGATAACGGGCTCAGACCCCTTCGATCCCCTGCGGCGCTTCGAGGAGACCCGCCCCGAGCTGGGCGCCCGCCTCGGATCGGTGCTGACGATGCCCGTCGATCAGGCCGGCGCGGAGCTGCTGTCTATCGTGGAAGAGTACTTCGCGGCCACGCCGCTGGCCGTCCCACCCCGCGCGCTGGCGGTGGCGCGGGCGGTCCTCAGCCCTTGACGCCGCCGGCGGTGAGCCCGCCGACCAAGTTCTTCTGCACCGCGAAGAACAACACGACGACCGGGAGGCTGACCAAGATGGCGCCCGCCGCGAAGTGCCCCCATTCGCTCGAGAACTGCCCCACCATGAGCCGAAGGCCGACCGGGAGGGTGTAGCTTGTCTCCTTATTCATGAACACGGCCGCCAGGATGAACTCATTCCAGGCCGTCATGAAGGAGAAGAGCGCGGTCACCGCCACCGCGGGCAAGCTCAACGGCAGCATGATCTTCCAGAAGACCAAGGCCGGCGAGGCCCCGTCCATGAGCGCCGCCTCCTCCAGCTCCTTGGGGATCGTGTCGAAGTATCCCTTGAGCATCCACACGCAAAACGGGATCGCGGTGGTGGAGTAGACCAGGATGAGACCCATCATCTGATCGAGGAGCCCGAGGATGTCCATGATGAGGTACAGCGGGATCATCATCAAAACGCCCGGGAACATCTGGGTGACGAGGAAGCTGAGCATGGCGGGGACGCGCCCCGGGAAGCGGAAGCGGGAGAGCGCGTAAGCGCTGGTGCAGGCCAAGAACACGCCGAGCACCGTGGTCGCGACCGAGATCACCAGGCTGTTCAGGAGCCACACGAAGAAGGGTCGCTCAAAGAGGACGTGGTGAAAGTTCTCCAGCGTTGGCTGGGAGGGCAGCGGGTTGACGGAGGCGTCGAAGCCCTGCGACGGCGACAGCGCCATCTTGAAGACCCACAGCACGGGGTAGAGCGTGGCCAAGGTGAAGACGCTCAGGAAGATCGTCTTGAGGATGCGGCCGAGCGGTGTTCCTTGATCCATGGCCTACTCGAATACGCCCTTGGTGGCGCCGGTGATGCGGTTGGTGGCGATGGTGAAGGTCAGGAGGATCACGAAGATCAGCGTGGAATAGGCCGCCGCGTACCCATACTTATCCCGCTCGAAGGCCCAGCGGAAAGCGTCGGTGATCAAGATATCGGTAGCGCCGTCGGGCGCTCCGCCGCTCACCAAGTAGATGATGTTGAACATGTTGAAGGTCCACACCACACCCATGATCACGGCCGGGACCAGGGCCGGCATGAGCAAGGGCAGCGTGATCCGCGAGAAGCGTTGCCAGCGGCTGGCGCCATCCACCCAGGCGGCCTCATAGAGGTCACCCGGGATCGACTGGAGCGCCCCCAGCGAGACCACCATCATGAACGGGAAGCCGAGCCAGGTGTTGGTCGCGAGGTTCGTGAAGAAGGCCGGCCAGAAGCTCTGAAACCACGCGATCGGCTGGGCGCCCAGCGACTCGAGGACGATGTTCACCGCGCCGAACTGCTTGTGAAAGAGGCCCCGCCAGATCAGCGCCGTTATATAGTTGGGGATGGCCCAGGGAACGATCAGGAGGACGCGGAAGAAGCCCCGCGCCTTGAGCATCTGATCATTGAGGAGCAGCGCCAAACCCAGGCCGATCGAGACGTGGAGCCCGACGTTGGTCAGCGTCCACATCACGGTGACCCCGAACTTGAAGTAGAAGTTCTGGGGGTTCATGACGTCGAGGTCGGAGAGGATGGCGATATAGTTGGAGAGCCCGGCGAACTCCCAGACGTTGTAGCGGCGGTCCATGAATCCGAGGACGATGCCGAAGACCACCGGGATGAAGACCAGGATCACCATCCCGACCATCGCGGGGGCCATGTAATAGTAGGGGTGCCGGTGCTTCACGAAGGAGTGCCAGCCGCGGTTGAGGCGGCCGCTGCTTCCGAGCCAGAGCGCTAGGACCGACAGCAGGAAGAAGGCCGCGCCCCACTGAGCGAGGAGCCGCAGATCCGAGCGGTGCTGCGCGGCATAGTAGGCGCTGCTGAAGTGCACCGCGTAGGGCGCCTCATCGATCTGGATCGACCCTTCGAGGGGCGCCGCCGCTACGGTCGCCGAGCGGATAGCGACCAGGTCTGAGGCCGCGACCCCCGCGGCGTCGAGGCGGAGCTGATCGAGCAGCGCCGGGCGCAGCTCCGGGCCGATCGCCGAGTACAGCCCGGCCTGGGCCATCTTGCCGTAGAGCGCGGCCTCGAGCTTGGACTCCGCGTGACGCCGCTCCGTCCGCTCCCCGGCCGTCAGCTGGATATCGGCGTAGAGCGCGCCCAAGAGGACCACCGCGCCAGCGACTATGGCGATCCAGCCCTTGAGGAAGCGGGCCAGGAGCGCAAACAACAGCACCGCGCCGACGAGCACCCCGAGCGCGCTCTTCGGGAGGCTGGTGGACGGCGCGACCGGCTGAGCCTCTAGCCGTACCATGGCCACGAAGCGGCCCTCCGCCTTGACCGGCGCCGCCACGATGACGCTCCCGCTTTGGCTGCGCGAGACCTGCACCTCCGAGTACGCGTCACGGCCGAGCTCGGGGCTCCGCTCGCGCTCCTCGACGTTCTTCACGACCATGGCCTTGATCCGGCCGGCTGCGTCGTAGAGTTCCTTGTCCGTGAGGCTCTCTGGGTTCAGGCGTTGCCCCACGCGGGCGGCATCGGTGCTGGCGATGAGCTTGGTGCCCTTGATGACCAGGGCGTCCTTCACCATGGGGAGCGCCGCCGGAAGGCCCGCCAGGAAGCGCTGGAGCGGCGGCTCCGCGTCGCCGTCAGCCGGCTCGACGCTGGCTACGGCGGCGATCGCCCGCGCGACGCGCAAGCTCACCCGCTCCTCGAAGTGGTCGTGATCGGCCCGGCCCTGTCCGAGGGACAGCGCGAAGAAGCCCACCGTTAGAAATAGGGCTCCCAGCGCGAAGGACCGGAGGAGCTGACTCATGCCTGGGCCCCTGCCAGAGGGAGGATCGAGAGCCCCGTGGCTCGATCGAAGAGGTGGCAGTCGGCGCCGCTGATCTGTAACGGGATCAACGCGCCGACCGTGGCCTGGGTCGTGGGTTCGAGCTTGGCCGTCATGGGCTGACCCACGACCTCGCCGAGCGCGTGTACTTCGGCGCCGAGCGGTTCGAGCACATCGACCCGCAGCTCGAGCGCCGGAGCGCCGGAGGTGACCTCCTGAAAGTGCTCAGGCCGCACGCCCAAGACGAGGTCCTTGGCCTTGAGGTAGGGGACGAAACGCTCGGGCAAGGGGAAATCGACCCCTTTACCTCGGAGCCTCTTTTGTCCGCTCTCCTCCGCCACCTCCACGTTGAAGAAGTTCATGGCCGGGCTCCCGATGAACCCGGCTACGAAGGTGTTGGCGGGCCGCCGATACAGCTCGAGCGGCGCCCCGACCTGCTGCACCACCCCCTGGCTCATCACCACGATGTGCTTGGCCAAGGTCATGGCCTCCACTTGATCGTGGGTAACGTACACCGTGGTGACCTTGAGGCGCTGATGGAGCTTGGCGATCTCGGCCCGCATCTGGACCCGAAGCTTGGCGTCCAAGTTGGAGAGCGGCTCATCGAAGAGGAACACCTCCGGTTGCCGCACGATGGCCCGGCCCATCGCCACCCGCTGCCGCTGACCACCAGATAGTTGCTTCGGCTTGCGGTCGAGATACTCACCCAGCCCTAGGATCGCCGCGGCCTCTTTGACCCTCTTGTCGATATCGGCCTTGGGCATCCGCCGGAGCTGCAGGCCAAAGCTGATGTTCTCGTAGACGGTCATATGGGGATACAGCGCGTAGCTTTGGAAGACCATCGCCACGTCCCGGTCCCGCGGGGAGAGGGAGTTGACCGCCTTGTCGCCGATATAGATCGTCCCCGAGGAGATCTCCTCGAGCCCCGCGATCATCCGCAGAGTGGTGGTCTTTCCGCAGCCGCTGGGTCCCACCAGCACGACAAAGTCACCATCCTCGATGGTCAGGTTCACGTCCTTGACCACCGAGTTGGTGCCGTAGCGCTTGCAGATCGCTTCGAGCCTTACCGATGCCACACGATGCCTTTCACAGGACCCGCAACTATCTGCGCGTGCCCTTCACGAGGCCCTGGACCTCGGACTGTGCCGTCTTGAGGATGTCGGCGATCGCCGCGTCGCCGTTGATCGCCTTGTTCATCGCGGTGGTGGCCGGAGACCAGACCATACGCATGGCCGGCGTATTGGGCATCGGCACCGAGACCTCGAGCTGCTTCTTGAACACGGCGAGGAGCTCGTCCTTGGCCACCTGGGGGTCGTCGTAGACGTCCCGGCGAGCGCTGGTCTGCCGGCCCACGGTGGCCATGACCCTCCCGGACTCGGTGCTGGTCAAATACTTCATCACCTCGAAGGCAGCCTTTTTGTCGGTCGCCTTGGCGCTCATGATCACCGCCTCGGCGGTGAGGAAGGGGGCCGCCGGCTTGCCGATCTTGCTGATCACCGGCAGCAGCGCGACCTTGTAAGGCACGGTGCTGTCGATCTCTCCCATAAACCAAGGTCCGTTGATGACCATGGCCGCCTGCCCCCGGTTGAAGAGCGTGGTGACCAAGGTGGAGGTGACCTCCTGCGGCATGATGCCCTGCTTCTTGGCCAAGTCCCGGGCAAACTCCAAAGAGGCCGCGACCTCGGGACTATCCAAGGTGGGCTTGCCGCTCTTGTCGAAGACGCGCCCCCCAAAGCCCTGCATCCACGCGGCGTGGAAGTAGAAGTTCGCGTTCTCGTAGACCAGGCCGTACTGGCTCTTCTTGGCGTCCGTAGCCTTCTTGCCCATGGCGATGAGCTCATCGGTGGTGGTGGGTGCCTTGGGGATGAGCTTGGTGTTGTAGTAGAGCGCGACCATCTTGAACGCCATCGGCAGTCCATAGATCGCGTCGTCATAGCGGAGCGCGTCGAGCGTCGGCGGCAGGAAGGCCTTCTTCAGCCCGTCATCGAGCCAGAAGTCGAGGGCCTCGATCGAACCGCTGGCCGCCCAATCCCCGATGCGGTCCTGGGCGAAGATGAAGAGGTCGGGCCCCTTTCCCCGGGGGATGGAGGCCGTCACCTTGTCGGCGAAGGCGTCATAGGGGATCTGGAGGAGCTTGATCTCGATGTCCTTGTTCTTGGCGTTGAAGCCCTCCGCCAGCTTCTGCAGCGCCTCGGCCTCTTTGCCTCGATAGGAGTGCCAGACGCTGATCGGCGTCGCGGCGAGGGCGGGCAGCGGGAGGGCCGCCAAGAGCAAGAGTCCCAGGCTGAGGTGAGTCGTTCGCTTCATGATCACTCCTTGACGGGCTCAAACCGGACCGTAGCTCCCGGCACCAGCGCGCTACCGCCTTCGACGACGGTGGCCAACAAGAATTGCGGATACTCCGCGGTCAATACCACACGGGCGATGACGCGACCCTCGGGATCGAGCACCGCCCCGATAGAAAGTCGCTTGGCGGCGCGGCTCGGGCGCTCCAGGACCACCAACTCACCCTCGACGCTGCGGATCTGAGAGAGCGCCCAGGGGCTGCTGCTGGTGACCGTGGGTACCGGCAAGGCCGCGCTCAGAGCGGGCACCGGCAATCGATCGGCCTCCCGGCGGGCCTCGGCGCGCGCTTTGGCCCTCGCCTCCAGGTCTTTGGCCCTCCCGGCGGGGTCAGGGACCACCATGGGCACCACCGCCAAGCGCCGCCCTTCCTCGTCCCAGCCCGACAAGAAGGCCCGCTGGTCGCGGCCGATCGGGGCCAAGGCGTCGATGACGCGGGGCTGGTAAAGGCCAAAGCTGCCTCCCCCGAAGGCGTCGGGTTCGGCGACGGTGCTGACTTTGAGCGTCAGGGCGTCGGCCAAGTGGTCTCCGGTCAACCGCCGGACGACGTCAAAGGACTCGTCCGAGCGGGCGCCGCTGATCAGCACTTGATAGCCCCAGCTCGGGCTAGGAATACCGCCCAGATCGGTGATGGGGATATCGACATAGACCCGGCGGCTCTCGGAGCGAACGTTGCTGGGCACCAAGGCCCGCTCGTGCTCGGACCAATCGGAGAGCAGGGAGCGGACGCGATAGGGGTCCGGGGTTAGCACGATCACGAGGTCCCACGCCTCGGCGTCGGGGAAGCGTACGTTTCTTCCGGGCACGGAGTCGATGCTCCCAGCGCCGGGATCGCGGTCGATATAGATGTCGATGTTCTGCAGGTAAATCCGGTTTTGATAGTCCCGCAGCGCGGGCTCGGACTCATGACCGCCCGGCGGCTCGAGCGGAGCGCCCAGCCAAATCTCGAAGCGCGCGACCTCGCCGCGCAGGCTGAGCTCAAAGCGCCGGAGATCGAACTGCCCCGGACGCAGCGAGGGGCCCGTGGGATAAGTATAAGTTCCGGGCCCCTTATCGTCGTTGGCGGGGTCCTCCAGCCGAACGACCGACTGACCTGACTGCGGCGCGCCCAACACGGAGAGGAGCAGCGCGGCCAAGGAAGCCAGACCCATCGGGTGCACCATTTCTGAGGTCGGTGCAGGGGTGAGGCGAGCGCTGGCCCGCCTCACCCCTGACCGAAGCCGAACTACGGGATGACGACGAAGGTGTTCTTGTCGCCGTCAGGCTTGTTGGCGACCGTGACCTCGGTCCACACCGCCGCGCCCTGCGCCTTGGTGTAGGCCTTCACGCCCGCCCGGGAGGGAGCCCCGGCGACCTTGTACTCGACGCCGCCCAGCACGAACACGAACTGGACCTCTTGGCCGCTCGTGAACTTTCCGACGTGGCGCAGGTTGCCGCGCCCAGCGCGCTCGCCGATCACGAACGTGTACTTGGAGTCACCCGCCGCGTCATCGCCGGCCGCGCCGTCATCGGTGACCGCGGACTCAACCCAGCCCCAGCCCGAGCTCTTGACCGTGGCGCCGAGCGCCGGCGTCCAGGTCTCGAAGCCCGCTGCACGAGTCGCGGTGTCGATCACCAACTTCAGATCCACCGTGCCGAAGGCCGGGAAGGTGAAGCCGACCGCGTCGATCGGAGCGGTGGCGTTGGCCGCGATGTGGACCGCGCCGTTGGGGCCCTGCCACAGCCAGTTGCCCTGCTCACCGGGGGCCCAACCGGACACGAGGCCGTAATCGATGGTCGAGGTGGCCACCGGGCTCGGGAAGAACACCGTCACGCCGAACTTGTGATCGGCCGCCGTCGCGCCAGCCGGCTCGTGACCGCCCGCGTTCCACGGACCGTCATCCCAGAGGAGCGCGAAGGGACCAGACCAGCTGGTGTCGCGGGTGATGCAGCGGGTCGCGCTGTCGAACTTCATCGAGCCCTTCCAGGCGAGCCCGTCGGTGGAGGTATAGGTGTGGTTGGCCGTGTCGTCGGCGACGAAGTTCAGCGCCACGGTGTTGGCCGGCTGAGTGCCAGCCCACGCGGCGCAGCCCTCCTGCCCAGCGTCCGGGGTGACCCCACTGTCGGCGGTGCCCGAGTCGACGGTGGTGGTCGCGTCCATACGGACCGCACCATCGGGGTGAATGCCGGTATCGGCGGTGACTCCGCCATCGGCAACCGTACCGTCATCAGAGCAGCCTGCCACGAAAGCCCCTGCGACCAACGAGGTCGCCAGAGCAGCGTATTTGAACATCTTCAGCATGATTTTCTCCCAGTCCCTAGCCCGACGAGGCTTCACAATCCACGGTGGCCGGACCAATTCCGGTCGGGCTTAGCCATGCGTCGAGACTACAATCGTTGTTCGTGTCGATGGGTCGCTCCCGTGCGTCCGGGATCCCATCGGCATTGGCATCCGTATCCCAGGTCACCTGGCCGCGTCCTCGGCGGTACAGGTTGACCTTGTCCTTATTGGTCGCCTCATCACCGAAGTTATCTCGGCGAAGTACGAAGTGATCGCCGTTTACATCGACGATCTCAAGGATGTGCTGGTTGCCCGGCCACTCTTCGCTGCCGGTCCAGATCGCGCCGGCCGTGCCCCAGGTATATTTGTAACCCATACGCAAACCCACCGGCAGGACGAAGCTCACCGTCCAGATATTATCCCCGGCCGTGGCATCGCCGTTGGTCCCGTCGTCATACATACGGACTTGGTTCGGGACCCAGCCTCCGGTGTTGCCGAGCATGGCGTCGATCTCCGAATCCTGAATGGGGGAGTCCATGTGCACGCCCCCGATGAAGAACATCGACTTGCCGGGCTCGTCTTTGACCCACTTGAAACGGTCGATGGCGTCGCAGTTGCCGTCCTTGTGGCCATCATTGAAGTCCACTTCGAACACCACGCGGACCTTCACCGGGTCGTAGCAGCCATCCAGCGAGATTCCGCGCGCGACCTCGCCGAGCTTGAGGTCAAAGGCCGACGAGCTGGTGTCGGGCTGCATATCGCCGGTGTAGTCGAGGTTCTTGGCGAGGAGCCAAGCCTCATCCAGGGTCGAGGCCTTGGCCGCGAAGGTGGCGTCATAGGAAGGCACGCGGATGACTCGGGTGGCCGCCCCCACATCGGCAGCTGCCAGCACTCGATCGACCATCTGCCGCAAGTCCTTGGGTGCCCCGTCTTCGACGTAGCTCGCGCCCAGGTTCTTCAATTGGGCGGTCAGCACCTTGGTTTCGACGCTGGCCAGGCCACGGTTGTTTGCGGATAGCCAGGCGTCGACGACCAGCGCGCTGGTCGTAGAGGCCACGTCGACCGCCACGCCGTCGGTCGCGCCGTCCTTGGGTACAAAGGGCACGACCGCCTCGAGGCGCAGCTCCCCCGCCTGAGCGACCACGCGGCCGCTGGTATATTCCGAGGTCGGCAGGGAGAGGGAGAAGCTCCCGTTTTTGACCTCGGAGGCGATGAGCTCCACCGCCGCGCCGTCCGCCTTCACGAAGCTCACTTGGTTGACGCGCGAGTCGGTCGTGCCGGTGACCTTGGAGACCACCAAGATGTGGTCGGGGGCGATCGAGCCGAAGAACAAGGCCTCGAGACCGCAGCCTGAAGAGCCGAGGACCACCGCCACCAGGGTGAGTTGTCGCTTATTCAAGAGCATCACCAACTCACCTCCGCAGTGGCCTTGCTGCGCCACACGTTCCAGACCTGGTCGGACGAGCCAGGGCGGGTGCGATCCTGATCCTTGTGGAAGTACTCGAGCAAGTATGTGATCGCCAAGCCACCGAAGGTGTAACCGAGCCCCAGCCGGACGCTGTGCTTCTTGGTGAAGTAGTCGTAGAAGCCGGTCTCCTGCGAGCCGGAGCGCCGGGCCTCGTCCCAGTACTGGAACTCGTAGCCCAGGGAGGACTTGAACTCATCGGTGAACTGATACTGCGCGCCGATGAAGCCGAGCCACAGGTTGCCCGCATAGTTGTCGTTGGGGTTGCCCTTGAGCCGATTGTCCTGGTCGAGGATCCACTTGAGCTTCAGCTTCAGCACCAGGTCCGATACGCCCGGGACCAAGAGCTCGCCGTTGACCGCCACCAAGTGGGTCAGCCGGTTCTGGTTGCGCTTGTAGACCGAGCGAGGGTCGCGGCCTCGGTCGTAGACGTTGGCGTAGTCGAAGTCCGCCGTGTACGCCTGCGTATCGGTGAAGCCATCGGTGTACAGGAAGCTGGGGTACTGGTTGTCGATGTCCCGGTTTTGGCCGTTGGTGTTGTAGCCGATCAGCGTGTACTCGGTGCTGGCGTTGAAGCCGCCCAGCACATAGTCGAGCAAGGCCGTGCCGCCATGCCAGCCGATGACGGTCTCGTACCAAGGCTCGTCGAAGTCGACGAACTCGTTGGCCACATTGAGCGTCGGCAGCTGACCGCCCTTCATGAAGCCGGTGGTCAGGAAGCCCTCGGTGAGCAGCACGTCGGCCTCCCGGCGAGCGCCGAAGATGACGTTGTAGGTGCTGCCGATGTTGAAGTACTCAAACTTCGGTGACAGCCCGATGTCGAAGGGATCGTCGAGCTCGATGTCGACCTTGGCCGCCGCTCCGACCGCCGCTTTGGGCTGCCCGTTCGCGTCGAGCAAGTAGACCACCGGCGAGAAACCCTGGTCGCTGGTGACCGCGTTGGTGGCGTAGTCTCGGTTGACGTTGTTGAAGGCGAAGGCCGTCATCCCGGAGATGGTCAGCTTGTCGTAGGCCGGTGGGTTGTACTTCCCCTCCAGCGTCGCGTTGACCGCTTGGAAGCGCGTCTTCAGGTCCACCGCGCGATCCGTCTGGCGCGTCTTATCGGAGGGCCCGGTGAGGTCTGGGTCGTTTCGATCGGCCTCCCAGTCGTGCACGTAGGAAGCGATGGCGCGTACGGTGAGCCCGTCGACCGGCGTGGCCTCGAGCTTGAGAGCGTAGGCCCAGTCCGAGCCCCAAAAGGAGGCCAGCGGGTCGCTCCCCTTGATACCCGTCGACCAGCGCGGACCGATAAAGAGCTTGGGCAGCGCAATGGCGCCGACGTTGTAGCGCAGGGCATCACCGAAGGCGCCCTCGACGAAAACCCCGCTCCCGTTGTCGCGGTCGATGTATCTCGACTTACCCACCGTCCACTCGTTGAACATACCGAGATCGCTCGAGCCCAGGTGCACCCAACGTACGGTCGGGATGGGCAGGGCGGCTCGAATCCAAGTCGATCGGAGCTTCATGTACTGGGCATGGTTCATTCCGAGCGACTCACCCGAGGTGTTCTCGTAAAACGGCGTGTTGTTCGGAAAGTCCCAGCGAACGTCGCCGTTCTCCCACCAGTCCTGCCACAGCGCGCCCCAGCGGCTCTGGATGCGGGCCCCGGCAGTCACCCACTTGGACACCCGACCGGTGAGGGTCAAATCCAGCTCGCTGCAGGCGCCGTTGGATCCGCCAATATTGTCCGACCAGAAGGGGTTCGAGAGGGACAGACAGCCGCGGCTCGCGTCGTTCTTGTACATCCACTTCGTGTAGATCTTGCCCTTGAGCTCGTAGCTGGTGCTCTGCGCGCCCGCAGCAACGGGCTGGGCGGCCAAAGTGAGGATCAGAACCGAGAGCGCACGATGTGACATGGCGACGCGTACCTCTTACTGTCCCAAGTAAATCAGGGGGACGACCGCGAGGTCCTCGGGCTTGGGCGCCTGAGCATCCTTGGTGTACTTCGACAGCGCCTGGTGCTGCAGCTCGGCCTCGTCGGGCCCGCCTTTGGCCTTCCCCGCGAAGATGTCCAGGACCTGCGGATCGTTGTCGTAGTCGGTCCCGCCGCCGAAGCGGTGCTGACCCTCGAACTCATTCACCTTGCGGGTGAGCAGATCGGTCTTGTCCGGGAAGCCTTCGTTGGACTGGCTGAGGACCTGGTATCCCCAGCTCGGCTTGGGATCGCCGCCGAGCTGGGCCTTCTGCACGACTGCGATCAACGTGCGGCCGCTGGCCCGGGTCAGCTTGGGGACGATGATGCGATCCTTCCACTGCGAGGCCTTCTGCTCGATCTCACTGTTGACGCGGGTGGGGCCTTGCGGGCTGAGCAACACGACACGATCCCAGGCCTCGTCGGCCGCGAAGCGCACGTTGGTCCCCGGCAAGCCGTCTTGCACGCCGGAGCCCGCGACGTGGTCGGTGTCGATGTGGATGAAGGCCATCTGCACGGAGAAGCCGTTGCCACCCCAAGCCTTGCTGTCCCAGGGATCGTTGATCTTGGTCTGGTAGGTGAGGCGGAACTCGACGGTGTCGCCCTTGTCCTCGATCTCCAGCTTGCGCAGGTCGAAGCTGCCGGGCTCGTACACTTTGTCGGTCGGGTATGTGTAATTTCCCGGCCCGTTGTCGTCACCGGCCGGATCCTCGAGCGTCACCACTCCGCCACCGGCCGCGCCCGACGCCTTGCTGCCACCCGAGGCGCAAGCGCCGAGCAGCATCAGGGGCAGCAGGGCTTGGGTTCGCGTTGAGAGCCTGTTCATGATCTGGCCTCCTTGCACCTGCCGCTCCTAGCGCCTCCTCCGCTGAAACGCAAAGTGACAGTGACGGCTACGCTGCAAACCCCTGACGAATGCTCGACAACTTTTGCGGGCTCCGCGCGTGCACCGAAGTCGAGTCCGCTGCACACTGCCCACGGCAACTTATGCGTAGCGCGGAGCCAGGGCAGCGCGCGGGCGCGTTCATCTCGCCGCTAATGGGGCGTCTTCGCGTCGCCACGCTGCTGCTTTGCCTCGCGCCCGGCGGCGGCTGCAAACACGGCCCGCTCGAGCCGCCCGAGGCGGACGCAGGATTTGCGGCGGACGCTGCAGCACCCACTGATGGAGGCCTCAGCACCGACGCGGGTCTCGGCCCCAAGCCCGGCGCTTGGCGAGACGGCGTGTACTATGAGGTCTTCGTTCGGAGCTTCGCGGACTCGGACGGGGACGGCATCGGTGACCTGCGGGGACTGATCGCAAAGCTCGATACCCTCAACGACGGCGATCCCAGCACCGACCGCGACCTCGGCGTGACCGGACTATGGCTCATGCCCATTCATCCGTCGCCGAGCTATCACGGCTACGACGTCACCGACTATCAAGCGGTCCGCCCAGAGTATGGGAGCCAGGCGGACCTCGAGGCCTTGGTCGCGGCCGCCCACCAGCGAGGGATGGCGGTCATCATCGACTTCGTCCTGAACCACAGCTCCACCGCCCATCCTTGGTTTCAGGCTTCGAGCGCCAGCCCGAGCAGCCCGGAGCGTGGCTACTATCGCTGGCGCGCCGACGATCCCGGGTGGACCCAACCTTGGGGCGCCGGCCATGTATGGCATCCTCTGATGGGGTCCTACTATTACGGGATATTCTGGAGCGGGATGCCCGACCTGAACCTCGGCAACCCGGCCGTCGAACAGAAGATGGTCGAGGCCATGCGGCATTGGCTCGGCGCGGGGATCGATGGCTTCCGGGTAGACGCGGCGAGGCACCTCTTTGAGAGCGCCGACGGCCAACTCTCGGATCAAGCGGAGTCCCACGCGCTGATCCGCCGGATGCGCTCGGCGCTGGAGGCCAGCTTCCCGCAGGTTCTCCTGGTCGCCGAGGCGTGGACCGATCTCGCCACGGTCTCCACCTACTATGGCCAAGGCGATGAGTTCAACTTGGCCTTCGGCTTCGACACCGCCTCGGCGCTGAAGACCGCCGCCAAGGATGGCCTGCGGGCCAGCTTCAACCAGGTTCTGGCGCAGGCCGAGCAGACCTATTCCGACCGCGGATTTGAAGCGCCGTTTCTGTCCAACCACGACATGCCCCGCGTCCAGCGGGAGTTGGCGGGTGACACCGGAGCGATGCGGGTCGCGGCCGCGGCGCTGTTCTCCCTACCCGGCACGCCCTTCCTCTACTATGGCGAGGAGATCGGGATGCTCGGCGGGCCGGCGACCAAGGACGAAGACAAGCGCACCCCGATGCGCTGGACGGCGGAGGAGCCAAACCACGGCTTCACAGTCGCGGGCCGCGCGCCCTGGTACGCCGGCACCGAAGCCGCCGGCGTCGACGTCGAGAGCCAGCGCGGTGCACCCGGATCGCTGTGGACCTTGTATCGGGATCTCATTCGGACGCGGCGGGGGAGCCCAGCCTTGTCGCATGGGACGGCCAGTCGCCCGGCGGTGACCGGCGGCGGCCGCGGCGGGGCGGCGCTCTTGCGCACCGCGGGGGATGAGCGCGTGCTGTTCCTCGTCAACTTTGCCGCGCAGGCCAGCGGTCCGATCGACGTCGCGGCCGGCGGCGTCCCCACGGTGCTGTTCGCCGAGGGTCTGAGCGGCACCCCCAGCAGCAGCGCCGGGCAAGTACACTTGGAGGGTCTGGCTGCGCGGGGATTTGCGTTCGTGAAGCTCCAGTGAGCCCCCAGCTCATCGCCGCCTATCTCAGGCCTGGTCACCCAGACTTTTTAGACCTTCCCTGGTCTTTGCCCCTCGAGCGGTGGCCCGAGGACTGCGGCCGCGTGGAGAATCTGCCCCATGGCGAGTCGCGGCATACGGTCGTCTTCGTCAACTATGACGGCATCGCCTACGCGCTGAAGGTCCTGCCCGAGGGGCGCGCCCTGGCAGAGTACGAGGCGCTGCGCGCGATGGAGGAGCGCCGCCTGCCGGCGGTGAAGGCGGTGGGGCACCTCCGGATCCAGACCGAGAGCGGGGAGATCAGCGTGCTGGTGACGCAGTATCTCGACCATTCGCTCCCGTATACTTCGTTATTCCTCGAGGCCGGACTATCGAGGTATCGCGACCACCTGCTCGACGCCTTGGCCGGCTTGCTGGTCCAGCTCCACGTGGCGCAGGTGTATTGGGGCGACTGCTCGCTGGCCAACACCCTGTTCAAGCGGGACGCCGGGCGGCTCCAGGCCTACTTGGTGGACGCCGAGACGTCGGAGACGCTCGAGACGCTGACCGAGGCGCGGCGCCAAAATGAGCTCGAGGTGATGGAGGAGAACGTCGGTGGCGCGCTGCTCGACCTGGTCTCGCTCAAGGCTCTGCCGGCCGACTTCCCCTGCGCCGAGACGGCGGCCGCGGTGCGCCGCCGCTACGAGGAGCTTTGGCGCGAAGTCAACCAGGAGGAGCTCCTCCGCCCGGGCGACCGCTACCGGATCGAAGAGCGGGTCCGCAAGCTGAACGCCCTGGGCTTCTCGGTCGGTGAGCTGGAGATCGAGCCCTCGGGGGATCAGCTCAAGCTCAAGGTCTTCGTGACCGATCGCAACTTTCACCGCGATCTGCTGCACTCTTTGACCGGCCTCGACGCCGAGGAGCGCCAAGCGCAGCAGCTCATGAATGAGATCCAGCAGGTCCGGGTGAGCCTCGCCGAGCAGCAAAACCGCAGCCACAGCCTCTCGGGCGCGGCCTACCACTGGATGGAGCGCATCTTTCGGCCGACCGTGGCGCGGCTCCGCGAGCAGCTCGGGGCCGCGGACTTCGAGCCGGTGGAGCGCTACTTCGAGCTCCTCGAGCACAAGTGGTACTTATCCGAGCGAGCGCAGAAGGACGTGGGGCTCGGGCCGGCGCTCCTCGACTATTGCCGGAGCAGCACCACGACGACGGCGTCGTCGACCCCGCCCTCGGAGTAAGTTCGCTTGAAGGCATAGCCTCCCGTGAAGGGGATGGACTGGTGCGCGCCAGCCCCGACCGCGCGGTGGCGCTTGCGGAAGGTCCCCACCTTTTGCCAGTGGGCCAGGAGCGCGGGGTCGGTGCTGTTCCAATTCATGTCCGAACGC
>Ga0154020_10003582_pt1 | contig 18664 bp, 16 predicted proteins | sample Klosneuvirus_201_FD_109709 | JGI IMG/M metagenome (GOLD analysis project Ga0154020, IMG submission 109709) | Active sludge microbial communities from wastewater, Klosterneuburg, Austria - Klosneuvirus_20160825_MG | ecosystem: Engineered > WWTP > Aerobic digester > Activated sludge | place... | reverse complement strand
CCGGCGTCGTAGCGTGCGAATCCGAGCACGGTGGTGGTTGGGACGCCGGCAGCGCGGAGCTGTTGCGACATCGCATACTCGTGCGGTGCGCGCGACGGGCGCCGAAACCGATCGCCGGTGACGGGCGCCAGCAAACCGCCGTGCCACGCGTGGCGCACGACGAGCGTGTCACGACCGCTTGGCAGCGCGGCAACGAAGACCGGCGCGCGTCCGCGCAACGCACGGGGCTGTGGACCCTGCGCCGCCCATTCATACAGCGTGCCGTGTTGCTCGATCAGGCCGGCCAACTCAGCGACCAGCGGCGCATCGGCGGTGACATCGGCGCCACGGAGTTGTCGCGTCGACGGCACGCACGCCATCACCCGCTCCGCTGCCTGTTCGGCACCGCCGGGTGCCGTTCCCGGTGTACCGTTCACGTGGTCACCGTCCACACGCGCAACTCGCCGTCGACCCGCTTGACCGGGATCAGATCCGGCCGTTCCGTGACGCGAAGCGAGGGAGACACGCACTCGCGGACGGCGTCGGTGATGAGAATTTCATTGGCCGCCGCTACGCCGCACAGCTTGCTCGTGACATTCACCGTATCTCCGATGACGGTGTATTCCAGTCGCCGCGGAGAGCCGATGTTGCCGATGAAGGCATCGCCGGTGTGGATGGCAACGCCGGCGTGCAACTCCGGCCTCCCCTCCGCGCGCCAGCGGCTGTTCAACCGATCGAGCGCCTCACGCATCGCCTGCGCCGCGCGCAGCGCGCGCATGCAATCGTCGTCGTGCGGCTCGGGTGCGCCCCAATACGCCAGCAGGGCGTCGCCGATGAATTTGTCGAGCGCACCGCCGTGCGCGAACACACAGTCCACCATCACCGCAAAGTATTCGTTCAGTTGCGCGGCCATGGCGAGTGGTGGCAGCGACTCGGCCACGGCGGTGAATCCGCGAATGTCGCTGAACAACACCACCACGCGCTGCCGGTGTCCACCCAGCGCCAGCGACTCGGTGGCGTTGGCGATGCGTTCGGCTACCTGCGGCGAGAAATAGCGTTCGAAATTCTCCTGTCGCTGCGCGGCTTGGCGGAGGCGCGCCGTGGCCGCGTCGCGCTCTACCGCAGCGGCGGCAATGCCAGCAAACGCCACGAGAAAGTGGAGATCTTCGTCAGTGAACGCGCGGGCGCTCCGCAGGTTGTCCACGTACAGCACACCGATTGTGACATGCCCATCACCGAGCAGCGGAGCCGCCATGGCGGATCGCACCGACTGCTGCACGACCGACTCGCCGGCTGTGCGGATATCCTCGCTGGCCTCGTGCGTCAGCAGGGCGACTTGTCGCTCGGCGACACCCTGCGAGATGGCCCGCGGTACGGCGCGCAGGACATCGTCGCCGTGGGCATCACGCGCCACCTGAACTTCCAGCACACCGGCGGCATCGGGGAGCAGCACGGCAACGCGATCCGCGTCGAACGCACCAAACAGATCGTCCACGATGATCGTCAGCAAACCTTCCACGCTGGTGAGTCCGCCCAATCGCTGCGCCAGCATGACCAATTTGGCGAGTCGCTGCCCCGCCACCTCCGCGATGGCCGCATCACGCGACAGCACGGCGCGTTCGCGAATGATCGTGGCCGAGCCATCGAGCGCCGAGCTGATGACCGCAGGGCGCGGACGCGCATCGCCGGGGGATACCACGGTGAACGCGACACTGCCCAACGTGATGATATCACCGGGGCGTGCCATGCCGTCTGTGACGCGCACGCCGTTGATCCAGGTGCCGTTGCGCGATCCGAGATCACTCAGCGACAGCCCATCGACACTCACGCGAAGCGACGCATGTCGCCTCGAGACGCCGGTATCGAGGATCGGTAGATCGCAGGTCAGATCGCGCCCGGCCACCAACGGCGTGTCACCCTCGAGCACAAAGCGCCGGTCGCCCGACGTGGACACCAGAACGAACGTCACCGTTCAGCCGGACCGGGAGCGGCGTTCGCGGTCTGCGCGGCGGCTGCACGCACACGGCCAATCGCGGTGAGCAACGCGCGTGCCTTGTTTTCGGTCTCGTCCCATTCACGTTCCGGCACGGAGTCATGCACGATGCCCGCACCGGCTTGAATCGTGGCGACGCCGCCGGCGATGACGCAGGTGCGGATGGTGATGGCCAGATCCATGCGTGTGTCACCGGCGCCAATGAAGCCCAGCGCGCCAGCGTAGGGGCCGCGTCGTTCCGGCTCGAGCTCGTCGATGATCTCCATGGCGCGTACCTTGGGGGCGCCCGTCATCGTCCCCGCCGGAAATACGGCACGGAACGCATCGAGTGCGCTCGATCCGTCGGTCAGCTCGCCTTCCACCTGACTGACGATGTGAAACACGTGGGAATACCGTTCGACGGTCATGAGGTCGGTCACGCGCACCGTGCCGTAACGCGCCAGTCGTCCCACGTCGTTACGCCCGAGATCTACCAGCATGACATGCTCCGCGCGCTCCTTCTCATCCGCGAGCAGTTCTGCCGCCAGCGCGTGATCTTCTTCGGCGGTGCGTCCGCGTGGACGCGTTCCGGCGATCGGTCGAACGGTGATGCGGCCGTCGGCGACGCGTACCAGCAATTCGGGCGAACTGCCAACCAGCTCGACGCCATCGAGCACCAGATGGTACATGTATGGCGACGGATTGAGCGCGCGCAGCGCGCGATAGAGCGAGGTCGGATCGAAGTCGAGCGGCATCTCCATGCGCCGCGAGAGCAACGCCTGAAAGACATCGCCTGCGAGGATGTACTCCTTGATGCGACCGACGTCGCGTTCAAACGCCTCGCGCGTGTACCGCGACGTCGGCATTGCCGGCGCGGCGGACGGGTCGAGCGCGAGCGGGTCGAGAACATCGGGGCCGTGCAGGCGGGCAATCGTATCGTCAAGCGTGGCAACGGCGCGCGTGTGCAGCGCGGCGAGCGCGTCCTCGCCGGCGCCGGCTGGCACCGGTACCGACACGATGACGCGCGCCTGACCGCGCCAGTTATCGATGACGACCAGCGCGTCGGTGAACACGAAACACGCATCCGGCGCGTCGAGCGTCCGTGGGGGCGCGTGGGGCAGGCGCTCGATGTGACGCACGACATCATACGCAAAGAATCCCACCGCACCGCTCCAGAACGGACCGAGCTCGGGTGCGTCGACCGGCTGCATGGCACGCACGATGTCGCGGAGGTCGGCGATCGGATCGGCGGGCGTACGGGCTGCGTGCCACCCTGCCGACGCGGTCCAGTCTTCCACGCACCCGTCCCGGAGCCGCCATGCCCCCCGCGGTTCCGTACCGAGGTAGGTGTAGCGAGCCCACGTTTCGCCGCCGGCCGGTGCCGATTCCAGCAGAAACCCGAAGGCGCCCCGGCGGAGTTTGGCGTACGCCGCAACCGGGGTGCACTGATCCAGCAGGCAGTCGCGCCACACGGGCACCAGTCCGCCGGAGGCGAAACAGGCAGCGGCGCGCGAGCGAAAGTCGTCGAATGACGTCACGGAGAATGGTGCGAAGACACGTGCGGAGAATGCGTGGGGCGGGGGACCGCCGCGAACCGGCGCATGCCGCGCCGGTTCGCAAGTTCGCTGGCCTACTCGCACCGGGGCAAGCGAGTCGATAGCATTGCCCGATGTCTTCCCTCGACCTTCGCACCACGGGCGTCGATGCCGGTATCGTGGACGTGGTGGTGATCACGCCGCATCCTGCGAAGCCCGGCGCTAGAGTCGTTCGCGCGCCGTGGCGCATCCTCACCCTTCGCCGGGCCGCTGGCGTGCGTTGTACGGGCGCCTGGGAGCTCGTGCACGGCAGTATCGAGCCAGGCGAGCGCCCCGCCGACGCCGCCCGTCGCGAGGTGACCGAAGAAACCGGTTTCGCTGTCGAACGCCTCTACAGCATTACGGTGAATCCTTTTTATCTGTCCACGGCCGACACGGTGCAATTCGCCATTGTCTTCGCGGCCGTGGTGGCCGGAGGCGAACCCACCCTCGGAGCGGAGCACGATGCGCACGCATGGCACACACCAGCGGGCGCCACGCGTGTGCTGGCCTGGCCACGCGAGCATCAGGCGGTGCGCTACACCATGCACCTGCTGCGGTCGGGAAATGCTGGCGCGGCAGAGCAGGTGCTGCACATCGCCCCTCGCTGACTCAGCGGCGCCGAGGTCAGTGGCTACGGCTTCTTGGCGGCGGCGCGACTGCGTACCAGCGACCGTTCACGTTCGATGAGCTGTAGCACGCGCCCCCAGTCGGTCGCGCTGGTCTGTCCCTCGATGGTGGCACTGGTCGGCTGGAAGACATCGAGGGCGCCGTCGAACACGAGCAGGGCAGTCTGCACCTCGCGCTGCCGCAGTCGGTATTCGCCAAATCCCGGCGTCATCGGCAGCACATCGAGCGGACGAAAATCGCGCCCGGTATTGCTGATGATGAATTCCTGAGGCGAGAAGCGTGTTTCGCCCTGCTCGAGCGCGAAAAAACTCACCACCCACAGCGAGTATGACGGCAGGCGATTGCGTTCCCGCACCGCCTGGATGGCCGCCTGCTTGCTGTTCAGTTGCTCGCGCAACGCTTTGTACGAGTCGGGCGACAACAGTCGGATCACGCGCTCGTCGAGCGGAATCGCCCGCACCTGCAATCCAGACGACGGTGTGACCTTGAGCGCGATGTCGTCCTGGCGCAGCGAGCCAAAGCCCGGCGGCACAAAGTTGGGATCGAGTGTGTCGACCACCGCGCCGGTTTGTGTGGCGGGTGGCTGCTGTGCCACGACCTGACCAGTCGCACAGGCCGTGCTCAGCACCAACACCATGAGCCCGTGGCGCATCCGCCCAAACATCAGCCCTTGGTTCATCTCACGTCTCCCGGGTCGATCAGGGTGAGTCGGTCGACTCGTCCTGTTTCCAGTTTGGCTGCGCCAACAATTCCATGAGCGCCGCCGCCAGTTCATCACGTCCCCTGCCTGTCGTCGCACTGAAGGGAACGATCTGGTCGGTGTCCACACCAATGGCGGCCGCCAGAGCGGTCAGGCGTGGCCCGAGTTCGGCTGCCCGAAGTTTGTCCACCTTGGTCGCGGCCACAATGGTGGGTACCCCGAGATCCGACAAAAAGTCGAGCATCACCCGATCGTCGTCGGTGGGGTCGTGCCGCACGTCCAGCAGCTGCACCACCCCGCAAATCATCGGACTCTCCGCCAGATATCCCTCGATCAGCGGGCGCCACTCGGCCTTCCGGTCCTTGGAAATCCGCGCGTACCCGTACCCGGGCAGATCTGCCAGAATGAACGTGTTGTTGACGTTGAAAAAGTGAATCTCGCGGGTGCGCCCCGGGGTGTTGCTCACGCGCGCAAACGCCTTCCGGCGCATCAGCCGGTTGAGCAGCGACGACTTGCCCACGTTGGAGCGACCGACAAACGCAATTTCCGGATACGACGAATCGGGCCGCCACCCGCCCTTGGTCGCCATCGGCCCCAGATACTCGAGGTGCCGAATGACGAGCGGGTCGTCGGTCACGTCGGGCGCTCCGGTGTGTCGCTCATCGTGGTCACGTCGCGGAGATCCGGCACCGGGGTGCGCAGCGCCAACGCCAACACTTCGTCCATCGTCCGAACCGGATGCCAGATCACGGCCTCGCGCACTTCCGCCGGAAGTTCGGCCAGGTCCTTCACGTTCGCATGGGGCACGATCACGTGCGCGATGCGATGCCGATGGGCGGCCACGCCTTTTTCACGGATGCCACCGATCGGCAGCACGCGGCCACGCAGCGTCACCTCGCCGGTCATCGCCACATCTCCGCGCACCGGAATTCCGGTCAGCGCACTGGTCAGCGCTGTTGCCAGTGCGATGCCAGCCGATGGTCCGTCTTTGGGTGTCGCGCCCGACGGCAAATGCACGTGAATGTCGCGCGTGCGGTGAAAATCGGGTGACAGGCCGAATTGCCCCGCCCGCGAACGGACGAAGCTCAGTGCCGCGGCGGCGGACTCCTTGATCACGTCACCAAGCGTGCCGGTCAACTGCAATCGGCCACGTCCGGGAACGACGCTGACTTCGATTTCCAGCAGTTCACCACCGACGCTGGTATACGCGAGTCCCGATGCGACGCCGACTTGATCGACCAGCACCAGTTCGTCAGGATCGTGCGAGGGCGGACCCAACAGCGCACTCAAATGCTCACGCGCAATACGGGTGACGCCATCGGTCACCACGCCCGCCGCCGGTCCGCCAGCCGTGGTCCGCGCCACCTTGCGCGACAAACGCGCCAGACGACGCTCGAGGTCGCGAACGCCCGCTTCGCGCGTCCATCCGCGAATCACGGCCGACATCACGTCGGGGGCCAACTCCACGAGCTCTGGCGTAATGCCATGTGCCGTCAGCTGGCGCGGCAGGAGGAACCGCCGCGCAATCGCGACCTTCTCCGGTTCGAGGTACCCGGGCAGGCGGATGATCTCCATGCGATCGCGCAGTGCTTCCGGGATACCCGAGAGCGAGTTCGCGGTCGTGATGAACAACACCTGCGAGAGATCGTAATCGACTTCGAGGTAGTGATCGTTGAACGCATGATGCTGCTCCGGATCGAGCACCTCGAGCAGCGCCGAGGCGGGATCGCCGCGCCAATCGCTGCCGAGTTTGTCGACCTCGTCAAGCAGAATCACCGGATTGATCGTTTCGGCGCGGCGCATCGCCTGAATGATGCGGCCGGGCATGGCACCGATGTAGGTGCGCCGATGGCCGCGAATCTCGGCTTCGTCGCGTACGCCACCCAACGCCATCCGCACGAACCGACGGCCCAGCGCCTGCGCGATGGACCGGCCGAGCGACGTCTTGCCGACTCCGGGGGGACCAACGAGGCAGAGAATCGGACCGCGAATGGTACCGACGCGACCGAGGACGGCGATGTAGTCGAGGATCCGATCCTTGACGTCTTCGAGTCCGAAGTGATCACCGTCGAGAATGGCGCGGGCGTGCTCCAGATCGATGGTGTCATCGCTGCGGGCTTTCCACGGCAGGCCGAGGACCCAGTCGAGCCAGCCACGGGCAACGGCGGCATCGGGTGACATGGGCGAGCTTCGGCGCAACTTGCGGAGCTCGCGCTGCGCGCGGAGCGCCACGGGTTCGGGCAGTCCGCGCTCAACCACCTGGCGCGCCATGTCCTCGCCTTCATCGCCGTCGTCGGAGCCCAACTCTTTGTGAATCGCGCGCAACTGCTCCTGCAGGAAAAACTCACGCTGATTCTGAAAGAGCGAGCCGCGCACCTGCTCGTCGATCTTGCGTTCCAACTTGAGCAGTTCGAGTTCCGAGCCGAGCAGTTCGACCAGACGCTCACCCAGGGTGTCGAGTGTCGGCGCATCGAGCAGGCGCTGGCGCTGTTCGATGGTGACGTGCAAATGCGCAGCGATCCCAAAGGCCACGCGCTCTTCGTCGTCGAGACCCTGCAGCAGACCCACCACTTCGGGCGGCAGGCGCCGCTGCAGTCCGGCGTACTCTTCGAACAAGGTGAGTGCGTGGCGAATGCGTGCGGTCGTGGCGTCGCTGGCCGTGTGGGCGAGCGGAAACGGCACGACCTGCGCCTCAAACAGCGGACTGCCCTTGCTCGTGGAGTAGCGCTGGACCTTCACGCGCGACATGCCTTCCACGAGAATCTTGGTCGTGCCGCCGGTCAGTCGGGTGACCTGCTGCAGACGGCCGATGACACCCACGCGATGCAAGTCGGCGGCGGCTGGCGTGTGCACGTCGGCCGACCGCTGCGTGACGATCAGGATTTCTTTGGACCCCTCGGTGGCTTCGGCGACCGCCGCCAGTGATCCGGCGCGTCCGATCAGGAGGGGCATGGCGACGTGGGGGAACAACACCACATCGCGAAGCGGGAGGACCGGGAGGCGCTCACGAACACGTTCGCGAGCGCGCTTGACGGCGGTCTTCGGGGGTTGACGCGGACTCAGGCTTCCTTCTTCTGGCGCTTGGGCGCGATCTCGAGGAGTGGCGGCCCGCCCGTATTGACGGAGGCCTCGGTCACGCGGACCTCGACGACATCGTCCCGGGTGGGCAGGTCGAACATGGTGTCCATCAGCGTTTCTTCGAGGATTGCGCGCAGTCCGCGCGCACCCGTGCCTCGCTTGAGCGCCTTGGAGGCCACCGCGCGGAGTGCCGATTCCTCGAAGGTGATCTTGACCTCTTCAAGGTCGAACAACCGCTGGTACTGCTTGGTCAGCGCGTTCTTGGGCTCCTTGAGAATCTGTACGAGTGACTCCTCGTCCAGCGCCTCGAGTGGCACACACACCGGCAAACGCCCGACGAGTTCCGGAATGATGCCGAACCGCAGCAAGTCATCGGGTTCGACTTCGGCGAACGGCGTCTTGGGCGTGGTCTTCGAGATCGGCTTGACCTTCGCGTCGCCCTTTTCGCTGAACCCAATCTGACGACGGCCCGTGCGGGCTTCGATGATCTTTTCCAGACCGTCAAACGCGCCGCCGCAAATGAACAGGATATCCTTGGTGTTGATCTGGATGTATTCCTGCTGCGGATGCTTGCGGCCACCCTGCGGCGGCACACTGGCGACCGTGCCCTCGAGAATCTTGAGCAGTGCCTGCTGCACACCTTCGCCGGAGACGTCGCGCGTAATGGACGGGTTTTCGGATTTGCGCGCGATCTTGTCGATTTCGTCGATGTACACGATGCCGCGCTCGCATTCGGCGACATTGAAGTCACCGGCTTGCAGCAGCCGCACCAGAATGTTCTCGACATCCTCGCCGACGTAGCCGGCTTCGGTGAGCGTGGTGGCATCCGCGATCGTGAACGGCACGTCGAGTATGCGGGCCAACGTCTGTGCCAGCAGCGTCTTGCCAACGCCGGTGGGGCCGATCAGGAGGATGTTGGACTTGTCGAGTTCGACATCGTCCTCGCGCGCCGAACCGGCGGCGTTGATGCGCTTGTAGTGGTTGTAGACGGCGACCGACAGCGCTTTCTTCGCCAGTTCCTGCCCGATCACATACTGGTCGAGAATCGCCTTGATCTCGCGGGGCGTCGGAACTTGCGTGATCGCATCAGCGACCTCGCGCTCCTCATCTTCCGCCAGGATCTCGTTGCAGAGCGCGATGCACTCATTGCAGATGTAGACGGACGGACCGGAGATGAACTTCCGGACCGCGTCTTTGGACTTTCCGCAAAAGGAACAGCGCAGGTGCTTGTCGTGGGACATTTCGATCCAAGACAGGTGGACGGCGGGCGTGCCGAGCAGGCTACCCCTACCGTAGTTAACCCAGCCAGCCGCGCAGGGTCAAGCGAACCGAAGGTTCTGATGCCGATATGCGAGAAGACGATACCACTGCAAGTGTCGGCATCTCCCCGGCATTTCGACAGGGTTCAGCGCTGGCGGCGCGGCGCTGTGGGGCATACCCTAGAGCCGTGAGACTGTCCCCGCCTTTCTCCCTGTCGTCCCCATGTGGCCGTTCAAGCTCTTTCTGCTGATACACGTCACCACGGGCGCCGTCGGCCTCGTGCTGTTCTGGGTGCCCGTCATTGGCCGCAAGGGCGGGGCCAACCATCGCACGTACGGCCGCGCCTTTTCCTACCTGATGCTTGTGACGGCGAGCATGGCCTTCGGGATGGGGCTGTGTACCATCCTGTATCCGGTCGAGACCCATCCGCACCTGACGCAGGCCGCCAGCTGGATTCAAGGGATATTCGGCTGGATGATGCTCTATCTGGCCATCCTGACCGTCAGCCTGGTGTGGCACGGATTGGTGACCGTCCGCAACAAACGGGAGCACTTGGCAAACCGCCGCTGGCCGAATGTCGCGCTCAACGTGGCCGTGATCGTGTCGGCGCTCAACTGCGCCTGGCGAGGCTGGTTGATCGACGAGACACTCATGATGGGCATTGCCGTGGTGGGTGTCGCGTCCGGACTGACAAACCTCTGGTTCATTTACACCGCCGCACCGTCCAAGATCACGTACCAGCTCGAGCACGTCAAAGCGGCAGTCGGTGCGGGCATTTCCGTCTATACCGCCTTCATGGCCTTCGGATTCGTCCGGCTGATGCCGTCCAACGCGCTCAACCCCAAGATGTGGTCCATCCCGCTGGTCGTTGGACTGGCGATCATCATCTATCACCAGATGCGTATTCGCCTGTCACAGCGCCGGCCAGCACCCGCCGCGGCGCAGCGCGTGTGAGGCTCGGTTGAAGCCCGCGACTGTTCGGTGGACCGCGTGACAGTCGCTACCGAAGGCACTCGTCCGTCGGCGCTCTGGCGGCCGCCGGCCCCGCAGCCGCGCGCGCCGGTCACGTCGCTCCTGCGCCTGCTCTGGCGCCGCGAAAAGGATCTGCTCAGCCTCCTGCCGGACCTCGCCTATCGCGAGATGATCACGCCGCTCGGCCAGTCGCGCCGCGGCATTCTGCTCATCAATGACCCGGCGCTGGTCAATCGCATTCTCACCGATCACGACACGTTCCCCAAGAATGATCTCTTCGTCGAGGCCCTCGAAGATCTCGTCGGGAATTCGATGTTCGTGACGAGCGGCGATACGTGGCGGCGGCAGCGCAAGATGGTCGACCCCGCATTCTCGCACATCCGCATCAATCGCGCGTTCGACTTCATGGTGGCTGCGGTCGATGACTACGAGCGCCGACTCGATGCGCTGGCCACGTCGGGCGCGGAGTTTTCGCTCGACGCCGCGATGAGTCATCTCACGGCGGACGTCATCACGCGGACAATCTTTTCGGTGCCGCTCGAGGGACAAACCTCGAATGAGGTCTTCGAAGACTTCATGCGCTTTGAACGGCAGGTGGGCAGTATCGACATCAAGCGTCTGCTCATCGACAAGCCATGGTCGCCGGCGAAGCAGCCGGACGCCGTTCGCAAAGCCTGTGCGCGGATCCGCATGCACCTCGGCACGATGCTCGACGCGCGACTGCAGCATCCGGAATACGACGATATCGCCGGCGCCATTCTCGAAGCGCGCGACACGGATACCGGCGCGGCGTTCACTCGAGAAGAACTGATCGATCAATTGGGCGTCTTTTTTCTCGCGGGTCACGAAACGACGGCGAGTTCACTGACCTGGGTCTTCTACATTCTCGCGCAGCGCCCCGATGTTGTCGCGCGCATCCGTGCGGAAGTGGAAGAGGTGTGTGGTGACGGACCGGTGCTGCTCGAGCACACCAAACGGCTGCCGTACATCCGCAATATGTTCCGCGAGACATTGCGCCTCTATCCGCCCATCACGTTCCTGCCGCGCGTTGCGGCCAAGGATACGGAGATCGCGGGACGCCGCGTCAAACGCGGAACGATGCTGATGATCGCGCCGTGGAGCATGCACCGCCATCAGAAGCTGTGGGTAGACCCGGACCGATTCGACCCGGACCGGTTTCTTCCGGAGCGCGAACACGAGATGACGCCCGGTGCGTACATCCCCTTTGGCGCCGGTCCGCGCGTGTGCGTAGGCGCAGCGTTCGCGACCATCGAAACGGCGCTGATCATTGCGCGGTTCGCGCGGCGATTCGACTTCACGGCGAAAGACGCCGACAGTGTGCGCCCGTACGCGCGACTGACAACTCGTCCGGCGGTTGAGATCCGCATGCAGGTCAAGCGCGCGTCGACCTGATGAAGGCATGAAGCCGGTCTGCATGCAAAGGTAACTGGCGTTCTTCTCGGTCCCGGCGGGGAGGAATTTGAGGGCGCGAAGCACTCCTGTTTGGGAGCTCGCGGAGGATGTGAGGGATCGGCGCGAGCAGAGGCATCGGTGAATGAAGGCTCGTTGTCGCCGCGGTCGTTACGGGGCCATTCCAAGTTTTTCTTTTTGGGAACAGCGATCGAACCTCAAGTTCTTGTCGGTTCGCCGCACCGCCAAGTGCGGAGTTCCCTCAATTCCTCTGTGAGCTCTGCGTTCAGAAGTGGAGCTCACGCAGTTCTCCAATCCGGGGCACGCGAGGAGTTGGAGGGCGCGAAGCACACCTGTTTGGGAGCTCGCGGAGGATGTGAGGGATCGGCGCCCGCGACGATGATAGTGCTTGGTTTATCGTCGATGCTGCGGACGTTACGGAGTCATTCCCAGTTGCTTCTTTTGGGGAGCAGCAATCGATCCTCTGCACACTGCAGAGATCCCTCATATCCTCGGTGAGCTCTGCGTTCAGAAGTGGGGCTCAAGCAGTTCTCATACGGCCCTGCCAGCGCGCGGAGACAAAAGAGGGCGCGAAGCCGATGTGCTGGCCTCGCGCCCTTCGCCGTTGTGAAGTGCCGAGCCTCGCTCAGCGCGCGGCCGCGAGCTCCGCCTGCTGCGCCACGACATTGTCGACCAAGCCGTAGACCTTGGCTTCTTCGGCCGACATGAAGCGGTCGCGGTCGGTGTCGCGTTCGACCTGTTCGACTGGACGGCCGCTGTGCTTGGCCATCAGTTCGTTCATCTTGGAGCGGAGATAGAGAATCTCGCGCGCCTGAATCTCGATGTCCGAGGCCGAGCCGCCGCCGCCGTTCTGGGACGGCTGGTGGATCATGATGCGGGAGTGCGGCAGCGCACTCCGGCGACCGGCGGCGCCGGCGCAGAGCAGGAAGGCGCCCATGCTGGCCGCCATGCCCATGCACGTGGTGTACACGGGTGCCTTGATGAACTGCATCGTGTCGTACATCGCGAGACCGGCGGAGACACTGCCGCCCGGCGAGTTGATGTACAGATGGATCGGCTTCTCGGGGTTATCGGCCTCGAGGAACAGCATCTGTGCAATGATGATGTTCGCGACGTCGTCGTTGATCGGCGACCCCAGGAACACGATACGGTCCATCAGCAAGCGCGAGAAAATATCGTACGTGCGCTCGCCGCGGCTGGACCGCTCGATGATGTACGGCATGTAGATCGATGCCATGTGACGCCTCAGCTGGTCGTGAATGGTGGTGATTCGAACCGTTACGCCGACACCGGATTCTTTTCGAGCAACCACGCGAACACGCGGTTCTCGGTGAGCTCCCGTTCGATCTCCTGCAACCGTCCCGCTTTCTGGAGCTGCGCGTACACCTGGCCCGGATCGACGTTCCGCGCCTTGGCCATCTCTTCGATGCGCGTATCCACTTCCGACGCACTCGCCGTCAGTGACTCGCGCTCGGCGAGCGTATCGATGATCAGATCGCGACGGACCTGACGCTCCGCCATCGGGCGGAATTCCTGCGCGAACCGCTGCTTTTCCGCATCGGGCACGCCGTACATCTGCATGTACCCTTCGATCAGCTGGTTCACCCAGCTGTTCGGCACTTCGAACGGATTGGCTTCCACGATCTTTTCGATGATCTGCCCACGCACTTCGGCTTCCGCCTCACGCGTCGCATGTTCACCCATGTCCACGCGCACGGCGGCGCGGAGCACGTCCATCGTATCGAAATCGCCGATCTCACGCGCAAAGGCGTCGTCGAGCGTCGGCAGCGACTTGCGCTTGACGTCCTTCACCGTGACGCGCGCCATCTTGGAGACGCCGCGCTGCGATTCATCGGGGAAGTCGTCGGGCCAGCGCACCGTGCGCTCGACCGTCTGACCAGGCGCGGCTTCCATGATCAGCTCTTCGATCGCCGCAATGGCCTGGCCGCCGCCCAGCACCAGGCGATAGTCACGCCCGTCCGGCATGCTGCCATCGGCTTCGGCGGTGGACAACACCACGTTCACCATGTCGCCCGGCACCGGCTTGTCTTCCACCGGCTGCCAGTCCGCCTTCTGCTCACGCAGGCGTTCGATCTGCTCCTCGACCAACTCGTCGGTCACCGGCGATTCGCGCCGCGTGATGGAAAACCCGTCGATCGTGGTGAGGGCGAGTTCCGGACGCAACTCGCAGTGGAGCTCGAAGACGAGCGGCTGTCCCGGCTCGGCTTTCAGATCGTGGACGTGCGGCTGTGACGCCAGTTTGAGGCTTTCGCGTTCGACGGCTTCCTTGAACGCCTCATTGATGACCAGCTCGATCGCTTCCTGACGAATGGCGTCGGCGAACCGCTTCCGCACCATGGATGGCGGTGCCTTGCCCACGCGAAAGCCGGGCAGGGTGACCTGCGAGGCGTATTTCTTGGCGGCCTGATCTTCGTACGACGCGACCGTCTCGGTCGGCACCGAGATCTGCAGACGGCGCGAGATCCCGGTCTGCTCGGTCGGGGTAATGGTGATGTTCATGATGCAAGGTAAAAGGACGGGTGGGGTAGAGCAAAAGCGGCCGGGATACCCACGTGGGATATCCCGGCCGTTGGCGCTATCGGGCCGCTACCGCAGCTGCGGCTTGACGACCCCTGGGGGAGTGCCAACACGCGAGACGGGCCGGGGACCGCGCGGTGCGCCAGCCGCCGGACCGATCAACTCGGCGACAATCTTGCCGCTGGCCATCACGCCCGGCAGCCCCGCACCCGGATGGGTACCAGCGCCAGCGAAATAGAGGTTGGGCAGATCCTTGCTGACGTTCTGCGGACGCAGGTACGCCGACTGGGTCAATACCGGCTCGGTGGCGAAGGCACTGCCCATGAAGCTGTTGAGCGTCGTTTCGAAGTAGCGCGGATCGATGCGCCGCTCGGTCACGATGTGCTTGGAGAGATCGGGGAGGTAGCGCTCTTCGAGGTAGGCCATGATGCGGTCACGATAGCGCTGCCCGACCGCTTCCCAGTCGACGTTGGCACCGAGATGCGGGACCGGCGAGAGCACGTACCAGCAATCGTGTCCGGCTGGCGCGAGTGACCGGTCGGTAGCCGTCGGCCGGTGCAGATAAAGCGAGAAGTCATCGGCGAGGATCTTCCTTTCGAAGATGTCCTCGAGCAGGGCCTTGTAGCGCCGCCCCATGATGATCTCGTGATGCGCGATGTTCTCGTAGCGGCGGTTGGTGCCGAAGTAGATCACGAACAGCGACATCGAATGGCGCATGCGCGCGATCTTGGCGTCACTCATCGATGGGCGCAGCGATGCGGGCAGCAGGGTGCGATAGGCCTGGGCCAGATCGCCATTGCACACCACCGCATCGGACGTGAGCACTTCACCGTCCACCAGCGTCACGCCACTCACGCGCTTGGTGCCCGCAGCGACATTGATCTCGCGGACTTCACTCTCGAAGCGAATGGTGCCGCCGATGTCCTGAAACGCTTTCACGAGACCGGCCACGAGCGCGCCCATGCCACCCATGGGGAACATCACGCCCCACTGCTGCTCGAGCTTGTGGATCAGGGCATAGATCGACGAGGCGCGGTACGGGTTTCCGCCGACGAGCAACGGATGGAACGAGAACACCTGACGCAGGCGCTCGTCCTTGACGTACTTACCCGCCAGTGCGGCGACCGATCGATCGGCCCGCAGCCGAATGAGATCTGGCAGCACCTTGAGCATCGAGGCGGCCGTCAGAAACGGCTTGTCGATGAGCGGCATGCCGACATTGAAAATCTTCCAGGCTTCCTCGCGAAAGCGCTCATATCCCGCCACGTCGCCCGCATTGACCTCACGCACCGGGCGGATGAGAGAATCGCGATCGCCGTTATAGTGAAAGACCGAGCCGTCTTCGAACCGTACGTTATAGAACGGATCGAGCTGCACCAGCTTCACGTAGTCTGCCGTCTTGTGCCCGGTCAGCGCGAACAGTTCGTCGATGACCCATGGCGCCGTCACAATCGTCGGCCCGGCGTCGAACGTGAACCCGTCTTGCTCGAAGACGTAGGCGCGACCGCCCGCCTTGTCGAGCTTCTCGACGATCGTGACGTCGTGGCCGGACGCCTGCAGTCGGATGGCGGCGGCCAGCCCGCCAAAACCACTGCCGATGACGACAATACGCATATGCCTGGATGCTGAAGAAGCGGAGACTGACTCCGCCGCCGGATCAGCGACGAAGCAGCACGGCGATGTGCCAGAGGTGAATCACGAGCGCGCAGAGCATGGCCAACGCGAAGCCCTCGGGCGAGGGTTCCGGCCGTCGATGAAAGATCATCGCTGCCACCAGCGATCCACCGGCACCAAGAAACGAAACGATGCGCGCGGTGTTCGGCGAGCCCAAGGCAGACGCCGGGTTGCGACGCTGCCAGTAGACCAGCACGGCGGCCTCGACCACGATGAGCACCAGAATCCCTATGGGCAGCGCATCGGAATCGAAGATCGGTGTCAGGCGATCCATCACCTGCTTACAACGTAACGCGTCGTCCGGTCAGCTCGTGCCAGCGATGTCACCACTCAGCGTCCGGACATTGCCACACGCGGGATGCCGGCGGCCTCGGGCGTCCCGACGCGTGCCGGCGCGGCTCGAAGCGCCGCCCACAGTGGCCACGCCATGGCGAGGAAGCCCAGCACACCAGCCAGCACCATGTCCTGCGCAAAGCAGATGGCCAGTGGCAGCAACCCGTTGACCGCATACAGGGCGATGGGGAGTCGCGATGGTGCGACGGCACTCGCCCAGACCGACGGCGGTACGAGCGCAAGCATCGCCCGCGCCACGAGGATGCCGGTCAGCAACCACCCAAGCCAGTTGGTCAGCGGCATGCCAAAGAAGAACGGCGTGCCCAGAAACTGAACGAACGCCGATTCTTTGGAGAGGTCGGGCACGTTCCAGATCCAATGCGTCGTCTTGACCATCGCGGGGTCCATCGACACATCCCACGCCGTCAGCACAAGACCGCCCACCAGGGCCCACCACCACTTCGAGGTGCTGTCGTCTTTGGCGGGGAGAAATCGTCCGCACATCGCGAGCGACGCCACCAGCATGTAGAACCACGAGGTCGGAATATTGAACGGCACCAGACCGGCAATCTTGTACCCCAACTGGTCGGTGTAGCCGTACACCCCGAACGGCAGGCCCGTGGCCGTTCCCGCCAGCTCGGACCCCAGGGAGAGCACAAACGCGACCGCGAATACCGCCCACGTGCGCGCCATGCCGATGCAGGCCGCCAGAAAGGCGAAGCCGGCGATGGCACCAAGCACCACGGTGGTCTGGCCGCCGTAGGTGTATCCGATGCGCATGACCGCCTGATTGGATGGCGTCTGCAGCCAGGCCGGATACGGCGGAATCAGGAATGTCGCAAACGCAAACGCCGAAAACGCGCTGAACGCCGCGTGCGCAATGAGCGCCATCGTGGCAATCCGAATGAGCAGTGCGCGTGATTCCTGCGCGGCATCAGTCGCCGGCATGTTCGAGGACATCGTACTCGCGGTCATGACACGACTCAGGCTTGGGGAAGCAGACGTTCGGTCGCGCCGTGCGACGCAGGTTCCCACACGATGCGCGGGCCGCGGCCGAGGGTCGACAGATCCGGATTCTCGGCGCGGTAGCGCCACGCATTCCATAGAATCCCAACACGGGCCAGGCGCCCAAGTCGCGCCCGCGCCGAGATGGTGTCGTACTCTTGCGCTTCGATTGCCGTCAGAATGCCGGCATAACCTGTCGCACACGCTGCCGCGCATCGCTGCGCGTCTGGCGCCAGCAAGGCAATGCCCGGGAGCGCCGCGTCATACAACGCCCGTGCGCGACTGACCTCGTACTGCATCATGGGCCGCCAGCGCGGATCACGTGCGAGTTGGCGATCCGTCAGTACCTGCTCCGCAGTCAGCCCGAAGCGCGCCAGATCTTCAGCCGGCAGATAGCACCGGCCCCGCTGTGCATCCTCGCCGACATCGCGGAGAATGTTCGTCAACTGCATCGCGGTGCCAAGCGTACGTGCGTAGCGGATGGCATGCGTGCGCATGGCCGGACCGGCCGGCACCCCGAACACATACGTGCACATCTCGCCCACCGAACTCGCCACGCCCTGGCAGTACCGCTCGAGATCGGCCCACGACTCGTAGGTGGTCACCACCAGGTCACGACCGACGCCGTCCAGCAGTTCGAATAGGGGGGCCGGAGAGACATCATACGCAGAGGCCACCCAGGCGACTTCCCGGAAGATCGGTCCGCTTGGACGACCATCGAGCGCTGCCTGCAGCTGCGCCCGGTACTCCTCGAGTTGCTGCGACAGGGCCTGCGTGTTTCCGGCATCCGCCTGATCAACCTGATCGACGAGATCATCAGCGATGCGACAGAACGCGTACAGCGCGTACGCCGCGCGACGCTTGTCGGACGGCAAGAGCTTGCTGGCCAGCGAAAACGTGCGGGCGTGTGAGTGCGTGATCTGCTCGCATTCGCGCGCATCGGCATCGGGAGCGCGAAGAATCATGCGGAGAAACGCGACGTCAAAAGATCAGGAAGCATGCGGACTCGGTCGGAATCGTGGGAATGCTGACATGCTCTCCCACGCGAGGAAACACCGAAACGATACCAGAAGGCGATCGGAGTGGCTGAGGATGGGACGCACAGCGTTCGCGTAACACCCTCGGCCTCAACGCCACACTGCACGCCGAGTTCCCTCGTCGTGTCGGAACACCCTCCCTCGTCACTTGGATTTGGAGCTAAGGTGCCTCGCTCTCGAACATCTGTCAACCACTGTTGACACTCCGCACTGTCAGGGCGCGTAAAAGCGTAGACAGGGGTGAAATGCGACTCGCTCTCGCGATCAATGGTGTTTGGTGGAGCAGTCGCCAAGTTGCGTCAGCACCCGACATGTCACACCGCAGGCAAACCCTGCAGGAGCCTGAAGATGAGCAAATTGCTGCGAGGACTGGCGGCGGGATGGGGCGCCAACAAGTTGGGGGGAGGCTGTTTCACCACTGTACTGATCTTTGTACTGCTGTGGTGGCTCCTCGGCAATTTTGACATTTTCAAATAGGCGG